>Ga0207970_100643_pt1 | contig 8645 bp, 6 predicted proteins | sample LakWasMet50_LOW8_2_FD_183886 | JGI IMG/M metagenome (GOLD analysis project Ga0207970, IMG submission 183886) | Freshwater sediment methanotrophic microbial communities from Lake Washington under simulated oxygen tension - Sediment Metagenome... | ecosystem: Environmental > Aquatic > Freshwater >... | reverse complement strand
CACGGGAACGCGGTACTCCGCAAGGAGGTGTGGTCAGTCCGATTCTGATGAACCTGTTTATGCATTATGTATTTGACTGCTGGATGCAGCGATCCCATCCTCAATGTCCTTTTGCTCGCTACGCTGACGATGCGGTAGTTCACTGCCACAGTCAGAAGCAAGCTGAAGCTGTTATGCAATCCATCGCATTCAGGTTGAAGGAATGTGGGTTGATGATGCATCCTGAGAAGTCGAAGATTGTTTATTGCAAACACAGTCGGCGTACCAAAGACTATCCACTAGTGGAGTTCACGTTTCTTGGTTTTACGTTTCGACCGAGGAGGGCGCTGAACAAGAAAAACCGGCGATTTACCAGTTTTCTGCCGGGTGTAAGTGAGGATGCCTTGAAGCGGATAAGGCTGGAAGTACGTGGGTGGAGGCTATGCCGACAGACATCGGCGACGCTTGTCGATCTGGCGCAGCAATACAACCCGACGATACGCGGGTGGTGCCAATATTATGGGGAGTTTTATCCAACGGCGATGCGCAGGCTATATCGGTATATAGACGAAAAGCTTGAGCAATGGGCCAGACGCAAATACAAAACACTGAAACGACATAAGCGAAGAAGTGTGGAATGGCTTAACAAGATGAAGGATGTCTTACCCCAGATGTTCGCCCACTGGCGTGTTGTAGGAGGAGAGGTTGGATAACGGGAGTCGTGTAAATCGAGAGATTTACGCACGGTTCTGCGAGGGACTCAAGGTGAAACTCCTTGGGTCTACTCACCTTAAAAATAGCAACTCGTAGTAGATTGATTTTAAAATAAATTTATTTTTTGGTGCTTTTTGTCATAAAAATAATATATTCATATTTCAATGACTTACTATTTTAAGCAAAGCATAATCCGACAGCCTCCTAGATAGAATTTTTCGGTAACCGAACTTCACATTATTTAGTCGATTTATGAATCAATGCGGAAATTAGTCAAGTCTGGTGTATGGTCAATTTACACCAGTGGCGATACTCTGCTGGTTATATTCACTATCATTTGCCTCATCTAACACCGCTATTCCCTATTGGCCGCTTCCAGAAAACTGTCATTGGCGACTATACTCAAAAAAGTTCCAATTTAAGCTATGTCCATAGCGTTAGTATCGGATATGTCGATACTAATGTTCAATAAAAATCGTTTGTCTTATATGATGATAAGCTTTTATATTATCAAGCACGAAGAAATAAATCTCTATTGGACAGACAGCCATTGAATGGGTTGCCAGTTGCTTTCCTCGTATCAAAACGCAACCATCAAATTAAGAAAACAAAATGGATGAAGAAATGGCAGCAGTAGGGGAAAAATCGAAAATGATGGAATGTTCTTTGTTTCACACGGGTCCCATCCATGCCTGGGAAAATTGGGTTCTGAAGATTTGATTATTTTAAGCATCTTTCAATAATAAGGCATTAATGGTCCCATAAGTTCTCGCAAATTTTTTATTCAGGCAGCCGTATAAATCAACACTGTTTTATGCGGGAACTTATGCAACTATTAATATATGCTCAATTATACTGTCATGGAGTTTTTTCATGATTTTCAGCATGACTATGAATTACTTGGCGGGAAGTGTGTGTTTTTTGGGATGGAATATCATGATGCCTATTCAGAGCATCCATTGGCAATACGAAAAAATAAAATGATTCAACATGCATAAACGGTATTGACAGCCACCTGACCCTATTGACTGAGTGGCTATTAATAAATAAACACTAAACACTAAACAACCACCGGCTAAAGCCGGTGGTTGTTTAGTTTAAATTTTTGGCGTTTATTGAAGGTAGTTTGAAATTATGGTTTACCGGCATTGGGAATATAAAAGCGATAAACACACCTACTTTCTCAGTAACCTTAAGGAATCCGTGTAAAACGACAACACCAAGCATAAACGATTTCAAAATCTATCGTGATACGAACCTTGTTTATGAATAAACGATAACTAATTTAACTTTTTAGGCAACATGCTAGGAGTCATTATGGATTCACAACAAATAGAAGTACTGCTTGGTGGAGAGCAACCCTCTCTGGAGGATTTTGCTACCTTCACTTCGATAATCGAAAAGCTTCCCCTTGAGATACTTTGGCATTTCTCTGTGTCATTTCCGGGTATGCACTACATACTCAAAAGTGTGGTTCTCAATAAATTACAAGCAAAGGTAACAAGAAAAGACGTAGATGAGTACATGAATGAGATAGTTACAAAGTTTAAATCTCTGAGCATTTAAAGGAAATTCTGCGACAGTCCCTTTCAATAAACAGTCGGGCACTCAAAGACATCCGATATGGCTAATTGCAGGACTGCTTACTACTGGCATTGTTTAATAATTCGATGGAATTTTTATTTACTCAACAACACCAAGTCAGGACCCTTGAAATATATCAGCGACCCAGATTAGGGACATTTTTCCGCACAAAGCCATTTTAAGACCATGAGTGTTGGCGCCGATTGAAAATTGACCGGCACGTTCGTCTTTCAGACATTTCCAAAGTGTTAAGCCTGTTAGACTGGGTCATTGGGCAAGGATGCTTCAATGAGCAAGTAAAAACACGTTTAAACCCAAAATTCCAGCTATTTGGAAAATCCGTAGACGTGACCGCGTAAAGCTAACGGTGGTTTTTAACCTCTTAACACCACCTAATACGGTGTTTTTCAACCAATCTTTATTTCTATATGCATCAAGCTATTGATTTTATGCTTAAGAATACTTGGCATAAATTTCGCTTTAATTCTTGCCTAGATCACATGTTAAGGACTCATCTTTTATGTGTGTTTAAAGTGAAAATAATTGACTAGTCATACTTTGTTCATCTCAGCAACAGACAGAATTTATATGTTGGTTAATCCAGTTTTTTGTGTAGTTCCAACCCTAAGCACCATAAAAATGATCACTAAAGCATCTGTATTTCTAGTCCTAATTGCTACTCTATTGAGTGGTTGCCATCCATCAGAACCTGAGAAAAAGAAAGAGTCCCCTACACTGGAGGCAACCACACCCTTCCGTGAAGACACTTCGGTCACGAAAGAATATGTCTGTCAGATTCATGCCATCAGACATATAGAAGTCCGGGCATTGGAAAAGGGGTATTTGCAGGATATCTTTGTGGATGAAGGGCGCTTTGTACATAAGGGACAGCCCATGTTCAAAATCATGCCCAACCTCTACCAGGCAGAACTGCTCAAAGTAAAAGCCGAAGCGAATACCATGAATATCGAATACCTTAATACCAAAGGGTTGGCTGATCAAAAAATCGTATCGCCAAATGAATTGGCTTTGGCAAAAGCAAAGTTAGATAAGGCCAATGCAGAAGTAAAAATGGCGGAAACCCACTTGGGTTTTACTGATATCAATGCGCCTTTTGATGGCATTATGGATCATTTGGCGGTTAGAACCGGCAGTCTTCTCGACGAAGGCTCTTTGTTAACCACCTTGTCCGACATCAGCAAATTATGGGTCTATTTCAACGTCCCGGAAGCCGAATACCTGGATTATAAGGCGCATAATGCTGAAGACGACCGCACCCGGAAGGTGCGGCTAAGGATGGCAAATGGCCTGGTTTTCAATCAAACAGGTGTCATTGAAACCATTGAGGCTGATTTTGATAATTCAGCCGGCAATATCGAATTCCGCGCCACCTTCCCTAATCCAGACCAACTGCTCAGGCATGGAGAGACGGGAACGATTTTAATGCTCAAGCCCTACAATAACGCTTTGCTCATTCCCCAAAAAGCGGTATTCGAAGTCATGGATAAATCCTATGTCTACATCGTCAACAAAGAAGGAAAACTGGAGCAAAGACTTATCAGCATAGAAGCAGAATTGCCACATCTGTTTATCGTGAAAGAGGGGTTGAAGGACGATGACAAGATCTTGCTAGAAGGCTTGCGCAAAGTGCATTCCGGGGAAGAGGTAAAAATCGATTTAAGACCACCGGAAAAGGTTCGCTCAGAACTGGAATTATATACCGAGTAACCTTTCGAGCAGAGACTAATTATGTTTAATATATTTATCAAACGGCCCGTGATGGCGATCGTGTTATCGCTACTGTTTCTGTTCATGGGTCTGTTGGGGATTCGGTCATTGCCCATTTCCCAGTTTCCAGATATTGCACCGCCCCGTGTGACGATTTCATTATCGTTTCCCGGTGCCAGTGCCGATGTGCTGGTGAAATCGTCCCTGATTACGATTGAACGCGCCATCAACGGCGTTCCCGGTATGAAATACCTAATCTCGGATGCGACCAGTGCCGGTGAATCGACCATTCAAGTGTTGTTCGATCTGAGCGTTGATCCTAACATTGCTTTAGTTAACGTGAAGACGCGTCTGGATCAGGTTATGAGCCGACTGCCCAAGCTGGTGCAGCTGGAAGGGGTAATCGTCAACCGGGTGCAGCCCAGCATGCTCATGTACGTCAACCTTTACAGCAAAGACAAAAACGCTGACGAGAAATTTTTATTTAACTATGCGAATGTCTCGGTTATCCCGGAAATCCAGCGCATCTTTGGCATTGCCCAAGCCCAAATACTGGGTGCCCGCCAATATGCGATGCGGATTTGGCTGAATCCGGACCGGATGAGGGCCTATAGCGTCTCGACAGAAGAAGTGATGGATGCCATTGCGAACCAGAGCATTATCGGCCGACCGGGTCGGCTGGGCCAAAGCACGGGCATTGCCGCCCAGTCCAAAGAATATGTGCTGATCTATAAAGGGCGTTATGACAAGCCGGAAGAATATGGAGACATTATCATCCGGGCCAACTCGGAAGGCGAGATTCTGCACCTTAAAGACATAGCCAAAATCGATCTAAACAGCGAGTTTTATAATATTTACTCCGATAAGGATGGATTTCCTTCCGCGGCCATCGTGCTTAAGCAAAACTACGGCAGTAATGCCAGCAAGGTCATTGAGGACGTGAAAGAAAAATTGACAGAGTTGAAAAAATCCTTTCCGGAGGGTATGGACTACGAAATCAACTACGATGTATCGAGATTCGTTGATGCTTCCATCGAAAAAGTCCTGCACACCTTAGCGGAAGCGTTCGTGCTGGTATCCTTGGTGGTCTTTGTTTTTTTGGGCGACTGGCGTTCGACCTTAATCCCCATCCTCGCAGTACCGGTTTCGCTGATCGGGGCATTTGCCGTTATGCAGGGGTTCGGACTCTCCATCAACCTCATCACCCTGTTTGCCTTGGTGCTGGCCATCGGTATTGTGGTCGATGATGCGATTGTGGTGGTCGAAGCGGTTCATGCGAAAATGGAGGCTGAAAATGTTTCCCCTTATGTCGCTTCGAAAAAAGTATTGGGGGAAATCGGCGGCGCCATTGTTGCGATAACCTTGGTAATGGTGTCGGTGTTCGTCCCTATTGCGTTCATGTCAGGCCCAGTCGGCGTATTTTATCGGCAGTTCGCTATAGCCATGGCATCGTCGATCGTCATTTCAGCAATTGTCGCTTTATCGCTGGCTCCGGTTTTGTGCGCCATGATACTTAAAAATACCCATGGTCAACCGAAACGGAAAACGCCAATAAGCCTTTTCATCGGTGCATTCAACGCCGTTTTTGAAAAGGTAACGGGCAGGTACATTAAATTTCTTAACGTCCTCGTCACGAGGCGAATCCTAACGTTTTTGATTTTGGGCGGATTTTGCTTCGGTATTTATTCGGTCAATCTAACGTTGCCTTCCGGTTTTATTCCGGGCGAAGACCAAGGCATGATTTATGCCATTATCCAAACACCGCCCGGCTCAACCATAGAGGTAACCAACAAAGTGGCACGAGAGCTGGAAGGCATAGCCAGCAAAATTGATGGTGTGCAATCGGTTTCTTCTTTGGCCGGTTATGAAGTACTCACCGAAGGACGCGGCTCCAACGCCGGCACCTGTATTATCAACCTGAAAGACTGGTCTCAGCGTAAACATTCCGTTCAGGATGTGATCCGCGAACTGGAGGAAAAAACCCATGATTTCGGCGCGATCATTGAGTTTTTTGAACCCCCGGCAGTCCCAGGTTACGGCGCGGCTTCCGGCTTGGCATTGCGATTATTGGATAAAACATTGGACACGGACTACCACGAGTTTGACAAACTTAACCAGACCTTCATGGAGGCACTGCGCAAGCGTAAGGAGTTAACCGGATTGTTTACCTTTTATGCGGCCAATTACCCGCAATACGAACTGGTCATCGACAATAAACTGGCCATGCAAAAAGGTGTTTCCATCGACAAGGCCATGAATAACTTAGACATCATGATCGGCAGCACCTACGAGCAGGGCTTTATTCGCTTCAATAACTTTTTTAAAGTCTACGCCCAAGCCCTGCCTGAATTCCGGCGTTTCCCATCGGATGTACTGAATTACTACGTAAAAAATGAAAAAGGCGAGATGGTGCCGTACTCCGCCTTCATGACCATGAAGAAAACGCAAGGCCCCAACGAGATCACGCGCTATAACCTCTACAATTCCGCCGCTATCCGTGCCATGCCGGCAACCGGTTATACCACCGGCGATGCCATCAAGGCGGTCCAGGAAGTCGCCGCTGCAACTTTGCCACAAGGTTTTGACATTGCCTGGGAAGGCTTGTCCTTTGACGAAGCCGCTAGGGGTAATGACGCACAGGCGATCTTCGCGGTCGTTATAATATTTGTATACCTGGTGTTAGCTGCGCAGTACGAAAGCTTTATCTTGCCGTTAGCCGTGTTATTTTCGCTGCCTCCCGGTATTTTCGGTGCTTTCTTCCTGCTGAAAACATTGGGTCTTGCCAACGATGTCTATGCGCAACTGGGGCTGGTCATGTTAATTGGTTTGCTCGGCAAGAACGCAGTATTGATCATCGAATTTGCGGTTCAGAAGCAAGCCCAGGGCATGTCCGTTAAACAAGCGGCGATTGCGGGCGCGCAAGCGCGATTTCGGCCTATTTTGATGACCTCCTTTGCGTTTATAGCCGGGTTGATACCCTTGGCGTTGGCAACGGGTGCGGGGGCTGTCGGTAACAGGACGATTGGCTCCTCCTCCTTGGGCGGGATGCTTTTCGGTACTGTGTTTGGTGTCATCCTTATTCCAGGACTTTATTATATTTTTGCCAAAATGATAGAAGGAAAATCCTTAGTTAAAAACGAAGACTTTGATCCTTTAACAGAAACTTATCACTATGGTTTGGGCGATGAAAGCGACTATGATTAAAATTTTTCATCTTATGGCGGTAGGAGTGGTGGGGCTGATGTTGCAGGCCTGCGGCATTCCGGAATTGACACCCAAAAATGAAGATACCCATCTTCCTGATAACTTTAAACCGGGCCTTTCACAACAGACAAACACGGCCAATGTAAAATGGAAGGATTTTTTCGAAGATCCGAACTTATTAAGATTGATAGACATAGCAGTCGCCAACAACAAAGAAGTTAATATGATGATGCAGCGTATTAGCGTTGCGCAAAATGAGATTCAAGCGCGTAAAGGTGCGTATTTGCCATTTGTCAATTTTGGTAGTAGCGCAGGCGGAGAAAAAACCGGTAAATTTACGCGAAATGGCGCAGTTGAAGACAATCTACAAATAACACAAGGCCAGTCATTCCCTACCTTCTTAGGTGATTATCAATTTGGGCTATTTTCAACCTGGGAGATTGATATATGGAAAAAGCTGAGAAATGCGGCGCAGGTGGCCGTGCTGGAGTACATGGCTTCAAGTGAGGGTAAAAATTTTTTAGTGACTAATCTGGTTGCTGAAGTCGCACATTCGTATTATGAGCTGCTTGCATTGGACAATCAGCTTGAGAATTTAGAGCAAAATATTGCTATCCAGCAAAATGGTTTGGAGATGGTAAAACAGCTAATGCTGTTTGCAAGAACCACTACACTTGCGGTCAAGCGTTACGAAGCGGAAGTGGCAAAGAATCAAGGCAAAAAGTATGAAATAAAGCAGCAGATTACGGTGGTTGAAAATAGAATCAACTTTCTGTTAGGAAGAACGCCACAGCCTATCCAGCGAGCTTCAACTGGTTTCATGGATATCAAACCAAAATTTATTAATGCAGGTATTCCATCGCAGTTGCTACACAACAGACCTGATATTAGAAAAGCGGAGCTTGAACTATCGGCAGCGAAGTTGAATATAGAGGTGGCTAGAGTTAATTTCTATCCATCCTTTGGCATAAAAGCCGGGATAGGGTTTGATGCTTTCGCACTTAAATATCTGATAAATACGCCAGAGTCATTAGCTGCCATGGTCGCTGGAGAATTAGTGGCGCCATTGGTCAATAAGAATGCCATCATAGCAGAATATAAAAACTCGAATGCTAAGCAGATTCAGGCGGCTTATGAGTATGAGCAAAGCATTATCAACGCTTACACTGAAGTAGCAAACCAACTTTCAAACATAGATAATCTGGATAAAAACTATCATCTTAGGAGAAAGCAGGTGGACTCACTCGTCCAATCAATAGATGTAGCTAACCAGCTATTCAAATCTGCACGTACGGACTATTTGGATGTGTTATTAACTCAAAGGGATGCCTTGGAGGCCAAAAAAGAGCTAATAGAAACGAAACAGAAGCAAATTATTGCAATGGTGGATCTTTATAAATCCCTTGGTGGAGGGTGGCAGTAGTTGTATATTGGCG
>Ga0207970_100638_pt1 | contig 8705 bp, 8 predicted proteins | sample LakWasMet50_LOW8_2_FD_183886 | JGI IMG/M metagenome (GOLD analysis project Ga0207970, IMG submission 183886) | Freshwater sediment methanotrophic microbial communities from Lake Washington under simulated oxygen tension - Sediment Metagenome... | ecosystem: Environmental > Aquatic > Freshwater >... | reverse complement strand
ACGGAATCGCTGGTGATTTTCTTGGCCCGACGGGTAGTCACTGGCTAAATCAAAAGAGCGGGATAAGCATGTAGACCTTGTGGCGGAGTACTTGCGGACGGGGGTTCAATTCCCCCCGCCTCCACCATATACTAAACCAAATAGAAACCCGCAAGCCGAAAGGCTTAGCGGGTTTTTTATTGCCCTGAAAAGCGTAGCAAATCTTTGACTCTAAAAAAATCATTACGTGGACAAAATGATTTTTTTAGGATCAATTGACATGTTACGTATTTTCCGTAATATACGTATTTTGTGCATTTGAGGTGAGTCATGCAAGAAATTCCAGCAACCAAATTTGTCAAAAATTTCGGGCAATACAAAGAGCAAGTTCAACGGGAAGCCATAGCGATTACAAGTCATGGGCGGACGAGCGGCTATTTCGTTTCCGAACATGACTATAATGAATATTTGCTACTCAAAGCCCAGTCACGACATTCTTATCATATAAGTGAACTACCGGAACAAACTGTTAGCGCAATTGCTAGCGCACAAATGGACTCGGCACACGATCATCTGAATGCCTTGATGGATGATTAATCCGATATGGCGCTACCGGAACCGGAATGTGGGCTTGTTATATCCTATTCATATTTATGGCGGAATGAATATCAAGCAGGAAAAAACGAGGGTTTAAAAAATCGACCCAGTGCCATTATTCTGGTAGTCAAAAATGAGAACGATAGCCGGACAGTCACCGTTGCGCCTATCACGCACACTCCTCCTATTAATCCGTCTGGAGCCATTGAAATTCCGCCTAAGGTAAAAAAGCATCTTGGGCTGGACGGGGAACGGTCGTGGATTATTCTTGACGACTTCAATGAGTTTTTATGGCCGGGATATGATTTACGGCCTATATCTGGAAAAACTGGAACTTATGATTATGGATTTTTACCGCCCATTTTGTTCAAGCAAATTGTCAGCAAAATTATTGAGCTTCGTCAAAAAGGCTTAAGTAAAACTTCCCGTGACTAAGGGTAAGCGGTAAAGAGGGAGAGGGTATTTGGCAGTAATCAAGCCCGGTGTAACTCTTCCCGTATCACCTCGCGCAACGCCTCTTTTACGCAATCAGCCTCTAATGCCCGGCGCAATGTGTCATTAATGAGCGTCTGGTGCCCGCGCCCGCCTTAGTCTTGTATGCTTGAACCACCGCTTCATTCAGCATAATCGAGATACGCTGTTTGCTTAAGTCCAGTCCTGGCAATGCCTCGGCCAATGGCCGCAGTTTGGAGAATTCGGCAGAGGTTAATTCCAGGCTGTCCTCATCCGGGACGTCAGCTAAAGGCGCGGCATCAACCGCCGCCCAGTCGATTTCAGAGGGGTTGGCCTTCAAGTTTCGATTGTTCAGGTCGATTCGCCTTTCTAAAAGAAATCATGGATACAGTCATTACGCGGCAAATGATGCCTATGCCAGCCTTTGCGTATACCATGAGCTGGTTAGGATTGCGCCTCAGGTGTTGGCGTCGATCAAAAGCTGTAGGGTGGATTCGCCGCTAGGCAATCCGCCACAAGACGACAGGCTTTAATCGGCGTTGCGCATGTGTACGGAGAATTCAATTTACAGCTTTATATAATACTGGCTTAAGTATTTTTTTGTTACTACAATAAAGTAATGCAAATCGACTTCGACCCGGACAAAAAACGCCAAGAACATCCTGGAACGCAGTTTGAGTTTTGAACGCGCGGCGGAGTTTGATTTTGAAACCGCTCAATTTACTATCGATAACCGTCGTAATTATGGCGAAATCCGCTATCGCGCTTTGGGATTTCTCGACCATCGCCTGCACGCCTTGGTATTCGTTGAAATTGTCGGTGGCATTCGAATGATCAGTTTTAGAAAAGCCAATAAACGCGAGGTTAGACGCTATGAAGCCCAATCCAGAATTAATTGATGATGACAACCCTGAGTGGACGGAAGAAGATTTTAAAAACGCCGTGCCGTTTTCCGCCTTGCCTGAATCGTTACAAACCCCGCTACGAGGTTTAAAAGGACGTGGTAAGCAACAGTCACCCACCAAGGTATCCACCACGGTGCGTTTTGACCGCGATGTGCTGGACGCATTCCGCGCCACCGGCCACGGCTGGCAAAAGCGGATGAATGACGCGCTGAAGGAGTGGCTTAAAGAACATGCCGCAGGATAAAAAAGCTCTGATTGAATCATCCGGTAAAGCTGCAAGGCGGATTCGGCGCGAGGCAATCCGCCAATCACCCAAAGTAGGCGCTTTAGTCGACGCGCAACGCCAATTACAGACTGTCGCAGCAGCAGATGAACCTTTTATTACGCCATCCATGGCTTCTCGGCAACTGCTCCTGCGTTGCTCTACCTCCTGCATCCGTGCAGTCGTGGATCCCGGTATTTCCTGCCGGGATGACGAGCGTCGTAGTGTGGATTCGCATTAGCAATTCGCCACTCACCAAAAATAGGCGCTTTAGGCGACGCACAACGCCGTCGCAGTTGTGCGGTTAGATTGCCTGTCGGCGAAATCCATCCTACAGTGCTAAAAGCAAGACACTTCACCTAGGAAGTGTAAATACCCTCAATAAAATCAGCGATAAGAAGACAAGCCCGTTTAAGGTCGAGAACATGATACGGGCAGAACGAAAAAAAATATTTCTGTATAACATAGTTAGTGCCCTCTTGAAGTGATTGCCAGCCTTGGCCTGTGAATGTTTTCCTCTTTGCCAAAAACAAAAAAGCCGAACTGCCTCGCGTGACTTTTTTGTAGTCACCTTCGGCAGTCCGGCTTTCCGTTGATAGGATCCGCGACTTTCTGCTCCTGTCTTTCGGCAGGATTGGCTTTATCGTGTGATGGAAGTGTGCGTCAGGATTTGATAAATATATATTGATACAACTACTTAAAGTATTTTTACGTAGAGTGTTCCGGGCGTAATTTGGTAGGGTGGAATGCGCCCCCTTTACGAATATCAGTCGAAAAGGGAAGGGTGATGCAGCTTCATCGGGTTAAACACCATAATCAGCGGTATATTCGGCTAGCAATTCCAATATTGAAGCATCACAAGCCCCGCGCTTTGGATATTCAGTCCGGATTGTCGCCGCCATTATTAACAAGCTTCTTAATCTGCCCTTTAGTTGTTCGCTACGGTGACAAATCCATTCTGTATTCATGCAGCGAGAATGGGCTCTACCAAGCTATAGAGGCAGCAGAGCATTAAACATTAAATTTGTCTTCAATTTTTTGTTTGTAGTTTAAATAATGAATGGTTTGTAATTGCGCAGGGGTGCTGATCCGAAATGCAGTAAGGGGTAAGTCTATATCTGTAATATGAACGGGGTAATTACTCTTGGCGCTCCGGAATTGAAGTATGTGTTGATAAGCCGCATAAAAGACTTTATTGCCGTGTTCCAGCGAAGAAAATTCTTTTTCGTTACAGTAGATTGTATAGATAATGCCATCATCGGTGTCTTCTCCTGTGATGCGCAGGCTTAACTCCTGATTTAAAGATGCTCTATTCAGTTGCACAGGATTACAGGACAAGATGTCGTCAGAACTTTTTTCGATTTCGTAATATTCAATAACCGCGATATTTTCAAGTAGAGTGCGGCTGATGATTGACTCTAAAAAGGTGGCATAGTGTTTTAGTAGATGGCTAATGCTTGCCTTGGTATGCTGTTGGGTGTAGAAAGATCCTTTTTCATCAATAATATAGACGCTGATGTTCGTCTTATCATCATAATAAAAAAGCTGGATCACTTGCGGCTTATTCATGGAGTAGATAAGACGGATAGGTGTGTCTTCGAGGACAGCTTGGTCAAAATGAATAGAGCTGAACTGCTCCTGAGGGCGGCTTATTTCGTCTAACAACAGTTGTTCAGTTGTCAGTATTTTGTAGCTTAGGGTTTTATTTTTAGATTGGAAGACATAAAACGACGTTCCGCCCGGCAAAATGTAACGGGGTGATTGATTTTGTTGCGGCGTGGAAAAAAGCTTAACCAAGATGCTAAATATGACTTCAACGCGAAAAATAATGTCTCTAGCCCGATTCGGCATGTGACAGACAAACTTCACGCTTTTCAAAGACAGCGGTTTTGGGTTGTTGTTAATGATGTCTATCAAGCATTTAAACAGTCCATCCAGGCCATCCTCATGGCTGGTTGTAATCTCGCTCCAGCTGGATAATGAAATACTGCTTATTGTTTGAATGAAACACTGCCGGTCTATGCCATAACTCAACGGATCGGAGCGCCGCTCACTCATAACGCACAGGCGCTCGTTATCCGTGATTCCCATGTTGATAAGAATCATTGAATGCAGCGGGGTCTTTTGGGTTTGGTAGACATCCAGCGGGGCGTCGAAAGTAAAGTTATGGCCTAAAAAAAGGTGGATTTGCCTCAAAATTGAACGTAGCTCTGAATCCGGGATTTTAAGGGAATGTGAGTTGAAATTGGTTAGCAGGTTTTTGTGATAGAGACCGTTGATGACCAACCAGCAAAGCGTTTCTATTAAGGTCCGGCTTTTTTGTATGGGCTCAAAATCTGTAGCCGTAGTCGTCTGCACGTATTTTAGATATAAAGCCCAGCCATTGGTTTTGGCAGCTGGTTTGTTTTCTACGATGGATAATGCATTTTCCTTTGAATGAACTTCGGAATGCGTAGTAATGATTTCAATCTTACCCGGTTTTTTTTCTAAAAATGAATGGAGCTTTCTGCCTATCAGTTTCTGGTTATTGTTATTTTCCTGATTTGGGAGCGTATGGTCTTTGGTAAATCCCAGGATCATGCGGTAACTGTGGGTCAATTGCCGAACAATAACAACATGTTCCGCTATTGCTTTTTGTATAGTCCATGATCGAATCTGTCTAAGCTCATCAATAGTCGATGCAGGCCATTTCCAAGATCCAGCAATCTGTTGGATATAGCGTTCTCTGGAGACACGGGTCGCGGCATCCAGAGTGGTGTCGGGTGGTCCCATGACTTTTAAATAAAAACTTTGGCGAGCGAACGCTAAGCTTTCTTGACTAGGGGCATGTTGCAAATATTTTTCGACTTTCGTGTAAATGAGTAAATACGGGTCGAGGTCGGTGGTCATAAAGCTGCCCTGATAAACGGCATTTTTTATGTCTTGGCATAGCCATTCGGTCTTAGGGTATTCGCTGGCATAGCTCTCTATTAATAACAGGTTCAATAGCGACGTGTGCGGTGAATGCAGCGTCTTATAAAGGCGCCAAAGGGTTGCACCGGTAAATTCGTCGGCCGGGACAGCTTCCAAACCGCCAAAATCGATGAGCTCATGCTCGGGGATGAAGCGATTGGTTATGAGATGGTTTAAATAGTGTGTGTAATTGGCTTCTTCGTGAGGAGGAACCAGCCACCATGCAGGGCTTTTTCCTGCAATATATATTGCGCTCCGGTAAAAGTTTTCGAGCTGTAGGTAATGCTGGGTTTGACTGTTACTTTCAGTAGAAACAGGCGTGTTTTGACTGAGGCGAAATTGTTTGCTGTCAATAAGGGAAAAATGCACTTCGAGCTCTAACAATTCAGCCCAGCCCTCTATTGCGGAGGTCTTTTGTTGCAGCTCGTTAATGGCGCCGGGCGATAAGTCGGATTGATGGCATAACCAGATGTCCATATTGCTGGCTTCCGAAAATGCAATACCACCGATACTGCTTATTAAAAAAAGTCCTTCAATAGGGTAACTGTGTGATGCCGCGCGGGTATAACTGAAATTCGACGCAAACTGCCTGGCGGCATTTAAGGTCTGGGTATCAGGATTGTATTCAGGTATCCCCGCTGGGGTCGTCGGGGAAATAAATCCCGGCAACATCGTAAAGTTGCTATGAAAAAGCAAAGGCAATAAGTCTAAAAATACGCGTTGTCGAGGATTCAGAGACTTTCGAACACTCTGTTCGCGAAGTTGGCTCAGGCGCTTAAACCGATGCTTGATCGATTGAAGATCTTGCATGCTGATTTCTTCGCCGGGTGAACCTAAATGAATGGGGGGCTCTTGGTGTGATCTAGTCATGGTGATGTGTATAGTCTGTTTTATTGTGCTGTTTGGCTGGTGCGCAAGGTCTTAGGTTTGAATCATGAGTAGAATTGTCAGTACGTTTACTGCCTCTCCTGCGCAGGAAAAGGCCGGGGAGACGACTGCACGGGCCGATATTTGCTCCTGCAATTACATCCATGTGGATTATGCAGGCGCTGCGTAGTAGTGTGTATTGGCGATTTAAAAAACCGACAAATGTAAAAATACTATATCAAAGTCCTTCACAATATGGCTGAAAAATAAAAATGCGTAGGGTGCGCAACTCGCACCGTTTACGATTAGGCGTCATCATCAGCGATATTCTCGGCTAGCAATTCCAATATTGAAGCATCACAAGCCCCGCAGCCTGAACAAGCGCCGGTCATTCTGGATATTCGGTCCAGATTGTCGATTCCATTATTAACAAGTTCCTTAATTTGCCTTTTAGTGGTTCCGCTACAGTGACAAATAACGTCGTTTTTATCCGGGTTAATATCGTTCATATCTAGAGTTTCTGTATTGCTTCGCATCCATGGGCGTAAAGCGACTACTTTGGCTGATTGACGGGACGCGTTAGAGCAGGAGGTGAAGCGGCTCTATAGTTCTAACGTAAAACGGTTGCCGCAAACATCTTGCGGCAATGATTTTCAAGCTTGGCTTAAACCCAGTTCATGCAATTGTATGTTGATGATTTTAAGCGCCGCCAACACCGCAGCAAAAACCTGGTTGGAATGTACGGCGCGGGTTTTGCGCAGTTCGCCATCGCAATTCCAGGTGATGACGCACTCGGTTAAGGCGCTGGTATGGCCGCCTTTGGGTATCCGTACTTCAAAATCGGCCAGTGCAGGCAGGGTGTAGTTATGTTGCGTCATCACTTTGTTGATGGCATCGACAAAGGCATCAAAGCCACCGTTTCCGGAACCTGAGGCTACATGTGTCGTGCCCATTACCTTGATCCGCAAGCTGGCAGTCGATTCTAAATCAAGGCCGCTGGTGATCGAGCAGTTGAGCAGTTTGATATGCTGATAACTCTTGCTCTCCAGTACGTCGGCAATGATAAAGGGCAGGTCGTCGGTGGTGATGGTCTGTTTCGAGTCGCCGAGGCTGACGATCCGGGCCAGCACTTTTTTCTGGTTCTCTTCCGACAGGTCAAGCTCCAGCATTTCCAGGTTCTTTTTCAGCGACGCTTTGCCGCTCATCTTGCCCAGCGCGTAGCTTCGGGTTCGGGAGAAGCGTTCCGGGCCTAATTTGGTTTTGTACAGTCCGCCTTTTTGATCGCCATCGGCATGGATTCCGGCAGTCTGGGTGAAAACATCGGCTCCGACGATCGGCGCATTGGCGGCGATGCGTTTGCCGGAAAAGTTTTCGACCATCGCGCTGATGCGGACGATATGGCTTTCATCGATAGACAGTTGCATGTTCATTTTGTCGCGCAATACCACCGCAACTTCAGCCATTGAGGCATTGCCTGCGCGTTCGCCCAGGCAGTTGACGGTGCAGTGTATGGCATTGACGCCGGCGCGCACTGCGGCCATCACGTTGGCGGTTGCCAGTCCGTAATCGTTGTGCGGGTGAAAGTCGAATTGCAGCTTCGGGTAGCGTTTGCACATGTCGCTGAAGTTTACGAAGACTTCGTCAGGCGACAAGACGCCGAGGGTGTCGGGCAGCATGAAATGACTGATGCCCGCGTCCTGCAAATTGTCCATCAAGCCGTAGACATAGTCAGGGTCGTCGTGATAACCGTTCGACCAGTCTTCCAGATAGACGTTAACTTTCAGGGCTTGTTCCAGCGCGTAGTTGACGGTTTGCAGCACATCTTCGGTATGTTGGGCGAGTGTTTTGCCCAGCTGTACGCGGCAATGTTTTTCGCTGCCTTTGATCAACAGGTTGATCACTTCGCCGCCGGTTTCCAGTATCCAATCAACACTGCGCGTGTGGTCGACAAAGCCCAGGACTTCTACGCGTCCGGCAAAGCCTTCCTGTTTCGCCCACTCGTTAATGCTGGTGACCGCTTCTTTTTCGCCCTGAGAGACACGGGCGGAGGCGACCTCAATCCTATCCACCCGTAGCGATTGCAGCAGGGCTTTGGCGATGCTGACTTTTTCCACGGGCGTGAAGGAAACGCCTTGGGTTTGTTCGCCATCACGCAAGGTGGTGTCCATCAGCTGGATGTGTCTTGAATCGGTGGACATGATTGTCGCCTGTGCTCTCAATGTAAGCGGATTAATTAACCACGAAGGCACGAAGAACGCGAAGAAAAACAAAGGTAAAAACTTCGTGTTCTCGGCAACTGCTCCATGCAGCCGTTCGTGTCTTCGTGGTGATATGCTTTAAGTCATGCAGGGGACGCACAGCGTTCCCTGCATGACTGCGTTCTGTATTTGGAGAAGGTTTATGTTTGACGCATTTGCCGATAAATTGCAATTAGCGGCGCAGCGCGCCTTGACCTCGTCCCCACGCAACGCGTGGGAACGAGGCAAAAACCTTAAGCCCAAAGCCAAGGATAGTTTTGCTTGTGCTGCTGTTCATACTGTGTGATCTTGTCGACATGCTTTAGGGTCAAGCCGATGTCATCCAGTCCACTCAACAGATTGCTCTTGCGAAACGGGTCAATCTCAAAGCTAAAGCCATTACCGCCGGGGGTAGTTACCTGCTGGTTTTCAAGATCGACGACAAAACGCACG
>Ga0207970_100631_pt1 | contig 8798 bp, 7 predicted proteins | sample LakWasMet50_LOW8_2_FD_183886 | JGI IMG/M metagenome (GOLD analysis project Ga0207970, IMG submission 183886) | Freshwater sediment methanotrophic microbial communities from Lake Washington under simulated oxygen tension - Sediment Metagenome... | ecosystem: Environmental > Aquatic > Freshwater >... | reverse complement strand
GCCGGGATATCGGCATCAGCATCCTGCGCATGAGCATCCAGTTAGCGCTGGTTGGGATCTACCTGAAAATGCTGTTCGATCTTAACCATCCCTGGCTCAACGGCTTATGGATATTGGTGATGTTGTTAGTCGCGGATTTAAGCATTCTGCGCCGCGCCGGACTTAAAGCGCGCTATTTCGTACTGGCTACCTTTATGGCCATTGCCTCCAGCATACTGTTCTCCACCGCTTACCTGGTGATTCTGGTCATCCAACCGACGCACTTTTACGACGCCCGATATATCGTGCCTTTGGCGGGCATGATCCTCGGCAACTGCCTGCAAGGCAACGTCATCGCGTTGGAGCGCTTTTATTCGGCGCTCCGCAAGAACGAAAACGAATACGCGACCTTTCTAATGCTCGGCGCGACCCGCTGGGAAGCGGTGCGTCCGTATTTTCGGGATGCCGTCAAAGCCGCGATCAATCCGACCATCGCCGGAATGGCGACCATGGGACTGGTCTCCTTGCCCGGCATGATGACCGGTCAAATACTGGGCGGAAGCGAACCGTGGCTGGCGGTGAAATATCAAATCGCTATCATGATCTGTATCTTCACCAGTACCACCATGGCCTGCATCATCAACTTGAAGCTCAGCCTGAATATTGCCTTCAATGAATTTGATGTGTTGAGGGATGAAGTGATTGATAAGCCTTGATCCTAGAAAAAGCAGTTGATTCACGAAAAACACCAAGATGATTTCCCATAATGAATCCACCAAAAGAATCGTCCACGAAAGCCAAAAGTAGGCGCCTCTAGGCGACACAAAAAGCACGAAAAATCCGCAACACAATTCTTTCGACTGTTTTTTTCGTGTCTTTCGTGCCTTTCGTGGATAAATCGCTGTTTTTAGGCTGTTGTTGGTCAGCCCTTCTGTTTAGCCATGAAATGAAGCGTGATGACAGTGCCGTGGTTGGGTTCGCTGTTAATGACCACTGATCCGCCATGCAGATCCATGATGGATTTGACGATCGCGAGACCCAGCCCGGTTCCTTCCGCCGAGCGAGCAGGATCGACGCGGTAAAACCGGTCGAACAGCTTGGGCAGGTGTTCCGCCGCGATACCGCAGCCTGTGTCTTGCACGCTGACGCTTGCTGAACCGTCGTCAGCCGAATCCAGCGATAAGCGAATCTCTCCACCGTGCGGAGTATGCTGAAGGGCATTAAGCAGCAGGTTGCTGAGGACGCGTTTGAACAGTTGCGCATCGGCATAAAGAACCCCCTGACCCTGGCAGACCAGACGAACGCCTTTTTCCTCGGCCAAGGCTTCATGGTAACTGCAAACCGCTTCCAATTCCGCCCTGCCGTCCAGACGCGTCGTACGCAACGGAATCCCGGTGTTTTCGGCCCGCGCTAGAAACAGCAGGATTTCGACCGTTCGCGACAGTCGTCCGTATTCTTCGAGGTTGGATTCGAGAATCTCACGGTATTCGTCGCAGCTCTTTGAGCACAGACCAGCCATCGCGTAGCGGCACCATCACATCGAGAATGATCAGGTCGTCTTCGACAATCAGGATGCGCATGGCGGGACGTTGTTGATGATGCCAAATACGACTATGATTTTCATGTTGACTTGCCAGGGTTACAAAAGTGCAGCGGCGAAACCCAAACACGCAGCAACAACGCGGCGAACAAAGCGCAGCCCGCGGAAAATCCGAAAGCGGCCAGCGGACTTGTCGCTTGCCACAGCCAGCCGAAGATGATCGAGGCCGGCAGCAACATGATGCCGGCCGTCAGGTTAAACCAGCCGTAGGCCGTGCCCAACACTTCGTTCGATACCATATCGGCGACCAGTGCCTTCTCGGCGCCTTCGGTTGCGGCCATGAATAATCCATAGAAGGCGAACAACGGCCATACCAGCAAGGGCTGGCCGTTGAGCCCGAGCAACAGGTAAAACACACTATAAACCACCCAGCCGCCGACGATCAGGCGGACGCGACCCACTTTGTCGGACAGAGCGGACAATGGCGCTGAAAACAGCGCCGCAGTCAGGGACACCAGCGCCCACAGCAGCGGCACCTGATATTCGGGCAAGCCCATGTCTTTCGCCCGTAGCAGCAGGAACATGTTGGAGGCGTTGCCCAGCGTGAACAGCGCCACTACCAGCAGATAACGCTTGAACGGCGCGGGCAGCGCTTTGACGCTCCAGCTGAAACGCTGGACAGGCGTGTCGATGTCGCGTTTAGGCTCCTTTACGGACAAAGCCAGGAGCACCGCTATCACTCCGCCCAAGGAAGCCCAAAGGAAAACATCTTTCAACGGTACATGCTCGACCAGCAACCAGGCCGCCAGCAGCGGCCCGACGACGGCACCGGCGTTGTCCATGGCCCGATGCAAGCCGAAAGCCAGCCCGCGATGTTCCTTGGTTACCGTCAGAGCCAGCAGCGCATCCCGAGGCGAAGTGCGCAGACCTTTGCCCACGCGATCTGCAAAGCGCAGCACCAAAACCATCGGCCAGGCTGTGGCAAAAGCCAGTAGCGGGCGAGCGATGGCCGCCACGGTATAGCCGCCGACCACCCAATGCTTGGTGGATTGCAAACGATCCGACATCACGCCGGAAAACAGCTTTAACAGGCTACCTGTCGCCTCGGCGATGCCCTCGATCAGACCCAAGGCTTTGGGGCCTGCCATCAGCATCGAGGCGAGGTAAATGGGCACCAGAGGATAGACCAGCTCGCTGGCGGCATCGTTGAAAAAACTGACCAGTCCAAGCAGCCAGACGGTGCGGGGTAATGCGAAAAGAGGCTTTAACATTGACTCAACATAGTGGACTTAATGGCGGTGCTGTACGGACGCGGTTGCGGTCAATGAGCATGCGTGATTGGTCGTCCCTTGTTCAATTTGCAAGGTGCTGTGATGGACGGAATACTGTTCTTCCAGTGTTTGTGCGACGTCATCCATGAATGCATCGCCAGGGTAGCCGCCGGGCATGACCAAATGAACCGTTAACGCAGTTTCGGTGGTACTCAAGCCCCAAATATGCAAATCGTGAATGTCGCTTACACCGTCCAATTGGCGCAGGTAGATGTCGATTGCAGGCGCATTTATCCGCTCAGGCACGGCACTTAAGGCCAAACGTAGCGAATCGCGCAGCAATCCCCAAGTGCCGATCACGATCACGACCACAATCGCTAAACTGATGGCCGGGTCGAGCCAATACCAGCCGAAATGAAACATTGCCAGACCGGTTATTACCACGGCGAGCGATACGGCGGTATCCGCCACCATGTGCAGATAAGCGCCTCGAATATTCAAATCATCCTTGCTGCCTCGCCGCAACAGCCACGCGGACAGCCCATTGATGACGATACCAATCGCCGCGACACTCGATACCGTTAGACTGGCTACCGCAGGTGGTTGTGCAAAGCGTTGGCTGGCTTCCAACGCAATCGCCCCGCAGGCCACCAAAAGTAATGCGGCATTAGCGAGCGCCGCCAGAATGGAGGTACTGCGCAGTCCGTAGGTATAGCGTTGACTCGGCTGCCTGCGCGCCAACATAACCGCACCCCATGCCAACAGCAGACAGAGCACGTCGGATGCATTATGCCCCGCATCGGCCATTAATGCCGTGGAATTGGCGATGAAGCCATAGGTGAACTCGATTACTACAAAGGCCAGATTCAGCAATATGGTGAAGATGAAAGTGCGACCTTGGTTGTTGAGGGTGCCGTGATGGTGTGCAGCCGAATGATCGTGCTGGTGATGATGCCCTGATGAATGATCGTGTATGTGATGATGTGCCATTACTTATAAGTCCTCGTTCGAGAAAATAACTGGTGATCTTGGAACGGCATAGCCCTTTCCCGTTTTTCGCTTAGATGTGTCCTAAGTTCGTATCGTATAACTTTATATCTGATGTTACGCATTGTCCGCAAGAACTGCAAAAAGGCGGTTTGATAATAGATAACGGGCTGTGGCCGATGAGGGTAGGGCGTGCCGTGCGCGCCTTAGCTCCCAAGGCGCGCACGGCACGCCCTACAGCGAATATTCCCATGCAGGGGATAACCTATCTGTTAGCTATTTTTTTACGGCTGTAATGGATGGTGTGTAGCATCAGTTTATATCTAAATACCCACCCGGTCGATCATGCTAGTTCTTTGCACCGCCGGTCATTCCTGCGTTTAGAGGGTGTAATCGAACTTTTTTTCGAGCCTTCGCATCGCAAAATAAACCGTCGGCGTGGCGACCAGGGACAGTAACACGGAAAGCGTCAGTGCTCCAATCACCGCAATAGCCAAAGGTTTCAGCATGTCCGATCCGGCGCCGATGCCGTAAGCCAAGGGTAAAAGCCCTAAAGCCGCCGCCAGAGAAGTCATCAATACCGGTCGCAAACGCCGCCGCCCCGATTCTACCAGCGCATTTTCCAGCGTGACGCCCTGCGACTCGAACCGGTGTACCGAATCCAGCATCAGGATACCGTTTTTCGCGACCACGCCGATGCCGATGATCGCGCCCAGCAATGAAACGATATTGACTGAAGTGCCGGTCAAATACCAGGCCAAAACGGTGCCGCACAACGCCAACACGGAACCGAACACAATGGCGATGGGTTCGTAAAATGAGCCGAACTCGACCAGCAACACGGTGAACACCAGAAAGATGGAGGCCAGCAGCACCACCAGCAAGTTATGGAAAGACTCCTGCTGTTGCTGGTAGAGTCCGCCGAATTCCAACACGCCGGGCGGCAGGGTTTGATCCTGACTGAGTTTGGCCTTGATTTCGGCTATGGCGCTGCCGAGGTCGCGGTTTTCGAGGCGGGCGGAAACCGCCACCAGTTGCCGCAGGTCTTCGCGGTGGAGTTCCAATTGTCCCGGTTCTGTCGCCACATCAGCCACTTGCGATAGTTTTACGGTTCTGCCGTCCAAAGACCGTAGCGGCAGTTCGCGCAGGTTGGCGATCTGGCCAGTCGTATCGGTGTTCATCCTGACGCGGATGTTAACGACCCGGTCGCCTTCCAACACATAGGAGGCTTTTTGCCCGAGCATCGCGGTGCCGACCGCCAAGGCCACATCGTTGACAGTCAGGCCGAAGCGTTGCGCGTCGCTGTCACGCACGCGCAAACTCAACGACGGGCCGGTGGTTTCCAGGCCGACGAAAGTATCGACGACGCCGCCGATTTTCTTAAGTTCGGCTTCGACTTGCGGCGCTTTTTGCTTGAGCCATTCGACATCGGTGGAGAAAAGCTTGATCTCGATGGGCCGGGGCGACCAGGTCAGGTCGCCGATCAGGTCGTTAAGAATGCCGGCAAACTCCCATTCAATTCCGGGCACGGCAACATGAAGCTGCTTGCGCAGACCGGCAACGACCTCGTCGGTTTTCCGTTGCGGTTTTAATTTGACCAAAAAATCGCCCATGTGCGCTTGCGAAATGCCCAAGGCCAGCCGCGTACCGGTGCGCCGAATAGCTTTCCAACTCCGGCATGGCGCGCAGTAGGGTTTCGGCCTGGCGCAGTTGCCGGTCGGTTTCTGCCAAGCTGGTGCCCCACGGCGCGCGGTAATCGAGCACGAAGCCGCCTTCATCCATAAACGGCAAGAATTCGCTTTCCAGTTGTCCGTATAGCCAGACTCCCAACGCCAAAATCAACACGCAGCCGGTCAAAACTTTCCCCGCCTGTTTGAGTGCCGTGCGTAACACCTTTTCGTAACCTTTGATCAGGCGTTCAAGCCAATTTGCTTTAGCACTGGACGGTGACTGCCTGTCAGTCGGCATCCACCAAGCTGCGAGCGACGGAATCAGCGTGACGGCCAACACCAGCGAGGTCAGCAGCGACACCACCATCGTCAAGGCCAAGGCCCGGAAAAAACAGCCTGCGACACCGTCCAGAAACGCCAGCGGTATGAACACCACCACCGGCGTCAGCGTCGAAGCCAGCAACGGCCGGAAAATGTCCGCCAAGGCCTGCTGTACCGCCGCCAGGCGTTGTTCGCCTGCGGTAATTTTGGTATGAACGGCTTCCACCACCACAATGGCGTCATCGATAATCAGGCCGATGGCGGCCGCGATGCCGCCCAGCGTCATTAAATTAAAGCCCAGCCCCATGACACGCAACAAAAGCAAGGTGATCAAAACCGTGGCCGGAATTACCAGCGCGGCAATCAAAGTAGCTCCCCAATTTTTCAAGAATACGTAAAGTATGACGACGGAAAGTATCAGCCCCAAAAGAATGGCTTCCCAAACGCTCTGGATGGAGTCGCCCACCAACAGCGATTGGTCGTAGAAAACCGACGCCTGCATACCCGGCGGCAAGGCTTTTTTTAGCGATTCCAGTTCCTGTTTCAGTTGCCTGGCGATGTCGAGGGTGCTGCCGTCAGGCTGGCTGTAGACATTGAGCAGGACGGCATTAACGCCGTTCGCGGTGACGATGTTGAAGGCCGGTTCCTGGCTGCGCTCAACCCGTGCAAAATCCTTGATGCGGATCGGATGAGCGCCGCTTGCAACCGCTTGTACGGCCCCGGCAAGCGGCGCATTGCCGGATACCGAGACGGTCAGGTTTTCTATGTCTTCGACAGTATGAACGCGACCGTCCACCACCGTCAGGTAGAGTTTGTAATCTTCCTCCAGCATGCCGGTCGGTGCGATCAGGTTGTTCCTGACCAATGCATCGGTAACTTGAGCGAGACTCAAATTCACGGCTTGCAAGCGTAACGGATCCACAATAACGTGATATTCCGGCGCCCGCCCGCCGACAATGCCGGTGCGGGCCACGCCGGGTATGCGCAGCAGGCGAGGGCCAAGCGTGTAACGTGCCGTTTCCCATAGCTCGGTCAGCGAATGGGCGGGGCCGGTAAGGCTCAGGCCGACCACCGGAAAGGCGGCAAAAGTGAGCCGCCAAACCGCCGAGCTTGCGGTAGCCGGTAGCGCTTTTTGCACGACCGCGAGCCGCCCCTGCACGAACAGCTCGGCCTGCACCATATCCGTTTGCCAGGTGAAAAATACGTTGATTTCCGCCGAGCCGCGCCCGGTTTTCGAACGCACGGTGCGCACGCCGGGAATGTCCTTCATGGCCTCTTCGACCGGGCGGGTGATGGTCGCCATCATCTCGTTGGCCGGCATCACGTCGTTGTCGATCAGGATGACCACGCGCGGGAAATCGGTCTGCGGAAAAATTGATGAAGGCATGCCCAGCGCCGCGTAGGCACCGGCCAAGCACAGTGCGACACAAAGGAAGGCAATGACCAGGCCGTGGCGAGTCGCAAAGGGGCTGACGGCAGAACTACGCATTATTTCAGCACCCGGATGCGCGTCTCAGGCGGCAGGCTGTAAACGCCTTGGGTCACGATAGCCATGCCTTCCTGCAAACCCTAGCCCGATATTTCGATCAGATTGCCGTCGCGCAAACCCGGCTTGATGATCTTTTGTTTGGCGCTGTCGCCGCCAATCACGGCAATCAGACTGACTCCGTCCCTGGTCACTACGCTTTCGACAGGAACCGCCAAGCGTTCAGGACGTGCTTCGACGACGATGCGCGCATTGACGAATTGGCCGGGCCGGAAGCCGGAGGCCTTGCTTAGAGTGGCCCGAACCAATACGGTATCGGTGAGCGGATCGACCTGAGCGCCGATAAAGGCCAGTTTTCCCTGTTGAATCGGGTCGCTCCCTGCCGAGCCGGTGCTGATTTCCGCCGCTTGTCCCAAACGAAGCGCAAAGGCTTCCAGGCTGGGCACATGGATAGTGATGTCCAGGCGATCCAGGTCAATCAAGTCCGCTAATACCGTAGCCAAGCTCACCGCCTCGCCGACTTTAAAATGAATGGCCGTCACAGTACCGGACAGAGGCGCTTTGATCTGTAATAACTCACGTTGGGTTTTGGCGTTGAGTAAATCCTTGCGGGCGGTTTGCAGCAGTAGCTCCGCTTCATCATAAAGCTTGCGCGAGATGTTATCGGTAGCATTCAGTTGCTGTTTGTGCGCAAAATTCTTTTGCGCGAATTCGACGGCCACTTCGGCTTTGGCAATCAGCGCATCGGCGCTACGCGTATCCAGCTCGAATAATAAGGCTCCTTTTTTTACTTGTTGGCCTTCTTCGCAGTAGGTTTGCGTGAGAATGCCGGCCATCGGCGCGGCGATTTTCGAACCAGCCGCCGGTTTGTCAGCGGTCGCAGGTTCCGGTTCAACCGTGCCGTAAGCCATGACATAGCGATGCAAAGTGGCCTTGGCGATTTTGCCTGTCTGCACGGCCACTTCGGTGGCAAGCTCCGGCTCATCAGCCGAAACAGCCGGGTTACTCCAGATGATGCAGGCGGTTAGTATTGCGATTTTGTAACTTTTCATTAATTACAGGTAAATCCACAAAAAAAATCGTTTAGAAAATTAAAAGATTATCACCACGAAGACTCTTCGTGTCTTCGTGGTGAATCGGTTTGATCTGATGCCGCCTGTATGTAATGGGAAGCTACCGCGATTTTCAGCCAATAAGCCGGTTTCATTGGGGCGTTTTCCTTAGTGCGGAATCGGAGATTAATGTCGCAGTGAGCGTGGAAGCAATGGGATAGCGCAAGGTGTCTTCCAACGCATTGAGTGCTTGTTGGGCCTCGACCAGCACATCCAGCCGGGCACGTTCGGCGGCAGCGCGTTCCAGCTTCGCACCGAGCAGAGCCAGAGGGTCGGTTTCCCCTACCTGGAACAGGGCTTGGGCGGATTGCAGGTTCTCTTGCTGAAGTCGCATTTGCTTTTCGGCGTCGGCCCATTTGGCGAGTACCGCGCCCAAGCCTGCATGAGTGCGGTCAATGTCACCGAGGATGCGCATTTGTAAGGCTTCGAAAC
>Ga0207970_100629_pt1 | contig 8820 bp, 8 predicted proteins | sample LakWasMet50_LOW8_2_FD_183886 | JGI IMG/M metagenome (GOLD analysis project Ga0207970, IMG submission 183886) | Freshwater sediment methanotrophic microbial communities from Lake Washington under simulated oxygen tension - Sediment Metagenome... | ecosystem: Environmental > Aquatic > Freshwater >... | reverse complement strand
CTCGTCATAAAATTGCTTAAACATGATCGTCCTTTCAGAGTTGGTTTTGATATTGTAACTTAATATTATATAATTAAATATAATGTTTATTGGTAGAGTTTACTGAAATGCAAATACAAGCAGTTAATTTCGAAAAATTGCGTGCTTCAGCAGAAGTTGCAACGAGTTTATTAAAAGTAATGGCAAACAGCGACCGCTTAATGCTCTTATGTCAGCTATCGCAAGGTGAGAAATCAGTGGGGGAGCTGGAGGAGATTCTCGGGATAAAGCAACCGACCTTATCACAGCAATTAACCGTGCTCAGAAAAGCGGAGCTAGTGAGTACGCGACGAGAAGGTAAGTGCATTTATTACATGATCTCGAGCCCATCAGCATTGGCGATTATGAATGTGTTGTATCAAGAGATTTGTATGCAATCTGGAGTTTAATCGATCACGTTGGCAATCCAACAATTCAGCAATAATGTTAATTACATATGTGTAAAGCCTATATTAGAAAACCATGACAGACCCTAATTTAATCGCAATCCTGTTAGGTGCCGGTATTGGCTTCTTAATGGCTATTACGGGTGCTGGCGGCGCTATATTATCGCTACCATTGTTAATGTATTTTTTTAATATGGAGATTCAAGACGCCGCCTCAGTTGCGTTGGTAGCCATTTTTATCGCTGCAGGATCAGCTGCGCTAATAGGGTTAAAGCAAGGTATAGTCAGGTATAAAGCTGCCGCACTTTTAGCTGTAATGGGTGTTTTGATGGCGCCACTAGGTGTTTATGTTGCGCATAGCGTAACAGTTTTTTGGTTGCACCTGTTATTCATGCTCTTACTATTTTATGTAGGTACTCAAGCACTCGTAGCTGCAAAGAAAAGCAATCTTGTGCAGGATAGTTTGTATCATCTCAGCGCAGCTCCTTGTGAAATAAACCCGGTAAGCGCTCAATTGTTCTGGACGGCATCCTGCACTAAAAAGTTGTTATTGACTGGCGCGGTGGCTGGCTTTTTATCTGGGCTGTTAGGGGTGGGCGGAGGCTTTATTGTCATGCCCGTCCTCCAGAAAATTAGCAACCTTAATTACCGTATGGTTGTTGCTACCTCGCTAACGATGACAGCCTTGGTCGCATTAGTCAGTGTTATCTCTTATGCAAGTTACTCTGCCATTCAATGGCATATTGCCATACCGTTTGCCCTTGCTACGTTAGCAGGAAGCTTAGCGGGTAAGTTCATGGCAACAACTATCTCAATTTCTCAATCTAGGCTTACATTTGGAATAATCAGCTTATTCATTGCGCTAGCTATGTTGTTAAATATGCTTTTTTGAGTAGCCAGCTTAGCTTTAAGTTGAGCCTAAGACTCTAACTGGTTTGGGTTGTTAAATATAAGTTACAGTTTGTATACAAGTATGTTGATGCGTAGTTTTTGACTAAAGCACAGTACTCCACAAAATCTGTGGATAACTCTGTGATTACTTGTGGCTATTATCCGTAACTTACCAATCTATAAGGGTTTTTTGAAAAAGGTTAAACTTTACACTTTTAATTTAGTTATTATAAATCAATGGCTTACAATTTTAGTGTTGATTTGTAAAGGTTTTTTGGCTGCTCGAGGTTAAAAGCTAAATTAGTGTGTATAAGTCAACCCGTATTTTGATGAAAATTGACGATTTTTAATGGTTTTTTTACTTGCAATTTGTAAATAAATTGTTATGTATCGTATATTCTACGGGGGTCGTAGCCTTGATTATGGATGGGTAGTTATACAGATTTATTGCATGCCTCTATAAAAACATAAAGCCCGATTAATCGGGCTTTATGTTTTAAACTACATGATGATTGAGAACGGCAGAATTATTTGTTCTGGGTTTCTACCATCACTAGCGGCTCACTGCTGGCCTCTTCTTTTTTCTCTTTTTGCCAAGAAGCTGGTTTACGAGCGCCGCGTTTTTCAACTTCAACCGCTACGATAGCATTTGCAGTATCTGCTTTCGTTTCAACTAATTGTAAGCCCGACTCAGCTAGATCAATTTTTTTCGGCTCAGCTTTTGCCTTGCGTGGACGCGCAGGGCGTTTTTTCTCAGCCTTTTCAGCGACCTCTGCCGTTGCTTCGTCAGCAACTTGGGTTTCATTAGGTGCTGATTCTTTACTGCTAGCCGCAACTTTGTTTGCGACATTTTTTTGTGGTTTAGATTTTTTAGCCTCTTTCTCCACTGGCGCTAGTTCAGCCACTTCCGCTACCTGAGTTGCTACTGTCGCTTGCGGCGCAGATTCCTGAGCTTTAGTCTCTGTGATTTCAACCGCTGGTTTTGCTACAGGGGCTGCTTCTGGTTTTGCCACTGCATTATTGCTTGTAGCCGCTGGTTGCGTATTTGTCGCTACATTAGCAACTTCTACAGTATTTGCAGCTGCGTTAAGCTCTTCATTTGGCACAAATGCGCGGGTGTTGTCACGTGCAGCATTTTCATCGCGGTCACGACGATTGCGGCGGTTATTACGATTACGACGGCTACTACGCTCACTACGTTGCTCTGTAGATTCATTTGCAGAAGCTTCACCTGCGTTTGCCTGAGCAACATTACGTGTTGCTTCTTGGTTTTTGTTGTCATGACGTTGATTTTCATGGCGTGGTTGCTGTGGTTTTGGTTGGCGTTGCTCTTGGGGCCTACCTTCAGCTTGGCGTGGTTCCTGCACTTTTTGGTCCGCATTTTTCGGCGTACGCTCTTGGTTTACATTTTTATCGCCACGCTCATTGCGGTTACGTTCGTTACGGTTACGGTTACGCTCGTTACGGTTGCGGTTGTTGCGAGGGTGATCACGACGTGCATCGCTAGATTTTTCAGCAGCTTTTTCAGCTTCTGATTTTTCACCTAAACCCAAGAATTTTTTGATCTTAGCGAATAGTGATAGTTTAGGCTCAACCTTTTCAACTGACATCGGTGCCGGTGCAGCTGGTGTGATGCCTTTAACCGCAGCAACAGGTTTTACTGCTTTAGCTTCTTCAGCAGCTTTCGTCACATAAGTTGTTTCTGAAGGCAGTTCTACCATTTGGTAGCTAGCTTTGCTGGTGTCTTCGTTTACGTCATCATGCTTGATGCGAATAATGTTGTAATTTGGTGTTTCAAGGTGGATGTTAGGAATCAACACCACTTCTACGCCCATGCGCTCTTCAATTTTATGAATATCAGCACGTTTTTCATTGAGTAAGAATGTGGCAACTTCCACTGGCAACTGCACTTGAATTATCGCGCTGTTTTCTTTCATCGCATCTTCTTGCGTGATACGTAAAATATGTAGCGCTGTAGATTCAATACCACGAATATGACCAGTGCCGTGGCAACGTGGGCAAGGGATGTGGTTGGTTTCACCCAAGCTAGGGCGTAAGCGTTGGCGTGAAAGCTCTAGCAAACCAAAGCGTGATATTTTGCCTGTTTGTACACGAGCACGATCAGCATGCAATGCATCGCGTAGTGCGTTTTCAACTTCACGTTGATTACGTTGGCTCTCCATATCAATAAAGTCAATCACTACTAGGCCGCCCAAGTCACGTAAACGCAATTGGCGCGCAACCTCTTCAGCCGCTTCTAAGTTAGTGTTGAATGCAGTGTTTTCAATATCGCTACCACGTGTTGCACGACCTGAGTTCACGTCTACAGAAACCAAGGCTTCTGTATGGTCAATTACAATCGCGCCACCAGATGGCAAGCGCACTTCACGTGCAAACGCAGATTCAATTTGGTGTTCGATTTGGAAGCGTGTGAATAGCGGAATTTCATCTTGATACAATTTAACACGGGCCACATTGCTTGGCATCACGTGGTTCATAAACTGTACAGCTTGCTCATGAATGTCTGGTGTATCAATTAAGATTTCACCAATGTCTGAGCTAAAGTAATCGCGGATTGCGCGAATCACCAAGCTACCTTCTTGATAGATTAAATAAGCACCTGCCTGCATCGCTGAAGCGCCATCAATCGCTGACCATAGCTGTGTCAGGTAGTTTAAATCCCATTGCAGTTCTTCTGCATTACGGCCAATGCCGGCAGTGCGTGCAATGATGCTCATGCCTTTTGGTACTTCAAGTTGTGCTAATACATCGCGTAGTTCGTCGCGGTCTTCACCTTCAATACGACGTGATACACCACCTCCGCGTGGATTGTTTGGCATTAATACCAAATAGCGGCCAGCGAGTGAGATAAATGTGGTTAGTGCAGCGCCTTTGTTGCCGCGCTCATCTTTATCGACTTGAACGATTAGTTCTTGGCCTTCTTTTAACGCATCTTGGATGCGTGCGCGGCCATCGGCACCTTCTTTGTAGTAGCTACGCGCTACTTCTTTAAATGGTAAGAAGCCATGGCGGTCTTGACCGTAATCCACAAAAGCGGCTTCTAAAGAAGGCTCGATGCGCGTAATCACGCCTTTGTAAATATTGCTTTTACGTTGTTCTTTACCTGCGTGTTCAATATCTAAATCGATGAGTTTTTGCCCATCTACAATCGCAACGCGTAACTCTTCAGATTGCGTTGCATTAAATAACATGCGTTTCATTGTTTGCTCCTAAGCGTAGCAAGGCGGGCAGGCGCAATGCATAAAGTGATGCAATGCTTTGAAAGCTGTATTTAAAGTGAAGTCGCTGAATTAATACCAAAAGAGACACAGTGTGTCAGATGAATTACGCCTTTGAATCAAGCTCATAGTGTAATGATGAGCTAGAGGCATTAACGATTTGCAATATAACAATGGTGCAAATTAACGAAGTCTTATTAAAAAGACATGGGTGGATAACCGTGCTTTTAGTTACTATACACACTAGGTATTACGCACACCCTATACATTAGAGATTCATCACTTCGGTCAATAGGACTGCGTCATATTGAATCGTCTAGTTTTATTGTTTTGACAGGTGCAACACGTGCCAAAACTGTTTATTTGTTCGTTAAAGCAAACTTATTGTTAAATTTATGCTTAAATGTGGCGAAGTATTCTGCCAGTTGCAGCTTAAATTCGTTAAAATTCTATCTTTAGTAAATTCTAATTTGTTTAAATTATTTAATGGCTTATGAGCTGATTAAATAATATGCCAAATTTAACTTTTCACTTTAAGTCGCGCTTTATGTTTATTTGTCTGCGGCGGCTTGAGCGCTAATTTTTACTTACCGCTACTTTATAATGTGGCGAGCGGTGTTAACCAAGTATTTAGTTGTCACTATTATTAACAAACACATCAAGTGCAAGTAATTGTCTTGATTAGATGTATTTATATTCAATAATTCTATTCTTATCAAGAATTTAACAGTGATTAAAATTGTTAAATTCATAAGAACTCGCAAAGTATAAGCTACATCAACCATTTAAGCAAAGCATGAACAATTTAATTACACATGAGCAAGGCAACCCAATATCAACAGTCAGTGAGTCTGCCGCTGCATTTTTAACCGTAGATGAAGCAAGCGAAGGTCAGCGCATTGATAACTTTCTGACCAAGACCTTAAAAGGCGTGCCCAAAAGCCACGTTTACCGAATTTTGCGTAGTGGCGAAGTGCGAGTAAATAAAAAACGTATCAATGCAGATTTCCGCTTAAGTTTGGGCGATGTGGTTAGGGTGCCGCCTACGCGCTCAACTGCAGTTGAAAAAATAGAGTCTGCGGTACCAGCCACCTCAAAATTTGAGCAGGCGATTATTTATGAAGATGATGCCATGCTGGTGATTGATAAAGCCGCTGGTTTTGCCGTACATGGCGGCAGTGGTATTAGCCGTGGGGTGATTGAGCAATTACGCCTAGAGCGCCCACGCGCTAAATTTTTAGAATTGGTGCATCGTTTAGATAGAGAAACATCAGGCGTATTGATGCTGGCTAAAAAGAGAAGCGCATTGGTTGCATTGCACGAAGCGATTCGCAATAACCAAACCGATAAACGCTATTTGATGTTGGTGCAAGGTGAGTGGCTAGAACCAAAAAAACGTGTCGTGCTGGATTTGCAAAAATATGTGCTGCCTAACGGCGAACGCCGTGTGAATGTGGTAACTGATGTTTCAAAAGACAAGTTTGGTGAGCGCCAAACTTCAGAAACCATGTTTCGCTTGCTTAAGAACTTTAACAGTCCTACAGTTGGTAAGTTCAGCTTGTTAGAGGCTCAGTTGGTCACCGGTAGAACGCACCAGTTACGTGTACAGCTATCGCATTTGGGTTTTCCGATTGTTGGCGATGATAAGTATGGTGATTTTGCTTTAAATAAGGCTTTAATCAAACATGGCCTTAAGCGCATGTTCTTACACTCATCGGTCACTAAAATCCGCCACCCTTTAACTGCTGAGAAGTTAGAGTTAATTGCACCAACGCCACCAGAGTTAAATAAATTTTTACTAAAGTTAGAGAAAGAGTAAGTGGCAATGCCAAAGATGTTTGATTTAATTGTATGGGATTGGGATGGTACGTTAGCGGACTCTACCGGCATGATTGTCAATGCCATTTTAAAGGCAGCAGAGCAGGTGGGTTTACCTGCAATCACACGTGAAGCAGCGAGTGGTATTATTGGTTTAGGTCTACGTGAGTCGATTCAGGCACTCTATGGGGATATCCCTGCCACGCAGGCACAAGCACTTGCTGCGCAATACAATGCTAATTATTATGCTGAAGAGGGCGAGATACTCTTGTTTTCTGGTGCAGCTGACACCATTGTTGAGCTAAATAAACGTGGCTTCAAATTGGCAGTAGCAACAGGTAAGGGCCGTAGAGGCTTGAATCTGGCGTTGGAGCATGCAGGTTTGAGTCGTCAGTTTCATGCAACGCGTACGGTGGATGAGTGCTTCTCCAAGCCTCATCCGCAAATGCTGGATGAGTTGATGGATAATTTGGTAGTGTTACCTGAGCGCACTTTAATGATCGGTGACACTAGCTATGATTTGCAGATGGCTAAAAATGCAGGTGTGAGTGCGGTTGGGGTCACTTATGGGGCGCAGCCCGCAGAACATTGGCAGCATTTAGATCCAATTGCGCAATTTGATGCGTTTTCTGATTTACGTCAGTGGCTGTTAGAACAAGCTTAGAGAGTTGGCAGTATGCACATTGAGCAGGATATGATTGTGATTGAGAGTGCCGCATTGGAGGATGGCGGCAAGGGTGTCAGGTTTCCACTGCCGGCATTGGGTGAGTTTGCAACAGGCTTTGTGGTAAGGTTTAATCAATTACCTTATGCATATGTGAACCAATGTGCGCATGTTTCTGTGGAACTGGATTGGAATGAGGGTGATTTCTTTACCGCGCAGGGTGATTATTTGATATGTGCTACGCATGGTGCACATTACCGTCCTGATAATGGTTTTTGTGTGATGGGGCCATGCAAAGGTAAAAGTTTAAAACCGATTGAGGTCATTGAGCAAAACCAAAAAATCATGATCAATATAGCTTCTATTTCTAAATAAAATCAATGACAAGTGAGTAAATAAATGACTGAGAAAAATCAATATACAGCAGGCATCAATACCGAAAGTATTGACTCGGCCAGCAAGCCCAATCCATCTGCGGCAGATGATGGTGCTTGGCAGCGTAATGTCATAGAAAAATTGGCGACAGCTGCACTAAGTGAGCAAAAAACAGCGCGACGTTGGAGTACTTTCTTTAAGTCACTGACGTTCGGCTATGTTCTTATTCTGCTGCTGATTTTATTGGGTGTGTTTGGTGGCGATAAAAAATCGTTTGAAGCACATACCGCATTAATTGAAATTAATGGTGTCATTCAGGCTGGTGGTGACGTTACTGCGGATGCGGTGATCTCAAGTTTGAAAGATGCTTACGATAACAAAGGCACTAAAGGCATTATTTTAAGAGTGAATAGCCCAGGTGGCAGCCCAGTGCAGGCTGGCATTATTAATGACGAAATTAGACGACAAAAGAAATTGCATCCTAGTATTCCGGTATATGCAGTGGTTGAAGATATTTGTGCGTCAGGTGGCTATTATATTGCGGCTGCAGCAGACAAAATCTATGTGGATAAAGCCAGTATTGTTGGTTCTATCGGCGTGCTGATGGATGGCTATGGCTTCACAGAGGCAATGAAAAAAGTAGGTGTAGAGCGCCGCTTAATGACGGCAGGTGAAAACAAAGCCATGCTTGACCCATTCTCACCATTGAACCCGCATCATCAAGAGTTAGCGCAAGCAATGTTGAATGAAATTCATGAGCAATTTAAAACAGTAGTACGTCAGGGTAGAGGTACACGTTTAAAAGAAACACCTGAAACCTTTAGCGGTCTGTTTTGGAGTGGTGAGCAAAGCATCAAAATCGGTTTGGCAGATGCCATGGGCAGTGCTGAGTATGTTGCGCGAGAAGTCATCAAGCAGGAAGAAATTGTAGACTTTACCTACCAAGATGACTTTGCTAGCCGTATTGCTAAGCGTATTGGCGCTAGTGCGAGTGCTGCCGTCGGTGAGGTGATTTCAAAGCAGCTTGTTGACTCTGGCCAAATCAGATTACGTTAATCATTAATCACGATAGATTTGAACTCCTCCGGCACAGGTGGGTAGTTCAAATCTAGTTTTTTCAGTGTGTTTAACAGCAGTTTAGAAATTAAAAGGTTCCGGTTGGTTTTTGAATCCGCTGGGACGATATACCAAGGCGCGTGCTCTGTAGATGTTGCGCTAAGCGCTTGTTCATAGGCGTCGATGTAATCTGGCCATAACTCACGTTCTTTTAGGTCGCCCGGGTTAAATTTCCAAGTCTTTGTCGGGTTGTCCAAGCGTTCTTGTAAACGCTTCTTTTGTTCCTGTTTTGAAATATGTAAATAGCACTTGATGATCGTGGTGCCTGTTTCCACTAAAAGACGCTCAAAGT
>Ga0207970_100605_pt1 | contig 9046 bp, 10 predicted proteins | sample LakWasMet50_LOW8_2_FD_183886 | JGI IMG/M metagenome (GOLD analysis project Ga0207970, IMG submission 183886) | Freshwater sediment methanotrophic microbial communities from Lake Washington under simulated oxygen tension - Sediment Metagenome... | ecosystem: Environmental > Aquatic > Freshwater >... | reverse complement strand
TCCAACATCATTCTCGCAATGACTCGACGCGATGTCGGAAAGCCTGCATTTTCACTACGCAAAAAGCGCTTCGTGAAAACACATGCGCTATCGCTTCTGGGGACTACTCGACTCCTGTCTCGCAGCGGATGCTTTTAACTTTACCGATACCAAGTTGCCAGATAATTTCTTAAAAAATCTTGTTTTTCTTGTTGCCAAAAAGCCCAAACGATTAATTACACATATTCAGCGCATTCACCACTGTTACCAAGCAAATTTACAGGAGCCGCTTTTTGCCGCACTGGTTGATTTACTGGTTGTTTTAAATGGACGGGGCAAAGCCATCAGCCGGCGGATGATAATTGGGACAAAATCAAAATTGTCAGATGATCAATATAAGAAGCTGCAGACATTCATGACTGAGGATTTTGACGTCGCACTGCTGTCCGGGAATCAATACTCTGTTTTTACAAAAGGCCTGGTTGGAACCGGAAATCTGGTTCAACAGATTGAAACGCCTGATAAGCAACCATATGACCCGCTAGTCCTGGCTCATGATTATATTGAATACAGCCAACTCGATGAAGCAAAGGACGTGCTGGAAAAAGCCATCGTCAATCAACCGCAGAGACTGGAACTGCATCAGTGCTTATTAGAAGTTTATAAATCGACTCTCGATACTTCGGGATTTACAACAATGTTTAATATTTTAGCGGGCCTGGATGTGGCAATGCCCAATGACTGGAGTACCTTACAGGCGTTTTTTAATGAGCGTAAAAAATGAGCGATAAATGCAAAAGCCCTTTAAAAACCGCTCTCCACGGCATGGATGAAAGAGCTTATAAAATGATGGCGATGTATCTTCAAGGCCCCTGTAAAGAGGCCGCTGTTGTTGTTGAAGACCTGAAGGCTGAAATTGACATTATCGATGCCGATTCCGTAAAAGCCAAAACACTACTCGAGCAGAGACTGACTGAATCGGCTAGGCCGATTATTGCATTATCCCTACAGGAACTGACCTTCGAAAATATTCTCTATGTAAAAAAACCTGTCAAGACCTCCGACCTACTGTTCGCCTTGAGCGAAGCCCGCGCGATTTTATCCGTAAAGAAAAAGTCGGATAATCAAGTTAACACCTGTACGCAAAATACAGCCTCACGTCAGTCGCAGAACCCGGTTACCAAGCCTGAAAGTCTTTTAGATACTGTTAAAAAGCAGGCTACAAATACTGACGAACAGAAAAAAACCTCAAAACATCAAACGGCAATGCAGCTTGATGAAGGAAAATTTAATGCCTTTATAGGATCCGTTCCAGGTTTGGATGTGAATGATCCTAAGCAATTTCCCGATGCAGCTTACAACCCTAAAGATTATTTTCAGGGGTACGTTCAGTCAGCCTTAATGGTCGCTGAAGCCAAAAAACAGGTAATGCGCTTAAACTCAGGCTGGAAGCCGCTCATTATTTTCCCTCATAACCATGAAATCTGGCTTGATGCCGATGACAAACAACTGAGAGCTTTTGCCGGTGTGGGAATGAATAAAATTTCAGGACCGGGGATGACGCTTACTCCTGAGGAATCAATTGCGGCATCAGTTCAAGAGAGCTTAGAAAAATTTCATGACCAGGATGCCTTTCTGTGGAAACTTGCTGCGTGGACGTCAAAAGGACGCTATCCAGGCGCCCTGGATATTAACAGGCCGGTTTTTTTAAAGCACTGGCCGAATTTTACCCGCCTGGTTGTCACTCCTCATGCATTAAGGATTTCAGCATTGCTTATGGCAAGCCCCAGAACTTTACCTGAAATCGCTGAAGTTTTAAAAATCAAACCGCAATATGTGTTCGTATTTATCAGCTCAGCTTATGCGCTCGGCTTGATTGGACAAGCTAAAAGAGAAGCGTCGGGGAGTCGCTATTTTTGCGAAAGCTTTTATGGGCATCCCTGCCCAACAAGCGGCAAAAGCTACGCGACCGCTAATGCCTGCGGCTGCCCCAGCCGTCCTGCTTCATTCGTTGGATACCCAGCAAGGGGTATCCAACATCATTCTCGCAATGACTCGACGCGATGTCGGAAAGCCTGCATTTTCACTACGCAAAAAGCGCTTCGTGAAAACACATGCGCTATCGCTTCTGGGGACTACTCGACTCCTGTCTCGCAGCGGATGAAATCGTTCAACCATCAGTCGTCAAAAAAACTGAGCAACAGGGTCTGTTAAGTAGAATTATCGGAAAATTGCGTGCAAATAAATCATAGCGTTGGAGCAATATGAGTCATTACAAAATCATTTTTACCGGCCCGGTGGGTGCGGGTAAAACAACGGCCATCGAATCAATCAGCGATATAGCACCCATTAAAACGGATGCTTCTGCCAGTGACATGACGAAGACCAAAAAATCATCAACAACGGTAGCCATGGACTACGGCATTATGAACCTTACCGGCGGTGAGAAAATTCATCTTTATGGCACGCCCGGGCAAGAACGTTTTGATTTCATGTGGGATATTCTGACAACAGGCGGCATAGGCCTGATTTTGCTGCTTGATAACACCAGAGCGGATCCTTTTCAGGATATGAAATTCTTTCTGGATTCATTTCAGAAATTTATAGCTGAAACTAATGTAGCCATTGGGGTGACCCAAATGGATCTGAGTAATAAGCCGACCATTAACGATTACCATAGCCAGTTGCGAGCGATGGGCATAAAACCGCCGGTATTTTCTGTTGACGCCAGAGTCAAAAATGATGTGTCTCTTTTAGTGCAGTCATTGCTGTATTCTCTGGATCCCGGAATTGAGGCATGAAACATGAACGCCTATTCGTTAACAGAAGGGTTATACCTGTATCCAACGCCGGCCGGTGCCTATTATGCTGTCTGTTCTGTGGAAACCGATAAGCCGCGTCAATTTTTAAGAGCACTGCTAAAACAGCAGCAAACTTGTGCGCTCAATGTCGCCAATCTGCAGCAGCTGATGGGCCAGGATGAAGAACAAAAATGTATGGAATTGCTGCATCATTGCCAGAAACTAGGCTGGATTCAGGGACTTGATGCCGTACTTGAATATCCGCAGGGCGCATTAGAAGCAATCTTGCCTGAACTGTTAAGTAAAATCTCAGAGCATGGCAAAGTGTTATTAGCCGATAGCCAAGGTTTTTATCTGGTCAGTAATGGATTTCCCCATGAGGTTGCCGAAGAGCTATCGGCATTAAGTGCTGAAATTGCAACCGTGCACGAGCGCCGATCCGGCTTATTGATGAACAACATGGGACTGGCAAGCCACGCCTGGGCAGTCATTGACGCAACCGGGAATAGTCAGGTTGGGTTCTGGCCGTTATTTATCGGTAATAATCGTTTTGTTGTAGCCATTTCAGGAATCCCCCATTTTAACCAGCCGGAATTTGTTTCTCTGGTTTGGGCATTAAGCATACTCTATGCGACTAAATAACATTGAATCTAAACTTACTATCACAAGCTTACCGAAGAAGAGGAAATAAAAATGCGAGCAGACATGCTGACTTCTGTATTAACAGAACTTAATGGTACTTCAGCAGATATACAGGCATCAGGCGTTATATCAACCGATGGATTGATGATGGCTTCCGTATTACCGGCCGGCTTGGATGAAGACAGGGTTGGCGCGATGAGCGCAGCAATGCTCTCTTTAGGCGACAGAACCGCTAAGGAACTGGCAAGAGGTACATTAGAGCAGGTGCTAATTAAAGGTGCGTTGGGATATGTACTGATGACTTATGCGGGTGAAGAAGCGGTCTTAACGGTCATGGCGAAGCCTAATGCCAAATTAGGCTTGATTTTTCTGGATGTAAAACGCGCAGCAGAGAGCATTGCTGACTTGTTATAGACTACTTATTAAGAGGACAGCCAATGCTTCACGATATGAAACCTGAAGATATAGCCGGAGATTACCAAGAGATTACCCTGAATCTCTTCGGCAATATGACGCGTAAGATTTTATACACTCAAGTTGAAACACCTTATCCTGACGGTAAGCTTATCGTATCGACCACAGATCCGAGTGGTGTGATCACTCATGTGAATCAGGCTTTTATTGAAATGTCGGGGTATACGAAAGATGAACTTATCAATACGCCGCATTCAATATTAAGGCACCCGGATATGCCGCCGGCGGCGTTCAAAGACCTATGGGACACCGTACAAAAAGGCAGCAAATGGCAGGGGTTTGTAAAAAATCTGCGTAAGGATGGCGGTTATTACTGGGTCAAAGCAACCGTCATCCCCAATGTCCGGAATGGTAAGGTAACGGGTTATACCTCCGTACGTCGAAAACCCTCTCGAACCAAAGTGGAAGAGTGCATCAAGCTTTATCCGACTTTGTTTTAATCCACACGGAACCTAATCATGTCGAATTTATTTACAATCAGTCCAGATTTTTCCCCTGATCGCATTTCCGGTTGGTATATTTTTAATACTTGGCTTCAAAAACAGACAGGGGAAGCTATCCATTTGAAAATGTATGATAATTTTCATAGTCAGATAGCGGCTATCAAAAATGATGAAATTGATTTAATTTATGCAAACCCCTTTGATGCCGCAATGCTGGTGCGTGAAAAAGGCTTTTTACCCTTAGTAAAACCCTTTGGCAAAACTGATGAAGCTATTATTGCCGTCAACGCCAAAAATACTGTAGAAGACGTGGCCCATTTGTCCCCCGGTATCAGGGTTGCTGTTACCGAGGACCCCGATGTGCGCTTGATGGGCATGATTATGCTGGAGCCTGGCGATTTGGATGCCACCAATATGAATATCGATATTTATGATACTTATGTTCTAGTTGCAAAACATTTGTTACGCGGGGATGCCGATGTAGGTATTTTCCTGGCTGAAGCTTATGATGATTTATCGAATATGATTAAAAGCCAACTGAAAATTTTAGTTCGCAGCCAGATTAGCGTTATTCATCATTCACTGATGATCGGGCCGAAACTGGCCGGAAAACGGGATGAATTTCAAAGCCTGCTAGTAGAAATGAGCAATGATGCAAAAGGAAAAGGCGTTTTGGAAGGCTTGGGGTTTGATGCCTGGATTGGTATTGAAGATGAAGAGATGGAATTTATGATCGATCTTATGGATACATTGAATACTTAAAAATAACGTCAACCGCTATTCGTCATGGAATCGGGCATCAGAGAACTAATAACAACGAGCCCGAGGACAAATTATAGCGGCACCAAAAACAAAGTGGATGCTAAGAAACGGATACAAAAATGCATATTGGGGTAGATGCTCCATGCATCAACTTAAGAGAATGAGGGAATGTGAAAAAAAGCAGGCGTTCAACAACTACACAGTTGAACGCCTGCTTAAATCTATGCGCATAGGGTTCACTGCTTGGTTTGATTGTAATGGCTTAGACTTGACCTTATAAACAACACCAGCAAGACTACCCAAACCTACGCCCGGCTACTCAATTATCTTTAGTTTTAATAAGTGTACGCGCCGACTATCCGCCCTGATCACTTCAAATTTCATGGCGCCCACGACAAGACTCTCGCCTTTTTTGGGCATGTGTTCAAGCTGACTGACAATAAAACCGCCGATGGTATCGTATTCATCAGTTGCCAGGTGCGTGGAAAAGTATTCGTCAAACTCATCCATAGGCGTCAGCGCCTTAATCATATATTCATTTGAACTACGCTGAAAAATATAGCCTTCATCTTCATGATCGTCGTGTTCGTCTTCAATCTCGCCGACGATTTGTTCTAACACATCTTCAATGGTGACCAAACCTGCCGACTGGCCGTACTCATCGACAACAATAGCCATGTGATTGCCGTTGGTACGCAATTCTTTAAGCAACACATTCAAGCGCTTGCTTTCCGGCACAACACAGGAAGGCCGCATTATTTCATGTACTTTCAGGGTTTTATTTTCCAAGATGCGGGCCAGCAAATCCTTGGCTAACAGGACGCCAACCACCTTGCTCCGGTCTCCGTCAATGACCGGGTAGCGCGAATGCCCAAACTCGGTAACCAACGGCATGATGGTCTCCAGCTCGGCATCTTTAGGTACGACAACCATTTGAACGCGGGGAATCATAATATCCCTGACCCGCATTTGAGACACCTGCAAAACGCCTTCAATCATGGATAACGCATCCGTATCCAACAAACGTTTTTCCCGTGCTTCTCTTAATATTTCAAGTAGATCTTCAAGGTCTTGCGGCTCCCCAGTCAGTAAATGGCTGATTTTATCAACCCAGCTTTTCTGCGGGGAGTGTCTACTTGGGGGTTGTTCATCACTCATTTATCGTTTACCTCTGTATAGGGATTATTTATATGTAATTTGTTTAAAATGGCTATTTCTTTGTTTTCCATAAGCTCGGCCTCATCGTCGTCGATGTGATCGTAACCTAATAAATGCAACACACCATGCACAATGATATGCGCCCAATGGTGCGCTAATAGCTTGTCCTGTTCCAGCGCTTCTTTTTCCAGTACCGGGGCGCATATAACCAAGTCGCCCAGTAAATCCAGTTCAATACCTTCAGGCAGGTCAACCGGAAAGCTGAGGATATTGGTCGGACCTGATTTATGGCGATACTGTTCATTGAGTTCGGCGCTTTCCTGTTCGTCGACAATGCGCACCACAATCTCGGTGTCCTGCTCATAATCGTCCAACGCCGTATCGACCCAAAGCTGGATTTGTTGCTGATCCGGCTGGCCTGCCGATTCAAAAACAACCTGAATTTCTATTTGGTTCACAACTCGGCCTTGTGTGCCTTCTCATAGGCTTCATAGGCACACACAATGCGCTGCACCAAGGGATGCCTGACCACATCACGCGCCTCAAAAAAGGTAAAACTGATGCCTTCCACGTTTTTTAATACTTCAAGCACATGCCGCAAACCGGACATTTTTTCCGAGGGTAAATCGATCTGGGTCACATCGCCGGTCACCACCGCCGTCGAGCCGAAGCCCACGCGGGTCAGGAACATCTTGATCTGCTCGACGGTGGTATTTTGCGCCTCATCCAGGATAATAAAACTATCATTAAGCGTCCGTCCGCGCATAAAAGCCAACGGCGCAACCTCGATAATGCCTTTATCGATCATTTTCTCAACTCGTTCAAAACCGAGCATGTCGTATAGCGCGTCATACAAAGGCCGTAAATAAGGATCGACTTTTTGCGCCATATCGCCCGGCAGAAAGCCCAGCTTTTCACCGGCTTCTACGGCGGGGCGCACCAGAATGATTTTCCTGACCTTTTCGCTTTGCAATGCCTCAATGGCGCAAGCGACCGCCAGATAGGTCTTGCCGGTTCCGGCAGGCCCCACGCCAAAATTTATATCATGAGTCACAATTTTCCTCAGATATTCTTGCTGGTTAAGCCCTCTCCCCCTGATCATCCCGCATTTGGTCTTGATACTTACGTTTTGTTGGGACGACGTTGCCGGAGCATCCAATAATTCATCGATAGATGAATCCTGCATGGCTAAATGAACCGATTCGGCAGTCAGGTGTTCTTTTTCGGTGCTGGCAAATAATTTCTGCATAACGGCACAGGCCGCCTTGACCGAACTGTCCAAGCCCGTCACCTTGAACTGATTGCCGCGATTGGCGATCTCGACCTGAAGACGCGACTCAATCTGCCGTAAATGCTCATCAAACTGGCCGCAAAAATTAGATAACCGGCTATTATCGGCTGGAGCCAGGGAAATTTCCTGTGAAATCATAAATCAATTGTTACCAGCAATTTTATCAACGGAAGCATCGACCATACGGCCTCGTAAAGAATTGGGCAAAGCCTCGGCAATCAACACATCGACAAACTGTCCGGCCAACCGGGGATGCCCGATAAAGTTAACGACCCGATTATTCTCTGTTCTGCCCTGCATTTGCAACGGATTCTTTTTAGACTGCCCTTCAACCAAAACAGTTTGCACGGTGCCGATCATGCTCTCGGAAATGGCCGCCGTCATTTCGTTAATGCGATTTTGAAAACGTTCCAAGCGCTGTTTTTTAACGTCCGCAGGCACATCATCCGGCAAATCGGCCGCCGGTGTTCCAGGGCGCTGGCTATAGACAAAACTGAAGGATAGATCGAAGCCGATTTCTTCGATGAAAGACATGGTTTCTTCAAACTCGGCATCGGTTTCACCGGGGAATCCGATAATAAAATCCGATGACAGGTAAATGTTGGGGCGCACCGCACGCAACTTGCGGATGATTTCAATATAGTCGGCTCGCGCATGACCGCGCTTCATCATTTTTAAGATATGATCGCTGCCGCTTTGTACCGGCAAATGCAGATGGTCGACCAATTGCGGAATTTCGGCAAAGGCCTCAATCAACTCATCAGTAAATTCCATCGGGTGCGAAGTGGTAAAACGAATGCGATCAATGCCCTCCACCGCCGCCACATAATGCAGCAATAAGGCAAAATCAGCGATGTCGCCATCGTCCATTTCGCCGCGATAAGCATTAACGTTTTGGCCTAACAGATTGATTTCCCGCACGCCTTGTTTGGCCAATGAGGTAATTTCGGCGATCACGTCGTCCAACGGACGGCTGATTTCTTCCCCCCTCGTATAAGGCACCACGCAAAACGTACAATACTTACTGCAACCTTCCATCACCGAAACAAAGGCTTTCGGGCCTTCCGCTCTGGGTTCCGGCAACGCATCGAATTTTTCTATTTCAGGGAAGGAAACATCGACCACCGGCTTTTGCTGACTACGCGCCTGATCGAGCAACTGGGGCAAACGATGAAGGGTTTGCGGCCCGAATACTATATCCACAAAAGGAGCCCGCTTTTGAATCGCTGCACCTTCCTGACTGGCGACACAACCGCCAACGCCGATAATTACATCGGGACGCTTGTCTTTAATCTTGCGCCATTTACCCAAAGCCGAAAATACTTTTTCCTGCGCTTTTTCGCGTATCGAACAGGTATTCAGCAACAAGACATCGGCTTGTTTAGGGTCGTCAATTAATTCAAATCCATGTGAAGCGTTGAGTACATCCCGCATTTTATCGGAATCGTACTCGTTCATCTGGCATCCGTTGGTTTGAATATATAGTTTTTGTGTCA
>Ga0207970_100602_pt1 | contig 9094 bp, 9 predicted proteins | sample LakWasMet50_LOW8_2_FD_183886 | JGI IMG/M metagenome (GOLD analysis project Ga0207970, IMG submission 183886) | Freshwater sediment methanotrophic microbial communities from Lake Washington under simulated oxygen tension - Sediment Metagenome... | ecosystem: Environmental > Aquatic > Freshwater >... | reverse complement strand
ATGCAACGGAATCCAGACCCAATTCATAAAAACTACTGCAGGAGTCAATCTCAAGCGCTGGCTCTGACGATAATACTTCTTTAAGAGAGCGTATTAAGAAAGCCTCAATAACTGCTTTCCTTCCCTTACTTGTCATGGCTTTTAGATTCGAAAGAAACTGACCATCAGCAACGATTCGGCTGAGATCTTTATCCAAGCCCCCCTCAGAGGCCTTACGTAGTTTCGCTCTATCTAACACGCCTGTGGCATGTCTTGGCAGCGACTCGACAAATTCTATAAGACGTGGATATTTGTAAGGCGCTAGCTGCATTTTGATCCATGTTTGCAGCGCTTTTGCCAATGTGTCACTATCATCAACAACGTCATCTGCCGCAACAATAAAGGCTTTAACCACTATCCCTCTTTCAGGATGCGGTACACCTACCACACAACAATCTTCCACCGCTTTGTGGGTTAACAGTGTAGCTTCAATTTCAGGACCGGCGATGTTGTACCCTGATGTAATAATCAAATCATCACAACGTCCTTGGAACCAAAAGTATCCTTCTTTGTCTACGCTAAATAAATCGCCTGTTAAGTTCCAACCATCTTTCACATATTGTGATTGATTGTCACCCTTTAAATACAAACATCCTGTTGGGCCACGAACAGCTAAACGCCCAATCATTCCTTCGGAAATATCATTACCGTTTTCATCGACAACCTTGGCTTCATACCCAGGAACTGGCTTACCTGTTGAACCAGGTCTAATATCATCAATTCTGGAAGAAATAAATATGTGGGTTAGCTCCGTGGTTCCGATACCGTCCATCAGCTTGATACCTGTTTCGTTATGCCATGCATGCCACACTTCGCTGGATAAATGCTCTCCTGCCGAAACACAGATCCGTAACGATGACAGATCATGTTCTTTAACATGCTCCAACATAAACCGATAAGCGGTTGGCACATTAAACATCACTGTGGCCTTATAGGTATGAACCGCCATTAACAGCGCTTCCATAGTCCCCTGTTCGAGCAACACGGTGCTTGCTCGAAATCTCATCGGAAATATCAACAAAGCGCCCAAACCATAGGCCAAAGCCAGAGAGGGCGTACCAATAACAACATCATCGGCACTCATTTTCAAAACATGCTTGGCATAGGTATCGCTCACAGCCAGCAGATCTTGATGAAAATGCAAAGTTGCCTTTGGGATACCACTGTCTCCCATGGAGAAACTTATCTGACAAACATCATCACGAAATGTCTGATAATTTTTAAACTCTGTGGGCTTTCTGCCCATTAACTGCTCAAGTTGCTTTTCACCTGAAAAAGTAATAATTTTTTCTAATACTGCTGTGGTTTCCTGAACACTATAGAGCTCCTCCACATAACGCTCCTCGCACAACGCCAGCTGTATCTGTGCAGAACTTACCATATCAGTAAGTTCTTTCGTCCGCTGCATTGGCATAGACAAAATAGCTACTGCACCAATTTTAACCACCGCAAACCAACAGGCCACCATCATTATGTTATTGGAAGAGCGAATTAAAACTCGACTCCCTGGTAAAATTCCGGCATCGTCGCTTAACACATGGGCAATTTGATTAGCCTGGCTTAATAATTCCTGATAAGTAACGCCACCAGTGGAGCCGTAAATGGCGACCTTTTCACCAAGCCCTTCAGTAATAGCTTTATCCAGCAGCTCGGATGCACAATTTAAACGCTTTTCATAAGAAAGGTTGTCAATACCTACAAGATCAGGCCAAAGTATTTTGGGAGGGAGATTGTTCTTAATAAATTTGTCGACTAAAGATTTATTTACATTTCTTTTCGAACCTGAATTACGCACAAACATATTCCTTCGACAACCTCGTTAAAACCACTTTCACACAGGATTTGATTTGCCTATGAATAATCCATAAACCTTTAAGGCATCTATAATCCAGGACAAAACAGAACACAATCCGGCCAATTCTTATATACAACAACTCAATAGAACTTTCTGACTTTACGTACAAAAACGACATTTCATCATGCTTGAATAGGAACATAGGGGAGATAGCTGCAATAAACTCATTATAAGCGTTAGAGTTGAGCTCAAATGCTATACAACATGCAATGCAATTGCAATAATTATTTTTTAATTTACTTATGTATTCAAAACATATTTCACAGGGAAATACCCTTAAAGATCCCTAAAATACACGCCTGCTCAGCATGCTTGCGCCCCCGGCTTCCAGGGCTTTCATGTGCTCTTTAAAATTGACAAGCCAGATACTACTAACAATTGATGACTGAGCCTGCCCCCCTCTTGACAGTAAGTAGATAAGCGGAAGTTTCCAGAATTCTCTACCCAGCTAGACCAATATCAAGTGCTATTAGAATTTTTATATACTTACTATTTGGAAATAAAGTGGGCGCAGAGCGGACTAATAATCTTATAAGGCTTAGCGGCGGCCCGACTTCAACCAGGCGCAATAAGCCTTTTATGTCTAATATTTTATATTATTATCTAACATGAGAAGTGTCTCTCCATATAAAATTTCCTACATCGTGTCTATAAAGTGGCTCTATTGTCCTGACAAATAATGTGATGTGTCAACATTTTTCTAGACACAAGGTTAAGCGGCTTTAAGCTGCAATTCGTAGTCTACGGGCGACATATAGCCATTGGAGGAATAGAGTCGTTCACGATTATAAAACACTTCGATATATTCAAATACAGCCTGTTGGTGACAGATCTGGTTTGGTAGGTCTGATGGTGTAAATCCGTCTTTCCAGAGGGTGTAAATAAATTCGTGTAACCGCTTATTTTCAGAGCCGTACAATACGGCTCCATAAGGAGAGAAAATGAGCGACATAATTAAAGACCCAAAATTGATTTTAGCCATGCAAGAATTAGGGCGCGACTTGAAATCCCCAAGTGATCTGGCCAAGCTGAGCCGTGAGCTTTTAAAGATTACCGTAGAAGCTTCGCTGAATGCCGAAATGGATAACTACATAGTCGTCACTTAAAAACAACATATCAGACTGATATTCAAGACTTATTTGCGGTTATCAGGGTGATCAATTCGACCCAAAAAGTTACACTATCCCTTCATTTTCCGGTCGAACAGGTGAAACATGTTGATTGACTCTAGCACAGGCCATCAAACCAATCTATTCGGCGCCGATTTGCTGCAACAACTGGATCCGAATGATCCTTTGCTACGCTTGGCCTGCGCAATCCCTTGGCGAGAACTGGATCGGGCCTTTGCCAAACATTATTGTCAGGGCATCGGTAGACCGGCCAAACCGATTCGGCTGATGGCTGGGCTGTTGATTCTCAAGCAGTTGGAAAACCTCAGCGACGAAACCGTGGTTCTGCAATTTAAGCGCAATCCTTACTACCAGGCTTTTTGCGGTTCACCGAATTCAGCTGCAAATTGCCTTGTGACAGCAGCGAACTGGCGCACTTTAGAAAACGGATCGGTGCGAAAGGGTTCGACAAGCTGTTTCAACTCAGCGTCAGATTGCATGGCGATGCTGCACAGGAAGAGACGGTCAACATCGACACCACCGTCCAGGAAAAGAACATCACCTATCCTACCGACGGCAAACTGGCGATCAAAATCATCAATCGCCTAAGGAAGCGCTGATTAAATCCCCCGATATGGGATAATATTACCATTACTTAAAACAGCACCAATGTTCTTATATCCTATCAAACCAGTTTTGCTGAACTCGACTATAACCACAAAAAACGCCTGACCCGAAGAGAAGTGTTTTTGAACGAAATGGAGCAAACAGTTCCCTGGTTAAAGTTGGTTGCGTTGATTGAACCCGCCTATCCCACCACAGGGCGGCGTGGCCGCCAACCGATGCCGCTGGACAGGATGCTGCGCATTCACTGCATGCAGAACTGGTTCAGTTTTTCTGACCGGCAGATGGAAGATGCCCTCTATGAAATAGGAAGTGTTCGCCGTTTTGCCGGTTTTGGCAGCGTCACAGAAGCGTTACCGGATGAGACCACGATCCTCAATTTCCGTCATTTGTTGGAGAAGAATCAATTGACGGGAAAATTGTTAGAGACTATTAATGCTTATCTGAAAGAACAAGGACTGCTGGTTTCTCAAGGCACGATGGTTGATGCCACAATCATTCATGCGCCCAGTTCCACCAAAAACAAGGATAAAGCGCGTGATCCGGATATGCATCAAACCCGGAAAGGCCAGCAATGGTACTTTGGCATGAAAATCCATATCGGTGCCGATGTGAATTCCGGCGCTGTGCATACGGTGACCACCACGGCCGCCAATGTCGCCGACATCAATGAATTGCCCACGCTGTTGCGGGAGACGGACCGAGTCATTTTTGCCGATGCCGGTTATACCAGTGATGAATACAGGCGTGGAGCCCGGCATCTGGACATACGCTGGTGCGTCAATGACAAACGCAAACCCGGCAAGAACCTGTCATCCAGCCAGAAAAAGCGCAACCGTAAACAATCCTCGGTTCGAGCCCGCGTAGAGCACGTGTTCCGGGTCATCAAACAACAGTTTGGCTTTCAAAAGACCCGTTATCGTGGCCTGGAGAAAAATGCATCGCAGGTCAACTTGCTGGTGGGACTGGCAAATCTGTATATGCTCAGGCGGCAGCTGATGGCTGCCTGAGGGCAAAATGCGTCTGTCGTTTCCCGAAAACGACAGGTTAACAAGAAAAATCGGGGAAAACGGTTAAAAATGCCATTTATTGGGCGTTGCCAAGTGGCGATTTTTGAAAAAATCAGCTTGTCTGGCAATTGTGCCTGGAATGCGATTTGTTCAGCGCTTCCCTAAGAAACTGTTTGGAAATTTCCTTCTCAATCCAAGCGTTTCAACATGATGGCAGTCATGGCGATATAAATCCAAGTTTCGTCGGTGCGCATGAGGCGTTCATAGCTTTTGCTGAGCCGGCGTGAGTGGTTCAGCCAACTAAAGGTGCGCTCAACGACCCAACGACGAGGCAGCAGTACAAACTTCTTGGTTTGCTTGGGACGTAACACTACCGCCAGACAGAACTTGAACCGTTCTGTGCCCCACTCAACTAGGCGACCACTGTAGTCACCATCCACCCAAATCTTACGCAATTTTTTGTAGCCGCCGGGCAGATGGTTTAACAGCAAGCACCCCTCCCGGTCCTGTACGTTGGCGGCCATTACCACAACGGTCATCAGCAAGCCCAGCGTATTCACCAGGATATGGCGTTTGCGACCATTGACGAGTTTACCTGCATCAAACCCACGCCGTCCTGGAACTGCGGTGCACTTGACGCTTTGGCTGTCCAAACAATCGGCTGTCGGGTGTTTGTGGCGTCCGCCTTTCTCCCGTAACCGGGATCGCAATAGGTGATGAACCCGAGCCCAAGTGCCATCGTATGACCAAACGCTGAAATAGTAATAAACTGCAACCCAAGCCGGAAGCTCACGCGGCAATTGCCGCCATTGGCAGCCCGTCCTCAAAATATAAAGGATGGCATTAATGACTTGCCTCAAACTAACCGTTCGCAGTCTTCCCACGGCAGACACTGGCAAATGAGGCTTCAAGTAACGCCAAGCTCCTTCGCTCAGATTACTCGGATAACGCTTCTTCTGTTTTTTTGATTCATAATCACTCAGGCTAATTGCAAAAATTCAATGGCTTAAATATCAAACCCAGAATTTCCAAACAGCTCCTAAGATGAGCATTAAGAAAAAACGGTTTAAAGCCGCTTTGAATGATGACTTTAGAGAAAACGTCATTTTCTCGGCCTGAGATTTATATGCGCTTAACCCTGCGCCAAAATCGAACCGGAAAGAAATTGAGTGTGATTATTGGCATAATAAGGAGTGGCATGCCGTCGAATGCATGTTCGGCAAGCTCAAGCACTATCGCAGAATTGCCACTTGATACGAGAAAAAGGCTATTAATACATGGGGATGCTGTTGTTTTCCTCGGTACTTTTATGACTCAGATGAAACGTCAACAGAACCTAGACTTTTCATTTTTAGTTGAATTCGCTTCAGATCACAAGGTTTTAGATTTAATCAGACGAGAAAATAGAGTGAATATAAATAATCATGAAATTCATCTATGGTTTGCGAATGATCAGGAAATATCTGATTCGGAATTAATAGCATACTATTTATCTATCTTGAACGATGCTGAGAAGCAGCAACAACAACGCTTTCATTTTGAAGCACATCGACATCAGTATTTAATCACTCGTGCTCTGGTACGCAGTACCTTATCTTTGTATATTGATGAGGTTGAACCGGATCAATGGGTATTTACAAAAAACCCGTACGGAAAACCTGCAATCAAGAATAAAATACGCTTACCTCTGAAATTCAATCTATCTCATACACAAGGCAGGATTGTTATGGCAGTCACTCTGGCTGGTGATGTAGGTGTCGATATTGAATGGTTATTGCGCGAAGGTCAAACTCTAGATATTGCAGATCATTTTTTTTCAATACAAGAACGTGTTCAGCTATATACACTACCTGAGGAGCATAGAAAAAATCGTTTCTTTGATTTATGGACGCTAAAGGAGGCGCATGCTAAAGCGTATGGCATGGGCTTATCGATTCCGTTAGAGCAGTTTAGCTTTGACTTAACTAAAGACGATATTCTGCAATTTCGTGCTGATAAACAATCGCAAATAGCCGTCGACAACTGGCTTTTCTGGCAATCGCAATTGGACAACAATTATAAAGTCGCACTAGCGTTACGAGCAAAAAATCCCATCGATAAAGTTCATAGTATTTCCTTAAGAAGGACTGTGCCAATGTGCGAAATTAATACACTGAATATCAAAAATTTTAAATGTAACCAACCGAAGCTCATAGTGACCGAAGCGCTGTGATTGCAGAATATGATCTTGTCCGAATGGCACTTACTTAAGAGATAACTCTATGAATTAAGTAAATAAACAGGCTTGCTTGGTGGTAAGTTTTAGTCACCAAACCATCGTAACCACCCTTCAGCCAGCCCTTATGCATATTAACCGTTCTGTGTTATCTCAACAACATCGTATTCAACGTTACGTGGCTGCCAGCGACGCGTTTAGTTTTTTTAATCAGCTCACCTCGTCAGATCTATTGTATGCACTGGAGGCAACACTGTCCGAGCACCGGGAGCGACTATTTCCTCCGACAGAAACACTGTCCATGTTTCTTGCACAAGCCCTGAAACCAGATTGCTCATGCCATTACAATCTGAAGTGGCTATACTAAACCGGACACACAATCTAAAATAACCTGAAAATAGAGAGTGTGTCGAAAATGGATCAAGAAAAACAAAAAGTAAAAATATATATTAATTGTCTCAAAAGTTTTAGCATAGAGATGTTAAAATTAGCTCATGAACAGAGTCGAGAAAAGAAACCAAAAACGTAAAGAAGTCGTCGAAGCCATTGTGGTGCGGAGCGAACCTGTCACGTTGGTGGCACGTGTTTTCAACATCCTCACCCGGGCGGTATTCGGATGGTTAGCCCGCTACCGCCCAGCCGTCAGGGTTGCCCCAAGAAAATCACGGGTGATGACCTAAAATGGCTGTATGATGCGGTGACCATGGGCAACCCCTTGAACCACAAGCTGCCGTTCTGCCTATGGACAGCCAACGTTATCAGGGCCTTGCTGGAAAAGGAACGCGGGGTAAAGCTGTCGAAGAGCAGTGTTTGCCGCTTACTCGGTCACTTTGGCCTGAGTCCCCAGCGGCCGGTTTACAAGTCTTATAAACAAGACCCGGACAAAGTCAGAGCTTATCTTTCCGAAGCTTACCCCGCTGCCGTCGCTGAAGCCAAAAAACACGGTGCCCGTCTGTACTTTGTGGACGAGGCGTCTTTCCGTAGCGATGCACACCAAGGCACCACCTGGAGCAAAATAGGGGAAACGCCAGTGGTGATGGACAGTGGCGGACGCTTTGGTTTCAAACTGATCAGTGCCGTATCCGCCCGTGGCGACTTGCACTTTGACGTCATCAACGGGGCCATGGACGCGGAAAAGTTCATGGCTTTTCTAAAAAAACTGCGCCACGATGCCGAATGCCCCATTTTCGTCATTGCCGACAATGCCCGGTATCACCACAGTAAGAAAGTGAGGGCTTTTTTAGAAACTCAGCAAGGACAAGTCATGATGGCTTTCTTGCCGCCTTATTCACCGCCATTGAATCCAGATGAACAGGTTTGGAACCACACGCCAAAGCGGATGCCGGCAAACGGTCTATCCAAAGCAAGAATGACATGGCGCGTGTGATCCTCGCCGTCATGCAGTCCATCAAAGAAAAAACAGAGTTGGTGAAAAGCTTTTTCCGCCTGCCTGAAACAAGGTATGCAGTGGGCTAATCGTAAGTACTATGCCAGAACTTTTGAGACGATTAATAGCGCAGAGTTTAGAGAATCCTCGGTGAAGTTAGCAATAGGTTCTGATAAGCCAAGTGCCCAGGCAGCCAAGGATTTAGGAGTCAATGCTATACGCTCTATAATCTGGATCGCCAAATATAGCCAGCTAAAGGATTACACTAAAATCGTGGGAACCGATGAGCATCTATACGAAGAGCTGAAGCGGCTAAAGAAGGAAAACGCTCAGTTAATAGAGGACGCGACCTGTTAAAAAACTGCTTCCCGACCAATCGTGTCCCTATGGAAAGAAACAGATAGCCCTTATACTCATCTGACGCGCGGACGCCGGCCGTCTGCTTTTTGGAGGTTATAAATCCCCGTGAAAAAACCTGGCCGAAGGGAAGCTGCGGACCCAACTGTGGTGGCGCTAGATGTGACCCCGTTTAGGAAAGTGAATTGATCCGAGTCCCTGTCCGACGCGTTCCATACCAGAGGAGATGAACATGTCGAAAGTGATTAATTCCATGAATGGCCTGCCGGTGATCCATCATCGAGCAGCGGGCATTGATATCGGTTCACGCTTCCATGTGGTCGCGGTGCCACCCGGTCTGAGCGAAGAACCGGTGCAAACCTTTCGGGCGTTTACGGCCGATCTGCAGCGGATGGCTGATTGGCTGCTGGCCATCGGTATTGAGACGATTGTAATTGAATCGACCGGCGTTTATTGGGTGCCCGTATTTGAAGTCCGGAAAGTGCTGGCCTTGACGTG
>Ga0207970_100600_pt1 | contig 9104 bp, 8 predicted proteins | sample LakWasMet50_LOW8_2_FD_183886 | JGI IMG/M metagenome (GOLD analysis project Ga0207970, IMG submission 183886) | Freshwater sediment methanotrophic microbial communities from Lake Washington under simulated oxygen tension - Sediment Metagenome... | ecosystem: Environmental > Aquatic > Freshwater >... | reverse complement strand
TCTTCCTGCGCAAAATCAGTTATGCCGACGCGAATGATATTATCGTCTTCCATTTTCGCCCATTCGTGGGTTTTTGCGTACTTTAAGTTATCCGGTACAGCGCTCATGATAATCTCCAAATAGTATAGTTAGTTGCTTTGTTTGCTCGGCAACTGCTCCTGCGTTGCTCTACCTCCTGCATCCATGCAGTCGTCGGCAACTGCTCCTGCGTTGCTCTCGGCAATTGCTCCATGCATTGCTCTACCTCCTCCATCCATGGAGTCGTACCTCTTGTATCCATACAGTCGAAGGATAACGTGCAATTTTTTAAAAACAACAAAAAAATGCATTTAAGAAGGGAAATCTTATAACATGAACCCAGTCTATACACTCACTTTCCTGTCTACATGAATGCTCTTTTAATAGCCTGTTTTTTTATGCTCAGTGTCGCTCCCGTTATTGCGGATGATGACGATAAGTCGGTCGCCAACCTGCCGGTTTCCTCCGCAGGGCAAGGAACTATTTTCCTGGCCGCCAAAGCCCAGTCAGTGTCGGGCTTACAGACAATAACGCTTACCTCGGTCAGCGACCATCCTGAGTTCACGGCTCATGGAAAAGCGGTCAATATACAGCCGCTGATCGAGTTGCGACACCGGTATTTGGTTGCATTAACCGAACGTAGCGGCGCTACGGCAAGGTTTAAGCAGGCCGAGCAGAATATCAAGCGCCAGCAAGACTTGTATCGCGATGGCGCAACGTCAAAACGCAACTTGCAAGTTCAGCAAGCGCAATGGCAAACCGATAAAGCCCAGGTTGATGCCAGCGGTGTTCAAGGCAAGGCTATCATGGATGAAGCCCGAATCAACTGGGGTAAAAAGTTGACCGAATGGGCCTTATCTAAGGACGCCGAACCGCTGAACGGCTTTTTATCCGGTCAGAAAACGCTATTGCAAATTACCTTGCCGGTTAATAAACAGCTGGCAAACGAGATTCAGACTATTTACGTTGAAGCATCGGGCAATCGCAGTGCGGCGACTAAAGCCGAGCTGATTTCAGCGGCCCCGCAAACAGATAATACCGCGCAAGGCGAAAGCTATTTTTTCCAGACCGACGGTCGCCGTATCAGAACCGGCATGCGCGTTGCGGCGTGGATACCTGAACAAGGCGAAAACCGGTCCGGCGTCGTTATTCCGAAGTCCGCTTTAGTCTGGTACATGGATCAGGCTTTTGTTTATATTAAAACCGATGCAGAACAATTCACTCGCCGCACTATAGACCAGTATTCAGCAACGAACGGCGGTTATTTCGTCGGCAGCGGCATCAGTCCAGGTGAGGAACTGGTTGTCACCGGAGGGCAAATGCTGCTGTCGGAAGAATTTAGAGGGCAAATACCGGATGAGGATGATTAATCAGCAGAAGCGTTAGCGCGTAGGATGTGCCTGCGCGCCTCTCCGGGAATTAAGGCGCGCATGGCACGACCTACTTGACGGAGCCAACATTAATCCCAAGGCGGTGCATCACCGTTATAGGCAACAAAATCTTCAACCGTTGCATGGGTTTTGACCCCGGCGGCGGTCTTCCTTGATGAGGAACCGATTTTGGCGGGTGAAGTTTTCGATCTTGCCGATTCCACAGCACCGGATTCAGCTTGCCATCGGGCAAAAAGCGTAATGTCCTTGTCTGCCGGGACAAACCATTTTTTTGGGACGGCGTCCCATCTCGCGCCGAGCGCTTTCGCCTCATCCTTTTGAGCGAACGGTACATTCAGATAAGTTTTCGATTCTGCCATTTTGTAATAGAGGTGGTGCGGGCTTGATGGGGTGAATTGCTGTATTATAAGGCATTGCCAGCGTAACAGAATCGGATAATTAAGATCGCCCCCAGCGTCCGATGTTTACCAGAAAACAATGCACTTGAAAGCGGCACACTGGAACGCCGCTTTACAACCCAATGCACACAAGGACATTCCCGCCCTATGGCCGACAAGAAAAGTCTCTCCGAACGCGACATCTGTACCAAGTACATCACCCCGGCCATCACTGGCGCGGGGTGGGATCTGCATAGCCAGATCCGGGAGGAAGTGAGCTTCACTAAAGGACGAATCATCGTGCGCGGCAAGCTGCATACCCGTGGCGAGCAAAAGCGCGCCGATTACATCCTGTATTACAAGTCGAATATCCCGCTGGCAGTGATCGAAGCTAAGGGAAACGGCCATAGCGTGGGTGCCGGTATGCAACAGGCGCTAAATTATGCGGAAACCCTGAGTGTGCCGTTTGTGTTCAGCTCCAACGGCGATGCTTTCCTGATGCATGACCGCACCGGGCTGTCCGACAAGACCGAGCAGGAGCTGGCGCTGGACGCCTTCCCGTCGCCCGCACAGTTGTGGCGGCGCTATTGCCAGTGGAAGGGACTGGAAACGTTAGAAGCACGCCATACCGTAGAAATGCCGTACTACGATGACGGCACAGGCCGTGCCCCGCGTTATTACCAAGCCAACGCCATCAATAACACGGTGGAGGCGGTGGCGAAAGCCCAGCCGCGCATCCTGCTGGTAATGGCGACCGGTACCGGCAAGACTTACACCGCATTCCAGATCATCTGGCGATTATGGAAGTCGGGCACCAAAAAACGCATCCTGTTTCTGGCCGACCGCAACATTCTGATCGATCAAACCAAAAACAACGATTTCAAACCGTTTGGCGCGGCGATGACCAAGATCAGCAAGCGCCAGATCGACAAGAGCTACGAGATCTACCTGTCTTTGTATCAGGCCGTTACCGGCAGCGAAGAAGAGCAGAACATTTACAAGCAGTTCTCGCCGGATTTTTTCGACCTGATTGTGATCGACGAATGCCATCGCGGCAGCGCAGCGGAAGATTCCGCATGGCGCGAGATTCTGGCCTATTTTTCCTCGGCCACGCATGTGGGCTTAACCGCCACGCCGAAAGAAACCAAGGATGTGTCCAGCATCTATTACTTTGGTGATCCGGTTTACAGCTATACGCTGAAGCAAGGCATCGAAGACGGCTTTCTTGCGCCATACAAAGTGGTGCGCATCGACATCGACAAAGACGTGCAAGGCTGGCGGCCCAGCAAAGGGCAGACCGACAAAACCGGCCAGTTGATTGAAGACCGCGTTTACAACCAGATCGATATGGATCGTACGCTGGTGCTGGAAAAGCGCACCGAGCTGGTCGCCAAAAAAATTACCGAATTTCTGGTGGCGACAGATCCTTACGCAAAAACTATCGTGTTCTGCGATGACATCGACCACGCCGAGCGTATGCGCCAAGCCTTGGTCAACCTGAACCCCGAGCGGGTCAAGGAAAGCCGCAAATACATAATGCGCATAACCGGCGATGAACTTGAAGGCAAGGCCGAGCTGGATAACTTCATCAACCCCGAAGAGCGTTACCCGGTGATCGCTACCACCTCCAAGCTGATGACGACAGGCGTAGATGCGCAAACCTGCAAGCTGGTGGTCCTGGATCAGCACATCAAGTCGATGACTGAATTTAAGCAAATCATCGGGCGCGGCACCCGCATCAACGAGGATTACGACAAATTCTGGTTCACCATCATGGATTTCAAAAAGGCGACCGAGCTGTTTGCCGACAAAGATTTTGATGGCGAGCCGGTGATGATTTATGTTCCGGAAGGTGAAGAGTCGCCCGTGCCGCCCGACAATGAGTCCGGAATCATTCTAGATGATGAAAACGGCGAGAACCTTCCCCCCTTTGAAAAAGGGGGGATTGAGGGGGGATTTTCCAAACGCATGAAATACATACTCGGCGATGTGACCGTGTATGTCGTTGCCGAGCGCGTCCAGTATTACGGGCCGGAAGGTAAACTGATTACCGAATCCCTCAAGGATTACACCCGATCAACGGTGCGCAAGGATTATTCCTCACTCGATGAATTCCTGAGACGCTGGAGCAAAGCCGAACGCAAGGCCGCGATCCTGCAAGAGCTGCAAGAACACGGTCTGTTGCTGGAACCGCTGGCCGACGAAGTGGGCAAAGACTTCGACGCCTTCGACCTGATCTGCCACGTCGCCTTTGACCAACCGCCGCTAACCCGCCGCGAGCGTGCCGATCAGGTAAAAAAGCGCAACTACTTTGCCAAATACGGCGAGCAGGCGCGCAAGGTGTTGGAAACCCTGCTGGAAAAATACGCCGATACCGGCATAGAAAACATCGAAGACATCAAAATCCTCACGCTGGACCCGTTCAAAAACATGGGCACGGCCAGCGAGCTGGTGTCAGCCTTTGGCGGCAAGCCGGCCTATATGGCAGCACTGTATGAGTTGGAAGAAAACCTTTACGCATAAATCCCCCCAGCCCCCCTTTTTCAAAGGGGGGTGAGTAAACTCTTACCGATAAATAATCAAACCAATATAATCAAACCAATGAGCATTTCCTCCACCATCAAATCCATCCAGGACATCATGCGCAAAGACGTCGGTATCGATGGCGACGCCCAACGCTTGAGCCAGCTGGTCTGGATGCTATTCCTGAAAATCTTTGACGATCGCGAAAGCGAATGGGAGATTTTGCAAGACCATTACCAATCGCCGTTGCCGGAGCAATACCGCTGGCGCAACTGGGCAGCCAATGCAGAAGGCATGACCGGCGATGCGCTCAAGCAGTTCCTCGATAACGACCTGTTCCCCGCCTTGCAGCAACTGGAAGCCAAAGGCGGCGACCAACGCGCCTATGTGATCCGCTCGGTGTTCGAAGACGCCTACAACTACATGAAATCCGGCCAGTTGATCCGGCAGGTGATCAACAAGATTCAGGAAGGCGTCGATTTTAACAAGGCGCAAGAGCGACACCTGTTCGGCGACATGTACGAACAACTGCTGCGCGATTTGCAGTCGGCAGGCAATGCGGGCGAATTTTACACGCCGCGTGCCGTGACCGAATTCATGGTGCGCATGGTCAACCCGCGCCTCGGTGAAAAAGTGCTGGACCCGGCCTGCGGCACAGGCGGCTTCCTGTCCTGCTCGATAGAACATATCCGTAAGCAGGACGTCTTAACGGTAGACGATGACGCGCGGTTGCAGGCGAGCATTTTCGGTATCGAGAAAAAGCCGATGCCGCATTTGCTCTGCACCACCAACATGATCCTGCACGGCATTGATGTGCCCAGCAATATCCGCCACGACAACACCCTGGCGCGTCCGCTGATCAGTTGGGGGCCGAAAGAACGTGTCGATGTAGTCGTCACCAACCCGCCGTTCGGCGGCATGGAAGAAGACGGCATAGAAACCAACTTTCCGGCAACATTCCGCACCCGTGAAACGGCCGACCTGTTTTTGGTGCTGATCATGCAGCTGCTCAAAGCCGGTGGCCGCGCCGCACTGGTTTTGCCGGATGGTTTCCTGTTCGGCGAAGGCATCAAAACCCGCATCAAGGAAAAGCTGCTGGAAGAATGCAACCTGCACACCATCGTACGCCTGCCCAACGGGGTGTTTGCGCCGTACACCGGCATCAAGACCAACCTGCTGTTTTTCAGCAAAGGCACGCCGACCCGGCACATCTGGTTTTACGAGCACCCATACCCGCCCGGCGTAAAAAGCTACAACAAAACCAAGCCGATGAAGATTGCAGAGTTTGATGCGGAGGCGGCCTGGTGGGGCAAGGAAACCGACGGCTTCAAACAGCGCGTCGAAAACCAATACGCGTGGAAGGTCGGCATTGATGACATCAAGGCGCGCAACTACAACCTTGATAGCAAAAATCCGCATATCGGCGAGCAGGAAATTCACGATCCCGAGCTGCTGCTGGCGCAATATAACACTATGCAGAATGACATCGCCGCGCTACGCGGGCAGCTGAAAGATATTTTGGATGCAGCTTTGAAATCCCCTAAATCCCCCCCGGCCCCCCTTTTGCAAAGGGGGGGGAATGAGGTACCTCAAAGGCCTGCTCTTTTACAAAAGGAGGAGAATAAGACCTCTCAAAAGCTCACTCTTTCACCAGTGGGGAAAAAAAAGTCCCCCCCTTTGAAAAAGGGGGGCTAGGGGGGATTATGAAACCATACAATCCAGTCCTAAAACCATTTTCCCGCAACTTGCGTAGCAACATGACCGATGCCGAACAGTTACTGTGGTCAAAATTGCGCCGCAAGCAAATATTGGGCTTGCAGTTTTATCGCCAAAAGCCTTTAGCTAACTACATCGTCGATTTTTATTGCGCAGCAGCCAATCTCGTCATTGAACTGGATGGTTCACAGCATTTCGAACCGGATCACCAAGCTCGTGATGCGGAAAGAGATCGGGTGCTGGAGTCAATGGGCATAATGGTGTTGCGGTTTGATAACCGTCAGGTATTGACAGAATTGGACGCAGTGATGAGTGTTGTTTTTAATGTAGTTGAAAAGCAAATCCAAATCCCCCCCAACCCCCCTTTTGCAAAGGGGGGAGTTATAGCGTCAACATCAACATCTGGATTTGACAAAGGGCTGGATTCCACAGCAGTACAGACACAAACAACACCACAAACATCCCCCCCCTTTGAAAAAGGGGGGCAGGGGGGATTTTCAAAAAAGGGCAATTCCGTATGAGCACCATTCAGACGTTGTTGACCGATCACATCGACATCTGGACAGCTGCCGACACCGCGAAAAAGTCAGGCCGTGGCCGTAGCTCAGGTAATGCTGGCAGTGTGTACGGCATCAAAAAACTGCGTGAGTTGATTCTTGAACTCGCCGTGCGCGGCAAGCTGGTGCCGCAAGAGCCGAACGATGAACCCGCTAGTGATTTGCTCAAACGCATACAGGCTGAAAAAGCCAAGCTGATTGCTGAGGGCAAGATCAAGAAAGCCAAACCGCTATCGCCGATAGCGGAGGAAGAAAAACCGTTCGAACTTCCGGATGGCTGGGAGTGGGTGCGTCTTGGGGAAGTTTGTTCTTACATTCAACGTGGCAAAGGACCTGCTTATGTTAACAACTCCGATTTTTTTGTCATATCGCAAAAGTGCGTTAGATGGGCGGGGCTTGATCTTTCACAAGCACGATTTATTGATCCAGAGTCGTTAAATAAATATGAAGCTATAAGGTTGCTTTGCGAAGGCGACATTCTTTGGAACTCCACAGGAACCGGGACTATCGGGCGTGCGTGTTTAGTGCCTCCGTTAGACAAGCAGAAAATCCTCGTTGCAGATTCTCATGTGACGGTAGTAAGACCAATCGGTTTTTGGAGTATTTTTTTATGGAGATGGATTCAAAGCCCTTCAGTTCAATCACAAATTGAAGGTGTCGCTTCAGGAACTACAAATCAAATTGAATTAAATACAAGTACAGTTATTTCCCATCCATTCCCATTACCCCCGCTCGCCGAACAACATCGTATTGTCGCCAAAGTCGACGAACTGATGGCGCTGTGCGACCAACTGGAAACCCAGCACAGCAATGCGGCCGAAGCCCACGAAAAGCTCGTGAGCCACCTGCTAGGTACACTCACCCAATCGCAAAGCGCCGAAGATTTCAGCGCCAACTGGCAGCGCATCGCCGCGCATTTCGACACCCTGTTCACCACCGAAACCAGTATCGACGCCCTCAAGCAAACCCTGCTGCAACTGGCGGTGATGGGTAAGCTGGTGCGGCAAGACCCGAACGACGAACCGGCCAGTGAATTGCTCAAGCGCTACGACATTTCTAGCTCAGCATCATTTGTCGCTGGATGGTCAAAGGTTTCACTTGGTGCATTAGGTGATATTTACGGTGGCGCAACTCCAAGTAAAGCTAAGCCCGAATATTGGGTAGGAAACATCCCTTGGATTTCACCGAAAGACATGAAACGTTTGTACATTAATGATGCTGAAGACAATGTTAGTGAAGGTGCAATATGTGAAACAACCCTCAAACTAATTCCGGTGGGAAGTCTTCTTATGGTTGTTCGCGGTATGATCCTAGCGCATTCATTTCCTGTCGCCTTGACGACTAGCGAAGTCACAATAAACCAAGATATGAAGGCGCTAGTTGTGCCCGGAGAAATTAAAGAATACATGCTTCTTTATATGCGAGCGATGAAAAGCTCATTCGTTGCTCTCGTGGATAGGTCAAGCCATGGAACATGCAAACTTATTTCTAAAAAACTTTGGACGTTTATGGTGGAGTGTCCACCTCTCGCCGAACAACACCGCATCGTCGCCAAAGTCGATGAACTGATGGCGATCTGCGACCAGCTAAAATTCCGCATCACCGAAGCCAATCAGTTACAGCAAAAACTGGCGGATGTAGTGGTTGAACGGGCAATATCGTAACGAACGAATTGAATAGCCTTGCATCACTTTAGAAAAGCCAACGCTGTAAGGTGCGTTATTTGTGAGGAGAATTCCGAGTGAGGATGATTAACTGGCTGATGGGGCAGGATGCGCGTGAGCAAGGTCAACCCGCTTGCTCACGCTACCACCATTAACTTTTTCCAGGCAACATACCGACCGAGCCGGGCTTGATGCGTTTGCAGGTAACAACCACATCTTCCAGATGGCACTGGTTTTTACCCTGATTGGTGCCGGTGCAGGGTGTGCAGGCCGCTTTGCCTTCATCCTTTACTTTCTCAACATGCCAGCCGTAACCTTGCGACTGACAGAATGTTTTGCTGTATCGGGTGATGTTGTAAGGCTTTGACGCGGTTGCAATGGCTTCGGATTCCACTTCACATCCCGCCGAAGGTAGTGTGTTGGCCATAAGATCGCGGTATATATATTCTGTCGCCGACGCTGTTCCGGAAAACAAAGCTAACGCCGCGCAAAGGCATATCAAATTAAGTTTCATAGTTCTCTCCTGATTATTATATTTAAGTGGTGCATGGTCACGCTAAGGTCGACAAGAACTGCGGCTTATCCATAGGCAAGTGCGCGGGCTAATCAAAATCTGATGTAGCGGCTAAATAAAAACAACGCCTTGTCATGAAGATAATGGCCGTTAAGTTCAGTTCAACACACGGATATTCATCTGGGCCATCTCCTCTTCCATTTGCTGTTTGATAGGCGCAAATTTTTCGTTCTCGCTTTGTTTGACCATGCCGATGACGACCAATAAAGTAATTACTGTGCAGCCGACATACAGCCAGAATTTGTCTTTTACTTGTGTTTCTTCGTTCATTTTTTATACCTTCT
>Ga0207970_100598_pt1 | contig 9115 bp, 7 predicted proteins | sample LakWasMet50_LOW8_2_FD_183886 | JGI IMG/M metagenome (GOLD analysis project Ga0207970, IMG submission 183886) | Freshwater sediment methanotrophic microbial communities from Lake Washington under simulated oxygen tension - Sediment Metagenome... | ecosystem: Environmental > Aquatic > Freshwater >... | reverse complement strand
TTCTTGATCCTTATCGGAAGGATGAAAATGCAAATGTTCGAAGTGCGGCGCAAAATAGTTGATATGCATGCCGCTGCCGCTGGCGAGCTCCAACACATTTGCCGGATCTTTAGGCAGCTTTTCTTTTAAAACGCCTAACAGCGGTTCGCGGTTGCGGTTTCCGGCCCAAGCTACATATTCGCTTAATGGATGCGGATCTAAAGGGGGTTTATCTTGACTCATTATTGACTCCTCGTTGTTAGTTACACTTCAATGACAGCAAGTGTTGTGCCGGCAATTATCAACAATCTTTCTATTAAATTACAAGGACTTGATTTTTAACGTTGCCAGGCAAATGAAGCTGTGCTTCAATTAGAGAAAATTTACTTCACAAAACATCATGAACAATAATTCCCTTTCCGGTTTAACGCCTGTTTTTTTTCTGCAAACCTTCATCCTTGAGCTGATGCATGCCAGCGAACAACAGGGACAAAAGCACTGCGAACAATTAATTGAACACATCGCCAAAACTGCGGGGTGCTTTTTTGAAGAAACCTATCGGGAAGAAACCCACAACAGCGAATTGCTCGATAAAGAAAGCTATACCGAACTGATCATCGGCCTTAAAAACAACATCGGCGGTAAATTTTCACTGGTCTCCAGCAACCCCGATTGCATTACCGTTACCAACAGCTGCTGCCCATTTGGCGACCGGGTCACCAATTTTCCCGAATTGTGCAGAATGACGTCCAGCGTCTTTGGCGGCATCGCAGCCAGAAATTTCGGTTACGCCAAAGTGGAAATCAAGCAAAGCATCGCCCGCCACGACGGTCAGTGCGAAGTTTGCGTCTACACCAACCCGAACGCGGCAAAAGACCGTCCGGGCATGGAATATACCGACACCACACCCGTTAAGGAAATGCAGGATATTAACGAACTGCACTCGCGCATCGAACAGAGCATGCAACAAATCTGGCGCAAACAAAGCAAGCAGCCCGCACAAAAACACCAGCCTCCGGCGATTATTGCCAAATCGCCGACCATGCAGAAAATATTGCAAGCCATCGAAGTGATCGCACCTACATTGGCAACCGTGCTGATTCAGGGGCAAACCGGCGTCGGCAAGGAATTGATTGCCCGCGCCATACATGCGATGAGCGACCGCTGCAATAAACCTTTTATCCCGATCAACTGCGGCGCAATTCCCGAAAGCCTGATCGAAAGCGCGCTGTTCGGACATGAAAAAGGTGCATTCACCGGCGCCATTGAAGTGCATCAAGGTTATTTTGAGCGGGCCGAAGGCGGAACCTTGTTTCTGGATGAAGTCGACACACTATCCCCCGCCGCACAAACCCGGCTGCTTCGTGTGCTACAGGAAGGCGAACTGGAACGGGTCGGCGGCAAACAAACCCTGTCGGTTGACTTGAGAATCATATCAGCCACTAATAACAACCTTGAAGAACTGGTCAAACAAGGCCTATTCCGCAATGACCTGTATTACCGTATCAACGTGGTCCGGTTAAGCATTCCGCCGCTGGCCGAACGCCCGGAAGACTTGCCGTATCTGGTGCAATTGATTGTGCAGCGCCTGAGCAAGAAATATAACAAAGCAGTTGAATCGGTCAGCCGCGAAGTCATGCAAAAAATCCGCGCCTATCCGTGGCCGGGCAATGTCCGCGAACTGGAAAACATACTTGAACGCAGTATTTTATTTGCCACCGGCAAAGAAATGACCGAGCTGGATTTGCCGCTTCCGGCCCAAACAAAAAATCTTGAACAATGGAAAGATATTAAAGAACAAGCCCTTGCCAAGGCGGAGCAAGCGTTTCTTGAAAGTGTTCTAAAACAGCATCAGGGCGATGTAAAAAAAGTGGCGGAAGAGATGGAAATTACATCAAGGGCTGTCTATACGAAGCTGAAAAAGTATGGGATTAATTTGGCGGATTATCGTAGGGCTTAACCGGCTAGTGCGGTACGATGCCTCAGTGAAACTATTGTAAACAGATATTTAACATCCTTATCACCATCACTTCACTTAAATAGCACGTCATACCGGCATGGACTGCCGGTATCCACGACTGCAAGGATGCAGAAGGTAGAGCAATGCAAGGAGCAATTGCCGAGGACACATGGATGTAATCTGAGCCTTGCCATCCCTGGCTTCTGGATTCCGGCAATCCCTGCCGGAACGACGTATTGGGTATTCTCGTTAAACTGATAGATGTTAAGATTTAACATCCTCAACGATAAGACTGGGCTTCGCGGCGCAAATCATCAAGCTGCCGTTCGTGGTAGTAAAGATCATCGCGAAGATAGTGGTATCGGTGATCCATATCCCGCAGATCATAACGCATCCGCTCGCGGTCTTTATCGCTTAATTTTTTGTCGTGCAAACTGCTTTCTTTGCTGGAGATTTCTCGATCAAGCCTGTCCAGTTCAGCGCGGTGTTCGTAGATGGCAAATGCAGCTGAATGATAGCGCGCAAATACGCCATCTATGGATGGAGGGCAGACATGCTGGTACCGATGCCCACTTAACCCTGCGCTGAAAGCATTATCAATTCGGCAGTAATCGCGCAATCCTTGTTCGCGACCGGAAAAATACGCCTCATTGTTGATTGCAATGCCATATTCATGACAGGCTTTTATATGTTCTGACAGTCGGCTACTGGTTTCACCGGCGAGTCCATCACGAACACCCACTCCAAACCAATCGCCACGGCGACAGTCTTCCTGGCTCAAGGTTGCGCAACCTGATAGAAAAATCACGCAGAGAAACCCTGTTAAACGCTGCAATTGACTTCTCTCTTCCTCAGTTTTCATGGTTTAGTTCGACTTTTCCACGCTAATTTTCAGCGTCAGGCTTCGAATCCGATCTCGGAGGAGGATAGACTAGACTCGTCCCCAAAGAGCAAAGACAAACAGGAAGGATCCGGCCTATCGACCTGATTCGCTGAATACGCGTCCAATAGAGGTTCAATATGTCGTACCGATCTAGGCGTGGTATAGACGAGATAGCAAGTTCCATCATCAGACCAGCATCCAAACATCGCCATGCTCTTGGGCCCGTTTCTAGCAATATAGGCTGCCCGGAATACGCCCAAGAGCAAGGCAACTTCACCGGATTCGTATTCCTGGCGCGAGAATGTGATGCGGTGCCAGCTCATGCTTTTTGCCATCTCACGCCTGCTGTCATTCAAATCCCCAAAATTTATCTGTATAGCGCCGGCATGCTGCGTCAAGCGCAGCGGCTTGATCTATGTTTTCGGCGTAGCGGCCCAAGAATCTTAACATCTGACTGCTATTCGAACCAAACAAGCCATCTTGACGATTACCGGTAAAGACCAAATTGGGTCGGGTGTCGTCTTTCAATCTGTTATGACTTACCTGAATTTAATGTGGCAGGTAGACGGATTTTATGCTTTCAGGAGGCGAATAGCAAAAATCGGCCAAAACTGGACGATCAAAGTAAATTTCTGAACGGCTGGTTTATTATTTATTGTTGCCGCCTCGTTTGCCAAAAGCCGGAGCAAGGTCATGCGACAACGCATCCTCTATAAGCTGTAGAACTTCCAACGGCTCATCAAAAACTTTTATTGTGATTTTGTGCTTTCCTTTGAACCAGTACTTCAAGTGTAGAGCATAGGTGTCTTTTGGCCCATTCCCTAAATGTTGCTCAATCCTTTTCATAACACCGGTAGTAGAGGAGCCCACATACATAACTGGCGAAGGCGCATTTAGCTTAGGGCAAGCTCTCTGTTTGGTTTTTTTGTAATTTGAAAGCGCTATAAATGTTTGTTCACTGTCACCACCTACCTCTTCGATTATATAGATAGCTTTATCAATGTTATTGAGCTGGGATTTGTCGCTAAAAACAAAGTCACGCACTGGCTTAGCAGACTTTGCTTTCTGACAGTTTTCTATAAGCGTTTCAATATATGCCATGATCTCTTCCCTTTAATACCGCTAAATTTTGCAATTAATGGCCGATCGGTAGCGAGGTTCGACGACCGAAAGGAGCAAATTGATAGTAATGTTATGTGTTTTTCCATTGCTGAATTCGTTCTTCACAACGCGCAACGGCTTCTTGTGAAAAAAGGCTCGGATACCTAACTACGACTGCCTCAAATGCATAGTCCTCTAAACCCATTTCGAGTAACGAGGTATATCCAGTAGTTTCTTGTGGCCTATTAACTGCACGCTCAACAGCCTGAAGTATTCCGTGTTTATTTATCATTTGCCATGTACGTGATGCCTTTGTCTTTTTGCCATTTTTCTCCTTTAATACTTCTTCATACGCATACACTGCTTCAAGGCATTCGCGTTCAGCGGCAGTTTGGACGCCATAAAATTCCGCCCGTAACTCAACGGCTTTTTTCCTCGCTTCTTGGGCTAAATCAGGTCTACCACGCTCAGCCGCATTCTTGGCAAAGCGTTCACAATCCTCAGGTGTCTTTAGTTTCTTTACTCTCTCATCCATTTCGTTTTGCTCTTAACATATACATTAGTGAATAGAAGCAATGGTCAGTAAGATCAATTGCTGCCATTGAATCAGATAAGGTAATCGATCGCATCGGGTCGGTTTTTGCCTGTCGACTGAATGACGAAATCCGGCCAAAATTAGACAACCATCGCTTTCTTTTTAGTGGATGGACAGCCTTGGAAAGCGGTCGTTCGCAAAACCTGCAACGAATTTTTATATCGCGTATCCACAATAGGCTGGCTTTTCAAACAACTTTCCAGAGCGAGCAGCGTCCAACCACGAAAATTTGGTGTCTAGGTCATGCTTTGCAACCAGGGTTTCCGCGAGGCACTTGTGGTTTAGAAAATATAGAACTCTAACGAAATTGTACATCGCATTCGTTTTCGACAGAATATGCAAAAATTCTCGTTTCACATCATCCTGGGACCAAGAGAACGCGCTCGTTGCATATTTCAGTTTCTTCTGATACATCGCGCCGTATCTCTCAGAAAAACCCAGCTCTCCTGCGAAGTAGAATAATGTGGTTAGCCCTGCAAGCATTTCGGGCGTAAGAGTGCTGGACATGTTTTCCCATATTTCTGTTTGCGTCTTTTGTTGGGACAAGTAGCTTTCAGCCCAAGATTTCTTCTGAGCAAAATAGTCTATTCCGGTAGTGTCAAATTCTGTTGTGTCAGACAGAACGTCGTGGAGCTTACTCCATTCATCGAGAAAGTGAATCAATTCACTTTCTGTAATGCCTTTCAATGGCGGCAGAACACTAATCAATTGCGCGAACTCGTAATGGCCTTCGATAATCTTGATTGCGGAAGATAGCTCTTTGCTCCCTAATCCAAAGGAATTCTTTATCTCGTCTCTCACCTCATCAAAACTGTCTTCGCTCCATTTACTTCGATCAGGAAGCCTTTGAGCGATGTTAAGGATTTGTTTTCTTGAAAGATTTTTCGTGAATGATCCCTGGCAGTACTCGTCAATTAGATATGTATTTAGCCGGTGAAGCATGTCTAAGTCAGATTCTAGTGAATTGAACTGAACCTTGAGACTGCGGAAATTTATGACGGAAACATCAACCAAGTGCTTCTGACTTTCAGAACTAAATGGATAGCGGAAAGTTTGGCCCGTAGGGTCAACTTCTGCAATATCCAAAATCTTTGCTTTTAGATTATTGTTTATCTCCGCATAACGCGCATCAATCGCTTGTGAATTGGCATCAAAAAAATCCCAGATTTTGCCTATGTCGTGTGACCCAGAATAATCGAATTGTAAATTCTCACCCCTAATTTCCGAAATTACTTGCAGTTGCTGTATTGCACCTTTTAAACGAAGCTCAACGGAGTGCCTCATGTTAAAGCAAACAGGGTAGATAAACACATCTACCGGATATTTCATGCCTTTGTTCAAAAGAACCTGATCAATCAGTAGATTGGCGGCGCAAGAATAACCTTTAAAGTACTCCCAGTATCCAGGTTCTCCATTATTTCCAACGCAAGCATTGGCCCATGTGGGATCAGATCCGCAAAAGGTTGAATTGGACTTAGTCATCTCTTCGTTCGAGTTATATGAATGTCTGATTTACTACAAGCTGTCGGCATTCAGAAAAAATAGTTGAAAGACTGCTTTGGGTCGTAACTGAGACGTTCAATGCCTGATACAGATAAGACCAACTTTGGCATTTATCAGCTCAAGCCCTGACTTTTACATTAAGCCCCCATTTTCAATCACCGGCAATACCCAGTATTTAATCCGAGCGGGAAAACTCGGCTTTCAATTGCGCCAATATCGCGGCCAACCTATGTTCCTGAACATACATCCAAAACCGGACTTTCTTCTGCCGCTGACCTGTTCAGCCAGCGACAGCCCTTTATTCCTATGATTATGAGAATAGATCGGGAAAGTGCAAAAACCGTGTTCCGACTCCAACATCAACAAACAATCTACAATCTCTTCTTCAAGACCGGGCGGCGGCACGTTCAATGTGAATAAATATTCCTCGACGTTCATGCTCGAACAGAGCATGGACAAAGGGTATCGGTTCCACCCGAGAATGCCTGGATGATATAAAAACGCTGGCTATGCTTTTTGATTAGCGAAGTAAGCTCTGATTGGCTAATACGAGAGTGATGGGATTACTCACTGCGCAGCCGTTTTATTCAAAAAAGCCGTACAAATACATAACCTCATCTTCTCCTTCTAAGATGAACTTTACGTCATCATCGGAAATTTCAACGTCAAGCGGATAAGGTTCGGTTGCATCGTCAAAATAATCGGACTTAATGTAAAACTCGTCATCGCCCTCTTTTACCAGGACTACTGAATAAATATCTTGGTCTTCGTTTTGATCAATATTTTTTAAGCTGAAACTGACGCTGTTGCCGTCGGGGGCAACGACGGGGCTTTGCTCGGTTTGCTCGTATTCCCAGGCTATGTCTTCTTCATCCATGAACACATAGGTCATCGAAAAATGTTTTAAACGATTTAAATTGACTGACATTACATAACTCCTAACATGTTATCCAACGCCTTCTTGGCGTACTTTGCGACGTCCGCTGGCACCGAAATCCGGTTGACCACGTGCCCTGCCGCCAGGTTTTCCAGCACCCAGGCCAAATGTTGCGGGTCGGTTCTGAACATGGTTGAACACATGCACAAGGTAGGCGACATGAAATGGACGTTTTTGCCTTGAGCTTTGCATTCTTCATGCAAGCGGTTGACCAGATTCAACTCCGTCGCAACCAGCCAGCGGGTGTTGGGTTCGGCTTCGCGCACTGTTTTTAAAATGTATTCGGTAGAACCGATATATTCCGATTTTTGACAAACCTCAAACGAGGCTTCCGGATGCGAAATAACTTTGGTTTCGGGAAAACGTTTAAGAAAATCATCGATATGCTCAGGCTTGAATACCTGATGCACGGAACAATAGCCGTTCCAGAGAATGATTTTGGCGTTGCGGATTTGCTGCTCGGTCAAGCCGCCCAGTGGCTTAGTGAAATCCCAAGTGACCATTTCCTCTAACGGGATGCCCATCCGGTAACCTGTATTGCGCCCCAGATGCTGATCAGGGAAAAACAGCACTTTCTGTTTTTTAGCAAAACTCCATTCCAAAATCTTCTGGGCGTTGGACGAGGTGCAGACAATGCCGTCATGCTGGCCGCAAAAGGACTTAAGGTCGGCAGCCGAGTTAATGTAAGTCACCGGGGTGACTTCCGCCTCCACGTCGATCACTTGCGCCAATTCGTCCCAGCACTTTTGCACCTTGATCAGATTGGCCATATCGGCCATCGAGCAGCCCGCCGCCATGTCCGGCAGGATCGCGATCTGCTCGGGACGGGACAGTATGTCGGCGACTTCCGCCATAAAATGCACGCCGCAAAATACGATATATTCGGCATCGGAGTGCGCCGCATCTCGCGACAGTTTTAGCGAATCGCCGGTGAAATCGGCATGCTTAAACACTTCATCGCGCTGATAATGATGCCCGAGCACCACGCAACGGCTGCCAAGCTTGGCTTTGGCGGCGATAATCCGGGCATCGCATTCCTCATCGCTGAGTAAGGCGTAATCTTGAATGGGAAATGGGCTATTGGTCATAAATGATACTCCTCTAGGGAGACGATTTTGGGGGATTTTACGTAACTGCTCATTAATAACAGGTCAATCCATAAAAGAAAAAGCATATCACCACGAAGACACGAAGAACACGAAGTTTTATTTCTTTGCCCCCTTCGCATTCTTCGTAGCAACTAAAAAGCTCAAGCGGGGCGGGGTTTGCAACCCCGCTCCTAATGTTTCTGCGATGCCTAAGCTAATGTGGTCGCACTTAACCAGAGCAAAACGTTTCGGACGGGGCAACATGCCCCGTCCGGCTCTGGAACCTTCATTGTGAACAAAAGCTTTTAATCCTTAGCTTTTTCTTTTCCGGCAGGCTTAATCAACCGAATGCCCAGCTCCTTCAACTGCTCATCGGTGACGACCGCCGGTGCGCTGACTAAAGGACAAGCCGCTGACTGAGTTTTAGGGAAGGCGATTACGTCGCGAATAGACGTTGATCCGGTCATCAGCATGACCAGACGATCAAGGCCGAAAGCAAGACCGCCATGCGGAGGCGCGCCGTATTTCAACGCATCCAGCAGGAAGCCGAATTTTTCCCTGGCTTCGTCTTCGCCAATGCCTAAAATTTCAAGCACGGTTTGCTGCATGGACGTACGGTTGATACGAATCGAACCGCCGCCGACTTCGGTGCCGTTCAACACCAAATCGTATGCTCTGGATAATGCCGCGCCCGGATTGGCTACCAATTCTTCGACCGAGCAACTTGGCGCGGTGAAAGGGTGATGGATCGCATTGTAGCGGTTGGCTTTTTCATCCCAATCGAACATCGGGAAGTCAACCACCCAAACCGGTTTCCAGTCGCCTTGCAGCAGGTTAAGGTCGTGCCCCAACTTGACCCGCAATGCGCCCATCGCTTCATTAACGATGCCGGCTTTATCCGCGCCGAAGAAGATTAAATCGCCGTTTTGTGCGCCGGTTTTGGCCAGAACACTGTCCCAAACTTCAGCAGGAGCGAATTTGACGATAGGCGATTGCAAGCCGTCGACACCGGCGGCCAGGTCGTTGACCTTGATATAAGCCAAACCTCTTGCGCCGTAAATGCTGACAT
>Ga0207970_100562_pt1 | contig 9471 bp, 6 predicted proteins | sample LakWasMet50_LOW8_2_FD_183886 | JGI IMG/M metagenome (GOLD analysis project Ga0207970, IMG submission 183886) | Freshwater sediment methanotrophic microbial communities from Lake Washington under simulated oxygen tension - Sediment Metagenome... | ecosystem: Environmental > Aquatic > Freshwater >... | reverse complement strand
TAAGCAAGCAGTACGATGCGATCCCTATCCAGTAGGCGCTTCTGCGGCTAAAGTATTGGGGGAGCGTCGGTTCAGCGCCTAACTGAATCCGGCGTTTTTGGAAGGATCGATAGGCGAGAAAGAATGCAGCGCCAGTTCCAAGAAACTGTACCGCAAAGTTAATCAAGAGTTCGACAGTCATGGTGTGTTTGCTCCTACGTGCTTTTCACAAGGTTTCGAATTTAGGGGAAATATTCAAGTTCTGCCTGATTATAAGTGATAAGCGCGCTTAGGGTATGGTCGGTAATAACTTTCCGAAACTTGGACTCATCGTTGCCACGCTCAGCGCTCATCGTTATACACAACTCAGCCCAAGACTCGTCTACCGGCAGGGATGTCGGCATCTAGTGCCATGGACGGTAATTTTCGAGCTACGCATATTGCTCTCGGGATGTCTGCGATCTTTCACATCCCTGTGCCTGGATTCGCTACGCGCTCTAACGGGTCCGTCATCCCTGCCAGAATGACGGTGTTTCGTAGACACTTGTGATAACGATGAGTGCCCCGCATGGGAATTCAGTACGGGAAGCTGGAGCTTGGGAACCAGCGTACAGCCGAAGTAATTAGTCATTGTTCATCGTCAAAGTCGGCGAAACAAGTAGGTCGGGTTAGCGATAGCGTAACCCGACATTTTGCGCGAATGTGTCGGGTTACGGCTAGCGCCTAACCCGACCTACGGTACTACAAACTTTCTCGTTAAAACATTATATGACAAGACAGTAGGATGTGGTGAACGCAGTGAACCGCATCAATCGAGGAACTACTCGAACGGTGCGGTTCGTTCCTCACCGCATCCTACGGCCCTGTTACGGCTTACGGATTGCGCCTTACCGCGTTTAGGGGGCCAGCGGTGGCAATTGGGGGTGACGAAGGTGCCAACTCTGTTCAGGCGGAAACATCCCGAGTGACCTAAGTTTAATCTCGACCCCCTGGGCTGCTTTGTAAAAATACCGCATTGCTTCATCGCTGTAGAAGATCGAAAGAAAATCATCATAATTATTTCCATCAATGTCGAAATCCATTATCACGCCTGCGTGATGCAGTCGTTCGGCAGGTTGCTTCAGGTCGTTGCCGTCCAATGTGCCTTTAAAAGCTGAAAAGTCGTCAACTTCAAACTCCATCGTGAGATTCCTTCCATGCGCAGATAAGTTCCGAAGCTTAGCCAGAGATTGCAGGTCGCCGAATAGTTCGGTACCAACTACCTTATTAATATTTTCGGGAAACACTGTGCCGAAATGCTCAATCAGCTTATAAAGTGCTGCCGATTTAACCTCCGCTTCTAGTCGAGCAGTGATTTGGCTAATCGACTGGATGAGCGAATCCAGTGGGAACTCATGTTCTATTTCATCAATCTTCCATTTCATAGGGGGAGGAGTATTCCCTCGAAATGCTCTGTTTATGAGTTGCAACCGCAAGGTAATCACGAGGGCGAGTTCTGACTCAATGTGGCTGCATAGCGTCAGGTAGAAGAATTGGGCAAAACCTCGCCTTTCGTAATCCATTAGCTCGTTGCGTGCCTCCCAGGCCTTGGCAAGAAATGACTTATTAAATGTGCTGGTGGAAGTTGATATTCGTGCGTGTCCTGACATACTGGTTCCTAACGTCTGAATTAAGATGTGCGCTTTAGCGCGCCCCGCGTGACTGATAGGTTAGCCGGTAAGCCCGGTACGCTGCACGCACAAAAAAAGAAAAAAGTGCAGGACTTTACTGCTCTCATTTACTAAAAGCTTTTGCCAAATCAACCAATTGGTTAACGAACAAAGCGAGTGGTGTCCAAATCCAAGCGAAAGGACGACTTAAAAACCAACGCCACTTCCTATCTACCAGAACCATTTTTCCATTGACGCACTCTTCCGAAGAGTTATCGCACCGCTCAAGGGTTACAATGCGTTGTATTGCATATGGTCCTCTTGGACCATAAACGCCAGTGTCTTGGTGTGGCCTTGAAAAACCACAAACGGAACATTCCCAAATCCTGCGCCGGAACTGATAACTGAAATGACAAAACCCTAATAGGCACAAAAGCCCAAGAATTATGGCTGTCCATATTAAAAACTGATTTAACATATAGCTTCCTTATGCTGACGAACGAGAAAGAAAAGCCCAGTAGATACGCGTAGTAGCATACCTTAAAGCCTAACGTATCATATCCTGATCTCTAAAATCCGGTTTGCCATGGAAAAATCAACCTCCTTCACTATGCGGTACGCGCAACGCCCCCTACATTCAACAAATTACCCTCTCTCATCCCAAGCCTTATCCATCCGCTTTTCAGAAACCGGATAAGCCGTCTTAAGCTGCTGGGCAAACAGCGACACCCTGAATTCCTCAAGCATCCAGCGGAACGGGTCTTGTTCCGGGATAACCTTGTCTTTTTTGGCTTTCTTCTCCACGTCGTTCCAATACCGCGTCGCATAACGGCTGGCTTCCTGGACTTTTTGCAGCGTGCTATCCCGTTTATCCAGCCTATATTGCACGGCCTTCAAATAACGAGGGATGGCTTTAAGCTGCTGATAAGGCGTGTTGTGGATAAACCCGGCATAAATCATCAAGTCCAGCTGTTCGTTAATGTCTTTAGCCAGCGGGTCATTCGCATTGAAACGGCTCAACTGCGTTTTGATAGCGCCGTATAGCTCCATGATTTCCAGCGCGATTTTCCCGGCTTCATTGGCGGCACCGATCAGCGCCGATTTGTTGGCTAACAAAGCCTGTTCAAAAGCCTGCTGAGTGCGAATAGTTCGGCCTTCAATAAATACGCCGTACAGAACTAAATAAAGCAGGTCGTCTTTATACGACACCTCCGCTTCATTGCCGATAATCGGATGTTTCGGCAAGCGGTTATAGGTCAATTCTGCCGCCGCCGACTTCGGCATGTTTTTGGTCACATAAGTGCATTCCTTGCGCAGTTGCAACTGGAACAGGCGCATTAATCCGGCCTGATGCTGTAATGCGGCCTTTTGCTCGGTATCGAAAATGCGCACGCCGACCGCATCGCCTTCGTCGATGATCGCGGGGAAGCCGACAAAGGCCTGACCTTTCTGGATAAACTGGTAAGTCTCCGGCAAGTCATCGAAGGCCCAGCCGATGCAGCCGGTGTAGTTCAGCTCGTCGGCGGCAATCTGGTCGAAGCTGTCTCCGGCTTTGGCGGTATGCTTGAGTTGCAATTTTTTCAGGTCTCGGCCGTAATCCAGCAGCTGGCCTTGATCGTCTACAACCCGGAAATTCATCCGCAAGTGATCGGTCAAGGTTTCGGTATTCCAGGCATTGAGCGGAATCGCCTCGCCGGTCAGCTTTCTTAAGCGGTTGCCCAGCCATTCCTGCAACGAACCTTTAAAATCCGGCTCGATTTCAAGACACTGTTTGACGGTCTCAGGCACCGGCACAAAATGTTTCCTGATGTTCTTGGGCAGGGATTTAATCAGCGCGATGCATTTTTCTTCCAGCAAGCCCGGCACCAACCAATCGAAAGCCGTTTGCGAGACCTGATTCAATTGATGCACCGGGATGATCGCCGTTACGCCGTCTTCATCATGGCCCGGCTCGAACCGGTATTGCAGCGGGATCGTCAGGTTGCCGATCTTCTTGCTGTCCGGAAAATCCCATTCGTTGACATAGTCTTCTTCCTGCTCCCGCGTTAAATCCTCCTTGGTTAAAAACAGGATCTTCGGGTTGGCGCGTTCCGCTGTTTTTCGCCAAGTATCCAGCGTAACGCCGCTGACCACCTCGGGCGGCAGTTTGCTGTCATAAAAGTCATACAGCCACTGCTCATCTTCGACCAGATCGACCCGACGGCCTTTATGCTGAATCATGCCCACTTCTTCGAGCAGCTTTTGATTAGCGACATAGAACGGCGCGTTGCTGTGGTAATCATAATCGACCAGCGCGGAGCGGATAAAAATCTCCCTGGCGGCTTTGGCATCGACATGGTCATAAGGAATCTTGCGCCCGGCTTGCAACGTCAGGCCGTACAGCAAAGTCCGCGAAGACACCATGCAGCGTGCGCCTTTCTTTTCCCAATGCGGATCGTAATAGTTGTGTTTGACCAAATGCTCGGCGCATTGCTCTATCCATTCCGACTCGATCCGGGCGACATTGCGCGCATAAACCTTGCTGGTTTCGACCTGTTCCGCCGCCATGATCCATTTAGGCTTGAGCTTATGCAGGCCAGAACCGGGGAATATGAAGAACTTCAGACCACGTGCGCCGAGATATTCATATTGCTCATGGCGAAAGCCGATGTTGGATAGCAGGCCTGGCAATAAGGCGCGATGAATCTTTTCATAACCGGGCTCATCGGTATTCGGGTGCATTTTTAAATCGCCTTTAACCACCTGCATGATTTGCGCGTGGATGTCGAACCACTCGCGCATCCGCATATAAGACAGGAAATTGTCGGTGCAGTATTTGCGCAGCTTGCTGTTGGACAGGTGCTTTTTCTTTTCCTCGTAGGTATTCCAGATATTTAAAATGGTTAAAAAATCGGACTCGGGATGACGAAACGCCGCGTGTTTAGCATCGGCCTGCTGCATTTTATCGGCGGGTTTTTCGCGCGGGTCTTGCACGCTCAACGCGGACACGATAATCGCGACTTCGGTCAGACAATGCTCATGCGCGGCGGCGATCAACATTCTGGCAAGCTTGGGATCAGTCGGGAATTTGGCTAACTGTTTGCCCACTTCAGTCAGCTTGCCCGATTTATCCAGCGCGTTGACTTCATGCAGCACGGTTTTGCCGTCCCTGATCATCTTGTCTTCGGGCGGTTCAAGGAACGGAAAATCTTCAATGTCGCCGAGATTCAACGAAATCATCTGCAAAATAACCGCAGACAAATTGGTGCGCATGATTTCCGGCTCGGTAAATTCCGGTCTGGCTAGATAATCATCGTGCGAATACAGCCGGATACAAATACCTTCGGCGACACGGCCGCAGCGCCCTGCCCTTTGATTGGCGCTCGATTGCGAGATGCGCTCAATCGGTAAGCGCTGGATTTTACTGCGGTGGCTGTAGCGGCTGATCCGCGCGTGACCGGTGTCGATCACGCAACGGATGCCCGGCACCGTCAACGAGGTTTCCGCGACGTTGGTTGCCAGCACGATGCGCAGCTTGCCGCCTTTGGGTTTGAACACCCGCTCCTGCTCGCTGACGCTGAGTTTCGAATACAGCGGCAGAATTTCATATTGGGTCGGGTGATGCTTTTTCAGCGAATCGGCGGTTTCCCTGATTTCCCGCTCACCGGTGAGGAAAATCAGGATGTCGCCGCGCAAATCCCGGTACAGCTCATCAACCGCATCGAGTATCGCATTTTGCAAATCGTCGGTAGTTTCATCCTCCTCTTCTCGTTGCTCAATCGGCCGGTAACGCATTTCGACCGGATAAGTCCGCCCTGAAACCTCGATAATCGGTGCGTTGTTAAAATGCGTGGAGAAGCGTTGCGTATCGATGGTGGCCGAGGTGATGATCAATTTTAGATCAGGGCGTTTTGGCAACAGCCATTTCATGTAACCGATCAGGAAATCGATGTTCAAGCTGCGCTCGTGCGCTTCATCGATAATGATGGTGTCGTATTGATTCAGGTAAGGATCGTTTTGCGACTCGGCCAGCAAAATACCGTCGGTCATCAGCTTAACCAACGATTCGGCGTGGGTCTTATCGTTAAAGCGAATTTTGTAGCCTACCGACTTACCCATCGGTTCGCCGAGTTCTTCGGCGATGCGGTCGGCGACGGTGCGCGCGGCAATTCGCCGGGGTTGGGTGTGACCGATAAATCCCGCTACGCCTCGACCTATCGACAGGCAAATCTTCGGCAACTGCGTGGTTTTACCGGAACCGGTTTCGCCGCAAACAATCACCACCTGATTCCCCTGTATCAGTTTGGCGATATCGTCTTTTTTGCCGGTGACCGGCAAATCGGGGAATGTCAGCACTGGAATACTGGCGAGGCGTTTGTTTCTGGCGGCGACCGATCGTTCAATGCGGCTCGCCAGCGCGTTTAATTCTTCTACTGAATTTTTGCTGCGGCAGCGGTCTAACTGCCGTTTCAATACAGGCCTGTCCTGATTAAGACAATGCGCTAACTGATGGGTGAGTTGCTTGATAAGATCGGGGGTGGACATCGAATACAGCCGGATAAAATATGCCTATTATACGTTAATTTATCTGTTATTAACGGATGTTACGCACTGTCCGTTACAGCCGCGAAAAAGATAGACCACAGGTGGCACGGATTTGATTTTTCTTACCATTGTCCAGAAAGATTGGCTGAAATATCCGTCGTAAGGCGCGCACGGCACGCCCTACTCACTACCACCTTTTTTGCGGTTTTCGCGGACAATGCACCACATCAGTCATCAACTTTATCCATAGACTATTAACCGATTGTTTATTAGACTTGAAATTGTTCATCTGATGTAAAGGTGCATCATGATTTCTTCCGTATCCAATAATAGCTCCGCTGTCTGGCAAACTGATTATTCCCAGCGACAATCGGCCGCCTTCTCTACAACCGATCCTGATCAGGACGTTCAACAAGATCCCGCATTAAAAACCGATACTTCCGCATCAACGGGCGGTAAAAAAACCGGGGAACTTTCCGAGTCCGACCTGAAAGTCGTCAGCGAACTTAAACAAAGAGACGCCGAAGTTAAAGCGCATGAGGCCGCGCATCTGGCTGCTGCCGGGGGCATTGCCACAGGCGGCGCCAGTTTTGATTATCAGCAAGGCCCCGACGGCATTCAGTACGCAATTGGCGGCGAGGTCAACATAGACACTTCTGCGGTTCCCGGCGACCCGGCCGCAACACTACGAAAAGCCGACACGATCAGGAGAGCCGCCCTGGCTCCGGCCGAACCCTCCGGCCCGGATATGCAAGCGGCAGCAGGGGCAACGGCAATGGCCGCGCAGGCACAGGTCGAATTATTGCAGAAAAATCAAGACACCCAAAACGGCAACAAAGACCATCTTGGAACGAAAATCAACCTGTCAGCATAAGCCTAATTCTTCTGACCGAAGACATTGCAGGCGAAGCCTGCACTCCGAAAATCATTAATGCCTGCCCACTGCTTATTTTCTGCGAGCGGCTTAAGTAGAGGGTTTTATTCAGGCTCATTCAAAACATCTGCAAAATCAATCAACCAGGACTCATGAAAATGGTTTGTTGTCAGATAAGCCCCCAGATTGACCCACTGCACTCCGCCGTCCAATATCGCCGAATCGGAGGTGATGGCGACTTTACCGCTATTCCGAATGACCTGATCCGGGTTGTCAATTAGCTCCGCCTGCCAGTTCCAGTGATGGACCGTGGCAATATCCCGCACCATCTCGGCAAGCCGTCCGCTGTTGGAAACGGGTTTGTCAAACAACCACAACACGCTTGCAGGGCAAAAGGCTTGCAGCACATTACCAATGAGTTCAATCGCCTGCCGGGTTTCATGTACCAGCCGGTAAGTCCCATGAATGCCGGCAATATCCCGTATACAGCCATCGCAGCAACGCAGCAATAATCCTCCCGCCATAGCCGTTTCGACGGAAATAATCAGGTTAAACCCGTCAATAACTAATTGCCGGTCTTTGATTTGCTCAATGGGGAGGCACGTTGTCTTTCTTAACTCCCGGCTGGTATTCGAGCAGGCCGCCCTGGAAATCGCCAGGCGTTGGCGTTTTACAAGCTGATGGTGGTCGCCTACCAGCTGCATAACCGAATGCCGCGCATAACCGCGATTAAGCAACCAGCAGAATTCATAAACCGCATCGCGCAAGCGAAGCAATGGTTCGCCGCTGAATAACGCTTGGTCATTCAGATGCATACCGCGATGCCTTTGTTCGTGGGTATTCATATAATCGCCGACACACTCATTCAGGATTCAAACTTGATTCATCATAAAACATCCGTCCATAATGAAACAGCCCCGGCCATAAAGCCAAAATTTATAAAACATCCTGATGAGAGATTTAGACGCACTTTTTGAGGCACTCGCAAGGTCGACTTTCCGCAGCAAGTTTCACCTCCAAGGCAAAGATCTTGTTTATTTGCACGCTAAAGGACTGCCAACGGTTATCGTTCATGCCGGAGACTTTATCGCAAAGCGTCTGGCACCGGCGGTGCTTACAAATGACGGCAAACAAACCCCTTTTCGAGGCCACCCGGTTTTTGTAGCGCAACATGCAACGGCCTGTTGCTGCCGCGGCTGTCTGGAAAAATGGCACAGAATACCGAAGGGCCGCGCCCTTACTCCGGATGAAGAAGCTTATGTGCTCAAAATCCTGGAACGATGGCTGCATAATGAAATGAACAAGCCCGCTTAACAAAATATCAGCTTACCGGTCGACAATCGACCGGGTCTCGATACCGTGTAAATCCCCGATTAAACAGGCCTTGGCATACCCGGCCACTGCTGATGTAAGTTAGCGCGCATAGGTGTTTATACGAATTGTGCGTTCAGCTTAAATATTGATATTTTGATAAAAAATCGTGCAGGTAAATAATCACTCGTTAAGCATCATTGCCAAAAGAGTAAAGGAAGATAACTTATGAAAATATATCTTGCAGAGTTTTTGGGGACATTTTGGCTGGTTCTTGGCGGGTGTGGCAGTGCTGTATTGGCCGCGGCGTTTCCTGATGTGGGCATCGGGTTTCTAGGGGTTGCATTGGCTTTTGGTTTAACCGTACTCACCATGGCTTACGCAATCGGGCATATCTCAGGCTGCCATTTAAATCCGGCGGTTTCTATAGGACTATGGGCCGGCGGTCGTTTCCCGGCAAACCAATTGCTGCCTTATATTGTCGCTCAAGTAGTGGGTGCCGTTGTTGCGGGAGGCGTTCTTTATGTTATCGCCAGCGGCAAGGCAGGCTTCGATGTTTCAGCGAGCTTCGCTGCCAATGGCTATGGCGCTCATTCGCCAGGCGGTTATTCCCTGCTTGCGGCCCTGGTCTCGGAAATTGTGATGACCATGATGTTTTTGTTGGTCATTCTCGGCGCAACCGACAAACGCGCGCCGCAGGGAATGGCACCTGTCGCTATCGGTTTTTGTCTTACCCTGATTCACCTGATCAGCATTCCCGTCACCAATACCTCCGTAAATCCTGCTCGCAGTACAGGCGTCGCCGTCTTCGTTGGCGACTGGGCGCTTGCACAGCTCTGGTTATTTTGGCTGGCGCCGATCGTTGGAGCGATACTCGGCGCGGTAATCTATCGGTTCATCGGCAGCGCGGAAGATTGAAACGCATAAACCCAACAATCGTACGGCCACACTCAATAAGGCAAAGCTCTCAATCTTTATGATCACATCGAAACCATGAAAGAGGTTACATCATGAGCAGCACTTATCAATACCGGCGCATTTCCAAGGAAGACGCGGCGGTTCTTTTCGTGGACCACCAGTGCGGCCTGACTGCGTTAGTGCAGGACTATCCGCCCAGCGAATTCAAGAACAGCA
>Ga0207970_100557_pt1 | contig 9526 bp, 6 predicted proteins | sample LakWasMet50_LOW8_2_FD_183886 | JGI IMG/M metagenome (GOLD analysis project Ga0207970, IMG submission 183886) | Freshwater sediment methanotrophic microbial communities from Lake Washington under simulated oxygen tension - Sediment Metagenome... | ecosystem: Environmental > Aquatic > Freshwater >... | reverse complement strand
GAAAAAGAACCGCAACTGGCCGAGCGTCGTGCAAATGAAGAGGAAGTAAATGAGCTACTAGAGCTTGCACTGCGCTTAGAGGGTTTGGTGCGGAATATCGGTATGCATGCGGGCGGTGTGTTGATTTCTCCTAGCAAGATTGCTGACTTTTCACCCGTATACTGCCAGCCAGACGGTGCGAGCTTGGTAAGTCAGTACGACAAGGATGATGTTGAAGCAGTAGGGTTGGTGAAGTTCGACTTTTTGGGCTTGCGTACTCTGACGATTTTAGACATGGCATTGGAAAATGCGAATAAGCAACGTGCCGAGCGTGAGTTAGCGCCACTATCGTTTGAAACCCTGCCGATTGATGACAAGCCCACCTTTCAGCTATTAAAAACGGCCAATACCACCGCTGTGTTCCAGCTAGAGTCGCGTGGTATGAAGGATATGCTTAAACAGGCGATGCCGGATTGCTTTGAGGATATTATTGCTTTGGTGGCATTGTACCGCCCAGGCCCAATGGATTTGATTCCAGATTATTGCCGCCGTAAGCATGGTAAGCAGCGCGTAGAGTACCCACATCCGCTTACTGAGCCAATTTTAAAAGAAACCTACGGGATTGCGGTTTACCAAGAGCAGGTGATGCAGATTGCGCAGGTGGTAGCTGGCTATAGCCTAGGCGGTGCTGACTTGCTACGTCGCGCGATGGGTAAAAAGAAAAAAGAAGAGATGGATGCCCAGCGTAAAATATTTACCGAGGGTGCGACTAAAAACAACATGACTGAGCAGCAAGCCAGTGATTTGTTTGACTTGCTGGAAAAGTTTGCTGGCTATGGTTTTAATAAGTCTCATGCTGCAGCTTATGCGCTGGTTGCTTATCATACTGCGTATCTTAAAACGCATTACCCAGCGGCGTTCTTGGCGGCCACCATGTCTGCTGATATGAATAACACAGACAGTGTACATATCTTTTATGATGATTGTGCACCGAATCAGGTTGAGGTGTTACCACCTGACGTAAATGAAAGTGAGTTCAAATTTAAACCCGTGAGTAAAAACCAAATCTTGTATGGTTTGGGCGCAATTAAGGGCACGGGCTCAGCCGCGATTGATGTGATTTTGCAAGCACGTGCCAAAGATGGCCCGTTTACTGGCTTATTTGATTTTTGCAGTCGTTTAGATTTGCGTAAGGTGAATAGGCGCGTTATTGAATCGCTGATTCGCGCCGGCGCGTTTGATAAGCTTGAGCCTAATCGACATGCTTTATTGGCAGGGGTTGCCTTGGCGATTAGTGCTGCTGAGCAAACCAATGCTAACAGCAATCAAAATAGTTTGTTTGGTGAGGCGTCTGACCAATCTGTGCATGTGCTGCCTAGTGTTACGCCTTGGCCGGAGCAGCAGCGCCTGCAAGAAGAAAAAATCGCATTGGGCTTTTATTTTAGCGGCCATCCATATTGGTCTTATCAAAAGGATCTAAGTCAGTTTATTAGTACCACGTTGGCTAACTTAGCACCTAAAGAGCAACCGCAGCTACTTGCAGGCATTGTTTCTGGTGTGCGTAACCGGATGACTGCGCGCGGAAAAATGGCGATTGTTGGTTTGGATGATGGCACAACCAGAATTGAAGTAGTGGTTGGCAATGATTTGTTAAATCAATCTCAGCAACTGCTGAAAGATGACCAATTGGTGATTGTAGAAGGGCGCGTGAGTCACGATGAGTTCTCTGGCGGGGTGCGTGTCAATGCACGCAAACTATATGACCTTTCCGCATTAAGAAATAACCGCGCTAGCTTTTTGAAAATCATGTGTAATGGCCAGTCCGACGCGCTTAAATTAAAAACATTATTAAAACCTTATTGCGTCAGTGCATCAGATGAGGCACGTGGATGCCCGATTAAAATTGAGTACCATAATCAAACCAGCAAAGTTGAGCTGATGCTGGGGAATGATTGGCGCGTGGATTTGCATGATGAGCTGATTGCGAGTTTAAGCGAATGGTTGAGTAAGAATAATGTAAAAATCCTATATAATTAGCGCATTGTGGATATAGCTATATAAGTGGTCACGCCGCTAATAATGACGGATTTATGCAAACTGAATGCTTCTTTAATGGGCTTGCGGTTAGCGCAAACCTGCACCTGGTAGCAAATTAGGCATTATAGAATCAGATTATTTGAGACAAAACATAACGATATGAAAATTACTTATTTAGATTTTGAACAGCCAATCGCTCAATTAGAAGCGAAAATTGAGAGCCTGCGTTCATCACATGATGACCACGATAATTTGGATATCTCAAAAGAATTGACAGCATTAGAGAAAAAGAACAAAAAACTGTCTGAAGATATTTATGGCAATTTAACTGCTTGGCAGATATCTCAAGTAGCGCGTCATCCACAGCGCCCATATACATTAGATTATATTCAGGCGTTATTTACAGACTTTGAAGAGCTGCACGGCGACCGTGCATATGCAGACGACCCGGCAATTGTAGGTGGTATCGCTAGGTTTGAAGGCCAGCCAGTGATGGTGATTGGCCATCAAAAAGGCCGTGATATCAAAGAGCGCCAGTATCGTAATTTCGGTATGCCACGCCCTGAAGGCTACCGCAAAGCTTTGCGTTTATTCCGTCTGGCTGAAAAATTTAATATACCAATTATTACGCTGATTGATACCCCGGGTGCATATCCTGGCATTGGCGCAGAAGAGCGTGGTCAATCTGAAGCAATTGCACGTAATTTATATGTGATGGCTGAGCTTAAAACACCTATTATCGGGGTGATTATCGGTGAGGGCGGCTCTGGTGGTGCATTAGCATTAGGCGTTGTAGATCAGTTGTTGATGTTGCAATACGGCACATATTCAGTGATTTCACCAGAAGGCTGCGCTTCTATTTTATATAAGAGTGCAGATAAAGCCTCTGTGGCGGCTGAGGCTTTAGGCATCACGGCAGATAAACTCAAAACACTAGGCTTAATTGATAAGATTGTTCCAGAGCCTATGGGCGGCGCACACCGTGCACCAGAAGAGATGATGGCCTCATTAAAAGTGGCGTTAAAAGAAGAGTTAACTCGCTTTAAAGCTAAATCAATTAAAACATTATTAGTGAGCCGTTATGAGCGCTTAATGAGCTATGGCAAGTTCAAAGAAGTTGCTGAAAAGTAACGCTTCTGTCAAAAGGGCTGGTAAGCAAGCTTTAGCAAACCAGCCTGTTTCTGCTGAACTTCACCCAGTCTTATCTGAACTACGTTCTTTTTTAAGCCGCCACTTATTTTTAAGTAATCGCTTAGACTCTGCTACACAGCCATCAACCCAACGATTGGCTCAAACACCCAAACTTTTGCTCGCATTAAGTGGCGGCTTAGATTCCTCTGTACTGCTACATTTATTAGCTACGCTCAAACCGCTACTCGGCTTTGAGTTGTATGCTTTACACGTGCATCATGGTTTAAGCCCTAATGCCGATGCCTGGGCTACCTTATGTGAGCAACAGTGCCAATCGCTTCATGTACCTGTCACGGTTACCCAAGTCAGTGTAGATACAACCAGCAAATTAGGCATTGAGGCAGCAGCGCGTTTATTGCGTTATCAAGCGTTGTTTGATGCGCGGCGTGTAATCCAAGCGGACTTTGTTGTTACCGCGCATCATCAGGATGATCAGGCGGAAACTTTGCTCTTGCAACTATTAAGAGGCGCTGGAGTAAAGGGTCTTAGCAGTATGGCTGCCGTGGACCAGACACGTAACCTGATGCGGCCGTTGCTAGGTGTGTCTAGGCAGTCACTTTATGATTATGCGATGCAGCATGGGCTTGCATGGTGTGATGACGAGAGTAATGACAATACTAGATATGAGCGTAACTTTATACGTCACGATGTAATGCCTATTTTACAGGAGCGTTATCCTAGCGTGCAGTCTGTCATCGCCAGAACAGCCTCGCACCTTGCGGAGGCGAGTGAGTTATTAGCGCAGTTAGCTGAAATGGATGCACAACACTTAGTCGCTAACGACAGCATTTGTTTGCGTGGTTTAGAGCAGTTGGGTATAGCTCGTGCTAAGAACTTATTGAGATGGTGGTTTGCACAGCATAAGCTTGCGATGCCCACATCAGATCATCTTAGCGAGATGTTGCAGCAATTGCTTAACGCTAAGCCTGATGCAGAGTTAAGCATCAACATACAGCATTACATCCTAAAGCGTTACCAGCAACGGGCTTATCTTTGTATTGACCAAGTAAACGTACCGTTTGACTTAGTGTGGAATGGCGAAGAAACTTTAACGGTGCCTAATGGTGGTTTGCTTACCTTTAAGCAAGTGCTAGGTGCTGGCTTAGCGCTTAAATTTGGCATGGCTAGGCTCAGAATTACTAACCGTAGCGGTGGCGAGCGTTTTAAGCCAGATGCTTCCAGACCAACCCGAACATTGAAGCATCTGTTGCAAGCTGCCGATATCCCGCCTTGGCAACGTGACCATTTGCCGTTGATATACTGGCAGGACAGTTTGGCATGCGTGCCAGGGGTCGGCATTGCACATGAGTTAAAAGCCGCTGAAGATGAGTTAGGGATAGAGGTTACTTGGCAACCTGCCACATTTGAAGTGCATCAATCAATGGCTTAGTGCCAATACCTTTTACTGATTCTGTGCCTATAAGCTAAGATTACTTTTTCAGTAATTGCTTTAGGTACGGCCAGATATTATCTAAAACCAATGGCTGCGCAATGGCGTTGGGGTGTAGTCCATCATCTTGAATCAGGTTAGCTTTTGCCGCGATGTTTTCTAGCATAAATGGTACGAGTGGAATGCTATGCTCCTGACTCAGTTGTACGTAACTTTGACTAAAGCGCTTTGTGTATTGCGGCCCATAATTTGGCGGAATTCTCATTCCTACTAATAATATTTTGGCGCCAGATTTTTTGCTGTGTTCAATGATAGTGTTGAGGTTGGCAGTCATTTCCTGAATAGGTAAACCACGCAGTCCGTCATTTGCCCCAAGCTCAAGAATAATAATCTTGGGTTTGGTTTGTTCAAGCGTGTGTTGAATGCGGCTAACCCCGCCACTGGTGGTTTCACCGCTGATGCTGGTATTAACGACTTTGTATTGATAGCGCTCAGCATCTAACTTTTTTTGTAGTAATGATGTCCAGCCTTGTTGTTGTGGGATGCCATACGCTGCAGATAAACTATCTCCATACACCATAATTTTTGCGTTTTCTGCAGAAACCGGGCTAGACCATGCAACGAAATTCAAAAAGAACAAACTAAGCAATACGGTTTTAAATACTAACAATAAACGGAACAACATGAATGCAACAACCTCCTATGATTCAAGCGCAAGATTTACATTACGAAATTACTAACCATGATAACCAAATTCGCATACTCAGTGGCCTAAATCTCAGCGTGGCAAAGGGCGACCAAGTCGCCATCATCGGTAGCTCCGGCTCAGGTAAATCAACATTACTCAGCATGCTTGCAGGGTTGGATATCCCAACTAGTGGAAGCGTTCAAATTAGAGGTGAGGCATTTAGCACCTTAAATGAAGACGGCCGCGCGGCAGTGCGCGCTGCAGATATGGGGTTCGTGTTTCAGTCATTCCAATTGTTGCCTGCATTGACCGCGCTTGAAAACGTTATGCTACCTCTGCAATTAAAAAGCCATCTAGCGGCAAAAAAATTAAGCTTAGAGGCTTTGGATAAAGTAGGTCTTAGTCACCGCGTAGAGCATTACCCTAAGCAACTATCTGGTGGTGAGCAGCAACGCGTGGCAATCGCGCGTGCTTTTGCAACGCAGCCGAGTATTTTGTTTGCAGATGAACCTACCGGTAATTTAGATAGCGCCACTGGGCAAATGATTATCGATTTGCTGTTTAATATGAACCAAGAGGCTGGTACTACATTGGTGTTGGTGACCCATGACATACAGCTTGCAAACCGCTGTAAGCGTCTGTTTAAGTTGGATGGTGGCGTTCTACGTGAAGTGACGCAATCATGATGCTTGCGACTAAATTAGCTTGGTCGCAGACCATTAGTCTGTGGCGAGCTGGGGCGTTAAGAGTGTTGGTGTTTGCGCTAGTATTAGCGGTTGCAGCCATCACTGCAGTGAGTTTCTTTACGCAGCGTATTGAGTCTGCCCTTAATCAGCAGGGTAGCTTGCTGATAGGTGGCGACTTGGCTGTCATTGCAGACCATCCTATCCCGCAGGCGCTAAGTGAGCCTGCAGTAATACAGAAAATTCCAACAACGCGCACCTATGAGTTTGCTAGTATGGTGATGCACGCAGAATCTAGTCAATTAGTTGAAATTAAGGCAATTGAAGCTAATTTCCCGTTACGTGGCCATTTAACGATTGGTCAACATAGCGGTGAGGTCGGGCAATCTGTGCAATCTGCCCCGCAATCCGGTGAGGTCTGGATAGAGCCACGCTTAGCCACCTTGTTGGATGTTCGGGTGGGTGACCAGCTAGAGGTAGGGGAGCGTAGTTTAGTCGTGGCGGCGATATTGTTACGTGAGCCTTCGCGCGGCGGTAATATGTTTAGCTTTGCACCTCGCCTGATGATGAACGCCTCGGATTTAGCCACTACCAAGCTGATTCAATATGGCAGCCGTGTGAAATACCAGCTGTTGCTAGCATCTACGCCAGAAAAGATTAATGATTATTCTATACAAGCTAAACCTAAATTGAGCCGAGGTGAGCGTATAGATGATGTGCGTAACGCACGACCGGAGATTAAAACAGCGTTAGATAAAGCACAGCAGTTTTTGGGCTTGTCTGCCATGGTGAGCGTGGTGTTGGCGATGGTGGCTATGTTGCTGTCTAGCCTGCCTTATATCAAGCAAAGCCTAAATACGTTTGCGTTGATGCGCTGCTTTGGCGCCCAACAAAATACGGTGTTGCAAATACTGACCATTCAAACCCTAATCATTGCGTTGCTCAGTGCATTGGTTGGCGCGTTGCTAGGCTTTTTTGCGCAGTTGGGCTTAGCGCAATTGGCGGGCAGCTTGTTTGTTGAAACACTGCCGCCCACCTCTTTAGCGCCGGTGTTGATAGGCATTTTTGCGAGTATAGGCATGATGGTTGCCGTGGTATTGCCGCATGCATGGCAAATGAGAAACCTGTCCGCAATGAATATACTGAGGCTAGATACCTTGATGCAACCATTGACTGCGCAGGCTAAGTATCTACCTGCTGCGTTGATGATGACGCTGATGATTTTCTGGCAGGCGCATGACGTGAATATTGCGCTATCTACTATTGCGGCAATGCTGGCACTGAGCCTAGTGGTGTTGGGTTTTGTTTATGTACTGACTTTTTTAGTACAGCGCTCTTTGTTGGTGACGCCCAAAACTCAGGTATTGGCATCAGTGAATCTTGGCATACAAGGCTTAAGGCGGCGACTGGGGTTATCTACTGTGCAAATGATAGGCTTTTGCATGGGTTTGATGGTGATTATGTTGCTCACGCTCATACGTGGTGATCTAATCCGTAATTGGCAGGCTTCTTTGCCTGAAGGTGCGCCGAATCGATTTGTGATTAACATTCAACCAAGCCAGATTGCTCAAGTAGATCAGTTTTTTACTGCACAGCACATTAAAGATGCAGCTATTTTCCCAATGGTACGAGCGCGCTTGGTGAGTAAAAATAAACACCTGATTCAAACAGTGGAGTGGCAAGACGAACGTGCCAAAAGGCTTGCTGAGCGGGAGTTTAATTTATCTTGGGCGGCAGAAATGCAGAGCGATAATAAGCTGATAGCTGGGCGTTGGTGGTCAAGTCAGGATGATGGCAAGTCATTGATATCGTTAGAGGAAGGTTTGGCAAAAAGTCTGAATATTAAACTTGGCGATGAGCTGCAGTTTGATGTGGCTGGTAATCCGCTAACTTTGACTGTAAGTAGCCTCAGAAAAGTAGAGTGGGATACCATGCGCGCTAACTTCTTTGCTGTGACACCACCGCGATGAGCTGCAGTTTGATGTCGCGGGAAGCCCGCTTACATTAACGGTAAGTAGCCTCAGAAAAGTAGAGTGGGATACCATGCGCGCTAACTTCTTTGCTGTGACACCACCGGGCGTGCTGGATAAATTTACTGCCAGCCATATCAGTAGTTTTCATTTGCCGATTGGCGCGGAGCAGTCACTCAATCAACTGATTAAGCAGTACCCTAATTTAACGGTGATTGATATTGCTGCCTTGATGCAGCAAGTGCGTGGCATTATGCAAAGAATGAGTCAGGCGGTTGAATACGTATTTGCTTTTAGCCTGCTTGTGGGTGTTGCAGTGTTGTATGCGGCCTTAGTTGCAACCAGAGAAGAGCGCGTGAGGGAAGCAACGCTGATGCGCGTGTTTGGCGCATCACGCCAACAGGTGAGTATCGCTTATATGACTGAGTTTGCCTGTATTGGTTTTATCTCGGCACTGGTGGCATCGATTGCAGCAAACTTTTTAGCTTATTACATTAGCGTGCGTGTGCTTAATATTCCATTTCAGTTTAATTTGAGCGTGATGCTGGTAGGCACGCTTGTTGCTGCGGTCATCATTCCAACGGCAGCATGGCTGGGCTTGCGTAGTTTTTTGAATATACCACCAAGGCAATTGCTCAATAGTATTTAGTCGGTTGCTGGTAGGGTGTGTAGTTAATAGCACTTAACGCAAGCAGATATAAAAAAGGGGTTGCAGCATGCTGTAACCCCTTTTTATTAAGCCGTCATTCGTTAAAATGACCTAGCTTATTTTTACTGCTGTTTATTTACTTGCAGATGTTTTTGGGCCGCCAAATTCATAGCGAGCACCAATCCAGGCTGCACGTGGCGCACCTGGTAATAAGCCAAGTTGTTTTGACTCAGTGCCATATGTGCCATCAGCCGCAAACATGGTTTCAGCTAAACGGCCGCTCACATTGTATTCACGGTCAAAAATGTTAGTGGCTTTAGCAAATGCTTTCCAGCCATTACCAATGTTGTACTGTGTATCTAAGTTAACAATGAAATAGCCGCTTACTTTACCGTTACCAGTTGCGCACTCTTGGTTATCTGCTACACAAGTTGCGCTATTAGCTTGGTGTTGGTTATTTTCATTGCCCCAAACATAAGCATTGGAGAAGCCAACCACGCTGCTGCCAATCGTCCATGCTGGTGTTACCGTATATTGACCGCGCAGTTTTAACTGATGCGCAGGAATCGACGGAATACGGTCACCCGGTTTTGCATAAATCATAGAGTTGCTATCTTCTGATGAGTTTGAACCGCTTACAAACGATACGTCAGAGTCGTAAGTGGCACGTACATAGCTGTATGAAGCGCTCCATTTGAATTTATCTGCATCACCAGATAGACCCATATCCAAACCTTGGCGTTTAGTGCGGCCTACGTTTTTGTAGTAGCCTGCACCGTTTGATGAGCCAGCAGCCGTAAATTGAATATCATCGTGGTTAACGGCTTGATATACACCAGCATTCCAACGAACATTTTCAGTGAGTAAGCCACGTGCACCAAACTCATAAGTTTTTGCTACTACTTGGTTTAATGGAGGATCATCCGCCATTGCTGAAGG
>Ga0207970_100556_pt1 | contig 9531 bp, 7 predicted proteins | sample LakWasMet50_LOW8_2_FD_183886 | JGI IMG/M metagenome (GOLD analysis project Ga0207970, IMG submission 183886) | Freshwater sediment methanotrophic microbial communities from Lake Washington under simulated oxygen tension - Sediment Metagenome... | ecosystem: Environmental > Aquatic > Freshwater >... | reverse complement strand
GGCTGAGGGTAAGCGTCGGTTTTCATCCTGTTATCAAAGTCCGGGCAGTACAACTCATCTCAAAACAAAATTGCCACAGGCTCGCGAAGCGTTTTCATCCCGTTATCAAAGTCCGGGCAGTGCAACGAATTAAGCAAGGACGGAGCCATATACTCCGAACTAGTTTTCATCCCGTTATCAAAGTCCGGGCAGTGCAACAAATATAATACCCATAGTTGGAGGAGACGTGAGTCTTGTTTTCATCCCGTTATCAAAGTCCGGGCAGTGCAACATGATCTCTGTGTGAATATCACCAATATGAGCTATGTTTTCATCCCGTTATCAAAGTCCGGGCAGTGCAACTCGGCGTATTTCTTGTAGTTCTTATTCTGCCAATCTGTTTTCATCCCGTTATCAAAGTCCGGGCAGTGCAACGATCGTAAGTCTGAATGGTTAAATAAAAACCAAGGGTTTTCATCCCGTTATCAAAGTCCGGGCAGTGCAACCTAACCAACGAGGACGAACCTTTAACCCTCGAAGAAAGTTTTCATCCCGTTATCAAAGTCCGGGCAGTGCAACGTAAATAGCAATCAGAATTCAGGCGGACAAGTGGCAGTTTTCATCCCGTTATCAAAGTCCGGGCAGTGCAACTGTACCTTTGTAGGCTGTTGCTTTGCAAGAGGAATTTCAGCTGTTTGCGGCGCGGTCGCTGAGATTGCCGTCAATTCCCCCAAAAAACACGAAATAACCTGAACAAAACAAAAATTCCCTTTATAAATCAACATACGGCGCGCTTTAACTCGATTCTTTCGCAAGCTGTTGATTTATCAGCAAACACAAAAAAACGCCTGATTTTGCAACAACGCGCCGCAACGCCGCTTTTCAGGTCAGAGCCTGATGTATCCCCATAAAACAATAGATTATTTGGTATTTTGCCCAATCAATGTCTGCCACCTAGCCGGAAAGTCGTCATGCCGGCATCCCGTCACAAGGATGTGAAACTTTAAAATACCGATCATTTTCATTAAGTATCTGAAAAATCACAAAGCTACCATCCCTGCCGGAACGACGAACTTGGAAAATTTGTGGGGATACACCAGGGTCAGAGCAGATTATAATCCGGATCGGCGCTAACCCTCCCCGCGCCGTCAATGACGATATGCTGCTTGTCTTTGCCGCATAGGTTGTAATAGCGCACCTGATCTTCGCTTGAGTTCATTAACTTGTCCAGCCGCTGCTTAAGCTCTTGCAACTGGGCGCTTTCAAGATGACATTCAAACACGCTGCGTTGTACCCGGACGCCGAAGTTTTCCATCTCATTGGATATTTTGCGCAGGCGTTTGGCGTCATGCACATCGAAACAGATCACATAAAACACCGTCATTGCAGAAAAAAAGCTTCGTCTTCGGGCGGCAAGCCGAGGCCTTGAAAAAACACCGTTGCGCTGCACCAGGTACATAAAGGATACCAGCGCAAACTGTCGGCGTTGTCTATTTGCTCCAGCAAGCGGTCGCGCAACAGGCTTAAGCCGCTGTCGCTCAGATGACATTCAAACACGCTGTACTGCACGCGCTTGCCGTAATCTTTGAGGATGTCATGCACTTTTTTGCGGCTGTCGTCATCGCTGATGTCGTAGGTTATCAGCCATAAGCGAGTCATCGCAGCACCATGGCTTGATAATTTGCGTCGATGCCGCGGATGACTTGAGACAAATGCTGTACCTGATATTCCATGCAGCGCCGGTAATCGAGCGGCGTGCCGGTAACGGGATGGGCGATGGCCGAGTTGAGCTTTTCTTCCAGCGCTTTGATGAAGGTTTGCCGCGCCGAGGGCTTAAGAAAACAGCCTTGGCCTGCGGCGTTCGGGTAGTCGAAGTCATCGGGCGTCAATTGCCGGTTTACCGCCAGTTTCCAGACCACGGCATCCACTACGATACTGCGGAACTCTTCCATCATGTCCGAGGCCAGCGCCGGGTGGCCTTGTCGCAACGCATGTAAAAAGCCGACTTGCGGATTTAAGCCACGACTGCGCAACAGCGAGTAGATATTGTAAAACAACAACGTGTAACCGTAAGACAGCATGGCGTTAATGCCGTCGGTGGGCGGTTGCCGAACCCGTTGGCTAAAGGCCCATGAACTGTCCACGGTTGCCGCCAAGGCCTGAAAATAGGTTTTGGCGGCGCTGCCTTCGAATCCGCGCAATTCATCCAGCGAGCTTGCGCCGGGCAAGCGCGCCAGGGTATTTTTAAGGGTGGCCGCCGCGCTGCGCAAGGCCTCGGTGTCATGTCGCCGGGCTTGGCGTTGCAGCATCAGGCGGCTGTTGGCTATTTTGCCATGCACCATGGCAGCGGCCAGCTTCAGGCAAAATGCGGCGTCGTTGGCGCGCAAGAATTGCTCGCGTTGCAGCAGCACCGGTTCGGTGTTGAATGAGTCGATGACGCCGTAATAATGGCCCTGGCCGGACAGCAGATAAATCGGTATGCGTTCTTGCAGGCAAAACTGCATGGCCTGGGTGGTGATTTGGGCATTGCCGAACACCACATCGACCACCGCGGCCCCGAGCCATCCGCAATAAGCCGACATCGGCGACCAGTTTGCCGATCATGGTCATCAGCAGGGTGTGATCGATGCCGTCGAAAAAACATTGAATGTCGGCATCCACCACCCAGTGATAGCCCTGGCGTTGCAGCAATTGAATCCGGTCTATCGCCTGATCGACGCTGCGGCCTTTGCGATAGGCAAAGCTGCAATCTTCAAACTCGGCGTCAAACAAAGGCTCGATGACCCGCGTCACCGCGGTTTGCAGGATGCGGTCGCGCACCGTAGGGATGGACAGAAGACGCATGCCGCCGGTCGGTTTTTCCAGCGCTATGCGCAGCAGTGGTTGGGGTTGATAGGTTTCGTAGTTGACTTCATCGCGCAAAGTCTCAAGGTTTTTGTGCAGCCGGTCGGCGAATGATTCCAGTGTTTGATGATCGACGCCGGAGCAGCCCTGGTTTTCATACACCTTGCTCCAGGCTTGATGGAGATTGAAATCGGTCAAGGCATCGGATAGTTGGGGTGTTTGCATGAGGGAGCTCTGGGCTGGGAGGTTTTTGTTTACTGTGCTTAGGCGTGTGCATGAAATAACTTGAACAACTCGCGCCGATAAATTTTCAGCGGGAGTGCAAGCTTCGCTTGCGCTTGCAGGCGAAGCCTGCACTCCGGCTATTAGCAACTTGCCCAAGTTATCTCGTACATATTCCTTAGGGAGGCAAGTGGTTGGCTTGGGCGAAGGGTGCTTACCCAAACGTGTTTTTTATTCCGTTATTGGGGGCCGGGCAGTACAACTGTAAGTAGGTGTACATAAGTTTCCTAACAGGAGTGGCATGTGTGGGAGCGGCTAAAGCCGCTCCCACACATGCCAGAAAACTTTTGCCCAACTACTTATCTTTGTAGGTTGTTATCCATTGTTTCATCAGAAAAACGTCTTAACAACAATCGACAGTATCCCGGCAATTAATATTCCGAGCATCCACTTAATAAGGGCAAACTGACCGTCATGCTCTACTTGCTTAATCTTCACATCCTGAACGTCAAGTTTAGTCGCAAGGCGGGCTTTCATTATTTCAGATAAAGACTCCTTTTGAGCTTCCACCATAGCAACAGCTTGATCGCGAGGGAAGCCCGCCTTCTCTAAGCGTTGAGTGAGTTTTAAGGTATCAAAAGTTATGGTAGTCATATATTTTAAATTAAGTATTTAGCTCTGCTTTCTAGTGATCAGCTTAAGTTTTAAGCATGCCAAGGTCGATGCGATTTTGGAAAAATCCCTGTCGTATAACGTACAGCATTGTCAATTTGTTCGATCATCACTCGAGAGATTACTTTGTGTTGTAGATTTAAATGGTTTTCGTCCCACAACTTATCCAAAAACAATAAATCGCAAAATTTCGCCTGACGCGCCGCTAATCTTCAGGTTCATCGGTTAAAAAACGCGCCATGCGTTGGCGTTTTTCGTTCAGATTATGCCCATCCCAGGCCTGATCATATTCCGGCCATGTCCCAATCAACTCGCTTTTAGGCAAATGCCAGCCGACTTGTCCGCTAGGTAAATCTATCATTAACACCGGCCAATCCGGTTCGTTGGGGTCAATGCGGATGCCCGATTTATATCCTTGTTGCATCGCAAGCTTGGCTAATGCCATGACGGCTTGATTACGGTCGAAATAGGCATCGTCTAAGGTGCTGCTTTGTTCGGTCATGTTTTAATCTCAATTATCTGACCACTCATGTCGATTAAGTGGTGGAAGTTGTTCAGTGCTGCCATCTATAGAAGGCAGCGGTTGTTTTTTAGCGGGAATTTTGCCGGCTCCCCGACCACTGCCGCTGTCGTTCGCAACAAACCAGCGGTAAGTCTCTTCTTCTATATTTTTTCCATTAACTTGCGGGTAGTGTACAGGCGCTTTGGTATTATGGGGATTACCTAATAATTCAAGCGCACGGCGTATATCCGTATCCATAGTGGCTATAAAGGTATTGCGTAATTCTGCAATGCCGAGCTGTTCACCGTTATAACGCTCGGCAGTGACAGGCTCTTCGCCGTAACGTTTTTGCCGGTCGATTAACTCCAATTTTTCAATATCAATGTTAACGCTGCCTAAACCGATGGGTTTCCCCATGCCCAATTTATGGCGATAAGTTTCTGAAGGTTTTAAAGCATAGCATAACAGACCTAATTCCCAAGCTGTCAGGTTGTCGAAATCCACGCTAAATTCAAATGAGGTTCCGGGTTTAATAGGCCTGATTTTAACTTTTTGTTCGGCGTGATCGCTATTCCCGCTTTGCCATGGATAAAGTTGATTGCCGGAGTTCGGTATGCCTCCGGTGGGCGTTAGTTTTTGCACTTGACTCGAGTTATCTTGCTTACGCAAGGCGTGTAAGTACTGTTTTCTGCCGTTGGCTTTATCGTTATCGGGACTTAGATCATGCTTGGCGATATAGGTTTGTTGCGCGCTTTTTGTACGGAAATACAATGAGGGCGACGGTAATTTGGGCGATGCGAGTATTTTTAAGGTAACTTCGGATTCCAGCAATTGTTCTTTGTCCGCTTTGCTTGTTAATTGCCCTGTGCCGATCCTGACTTTACCGGCAAACGCCAAGGCGTTTTTAGGCTTTGGTTCTTCTTTAGAATTTAGTTCTTCAACAAAACCAAACAGTAATTCGGCCGGAGATAGGCTTTGTCGTTCGGGGTTAAACGGCAGTAAGTCCTTAGACGAAAAAAAGTCGAATACTCTGGCGGCTTGCTGTTTTTTGTTTTCGACTCGGCCACGCCAATGCGCGGAAAAAGCAATCTCCGCGACTGTTTTGTGATCGGTTTCGTCGGGGCGAAAATAAACCAAGTCACCGTGTTTGGGTTCCAATTTATGCTTGTCAGTACGCGTCGTGCCTTTCAGGTGATAGGGCAGCCGCTGTTCATCATGATCCAGTCTTTCCTGTTTTTGCGAGTCGGTGCGCTGGTCTGCCAGTTCTTTAAAACGTTTAACGGCTTCGGCGCTGATCGGGAAGGCGGGGGCCTCTTTGATGAATTGCTCGAAATTATCGGCGAATTCGCGCGGTACCGGAATAAACAGTTCGTGCTTTTTGGTGTTGGGCATGTCGGTTTCACGATGCGTTTTGCCCAGAATGCGTAATATGCCGGGGGTAAGGCGGGCTTTTTCCCGGTCGGTTAATTTATGTGCTGGAATCGGGCGGCTATTTGCCGGAATGCTGTTTTGTCCAATGATAAAGTTTGCGCCGTTCCTGGATGGGCGGCGCAATAACGCTTCGTTGCCGTTGCTAACCAGTTTACCGCCCAACATTTTAAGATGTAACGGGTCGAGGTCTAAATAGAAAATTTGATTGTTTTCTTTCGGCGTCCAGGTGTTTTTATCGGCTAAAAATTCAGCCATTTCTCCGTTACCGTTATAGGCATCGTTAAGATAGACTTTTAACGCAGCTCTGCCGTCGGGGAACATTTTATTGAAAACTGGGGATGAAAATTGGTAATCACCATTTTTTAATTCTAGTGTCGGCAAAGCCAGCGGTATGATTTTTAAATTTTCATCGCCTTGTCCGATAACCATGCCAATCGCCGATAGCGGGCGGTCTTTGGCAAGTTTGGAATCCATTGTTTTACGATAACTCAATAATCCGTTGTCCAATACCCGCAACGCTGAATTACTGGCGGCTTCCGTTAATGAAGACAATAGGCCGCGTAATGAGGTCGCTGGGATGGCAAGTTCGCCGTTGTGTTCATAGTTGCCCACTTGCGCCGGAAAGCTATGTTGATCCGATCGTTTAGAGCCGATAAAAAACGGTGTTTCGGCAACCAGTTTACAATGCAAGCGGCCATGATAAAGGGCTTCTCCTGAATCCGTCCGGTTGCGGTAGACAGCGTGCGAATGAGGATTTTGGTTGTTTTTGATGGTTGCCTTTTCTTGATAAGTAGGATGCGTCCAATGAGGGTTGTCGTTTTCAAACGCTTCTCTGTTTAGCCAATGAGCATAATCGGCCGGTTTTTTGACCGGAATGAACTGATAGGGATTATAAAAACTGTTCGCCGTCGGCTCTGAATCATCCGTCGATACAGTTTGTTCAATATGCGGAGGCGCAACAAAGGCACCCGGAGCCGTTTGCGCTTGATTGGTTTGTTGGCATTTTTGCCTAAAAGCGGCGAGATGATTTTCTGTAAGTAGATCGGCAGGCGTTACGATTAGGTCTTCAACGCCGCCATAACCTTTGTTCGCAGCAAAGCCCAGTTTAATATCGCCTTCTTTAAAATCACGCAGTAACAGGGCTAACAGGCCTTTGCCCCAATCCGGCAGACGATGATCCAGCTCTATTGAGCCGGTGAATTTGGGCCGTAAATAGGATGTCGCGTTATATTTTGCACCGTGTTTGCCGCCGCCGTGAAAGCGATCAATTGCAACAAACTCTTGCTCATGTTTTTCGGCGATTTCTCCGGCAAATTTAAAATGATGGATATGCAGCGGGCTTTGCCAGCCGGTCGCTCCGAATACTTGACAGGCAAGACAAAGGTTTTCAAGGTTTTTTGCCCGAAACAGAGGCTCGCAAGGTTTAGCCGTATCGCAACAGGTACCGCCCAGACTACGGATAATGCGTTCGGCTTGAGAGCGCATCGCGCCGCGTAAGGATTTGCCGCTCAATAAGGGGTTACCCTGTGCGTCCAACAAAGGCTGGTGATCGCTTTCTGCATCCTCTTGCAATGCCGATTCCGGGTTGTTGATTAGAAACGACCCATCCATTCGGATAGTAAGCTGTAGCGAATCACGCTTGTCCGCTTTTGCAAGGCTGGCTGTTACCGGTTGCGCCAGGGCATTAATCTCATCCTTGCTTAGCGGAATCAAGGCATTTCCCGCCATGCCGATGTCTTGCCGGTTTAGCCAATCGCTCGCTTGCTGCGCATCCATGCAAGCCGCTTCGACATTGCCGTATAAGGACATGTACCCTTTGCCGCCGGTATTTTCCGCGCCCAAGGTCGCAGCCTGTTCAGGGTTGCCAAAAGCCTGTAATGCGGCAATTAATATGGCTGCTTGGCTGTCGGTCATTGTGCCTGTAATGGCTACTGCGAACCCGACATCGGGCGGGACCAGTTCTGTGTAAAATAATTTTCCGTCCACCACGGTTCGGGTCATGCGGTGAATAGCGGTTGAGGTTTCGATATAGGTTTGGGTTTTCTGCTGCCAATAAGGGTAGTTTTTGCCGTCTGACGACAATGGGGATGTTAGCGGCGCATCATGAAATTCTGCTCTGCCGCCTGCTCCCGATGAGTTTTCCACGCTGGATTGACCGAATAAGGCTGGCAAATTTTGGCGTTGCTGTTCATCTTGAATACGGTCATTTAGCCATGCAAACAAATTACCTTTTAGGGTTGTGCCGGGCAGATAGGGTTGGTTCGTAACATCTTTAATGCAGGCATTAACTTGAGTGTCATCTAATTTTGGGTGTGTTGTTATCTCACCGTTGCCGATATGCAAAGGGCTTTCGGTACGCAATTGGGCGCTGATTTTCCAACGTTTATAAGGTTTGAATTTCCAGGTGTTGTTAGGGTTCGACATGGTGGCTGTCCTTATAAGGAGTGAATAGGCGTTATGTATTCCGGCTTAAGTTGAGTGTGCAGTTGTAGATTAACTGCAATTTCTCCGTAACCGTTTTGGGCAATAAACGGACAGTCTTGCCATTGTTTGGCTAGATCAGGACCTATTCCGTAATAGTTAAGCACTGTGCCTTTTAACGGCAAACCTTGGCTTAGCCATTGTCCAATTAATTTTTTGCCATCTTCCTTGTTGGTATCTTTTGTGGTTTGCAGTAAAAATACGCTGCCTGCTTCGGTCAGCAACCAAGGACGATAGTCTTTTTTACCGGCTTGAAAAATGCTGCGCCGGTACTTACCGCCCGATAAGCGTTGTCTTGCAAAATAGCGTACCAATTGCAGTTTATTATCGGATAAGTCCTGCCATGCTTCGGCGTACATGGCATGTAACTCCGCCTGACCGCTGCTTTCATCCAGCCCGGTCGGTGCGCCTAATAGGGTATCGGTTTGCAAGGTGACTATCCATTGGTTGCCATTTAAAGGCGTGGCATCGGATTTTTGCGTTGCTTGTGCAGACGGCAATATCCACTCAACACTTGCCGGGGTTTTGGTTTTGCTAAGGGCGGCAATGCCGTGGCTTAATAGCGATTGCAATTCACGGTAAACGGCGTTTCGGTCGACTTCAGGAATACGGCTTAAATCCAATTGGGTATTCCATGATAATGTGCTAGGCGGTATTTGCTCGTACGAGAATAATTCGTTGTCGGCTGAACGCAAGGTATTAGGATCAATAGCCGTACGGGTTCTTAGTTCTTTGGTAACGGTAGGCCAACCGTAATCCGCATTGGCATCGTGTTTCCAATCTACGGCAAACTCAGGCGCTTTTTCGTTTATTAAACAGGGGCCATCAAGCAGAATCACATCATATAGCGTTTTATCATCAGGCACTTTGGTCAGCGATAACGGCAAAATAAGTGGGCGTACTCCCAACTGCTCACTAGGTAGCGCATGGCTGATACGGATATGGCTGAAATATTTTTTCAATGTCGGTCTTTGCTTATCGTCTAAACCATCATCAACCTGTCCACCGCTACGATTGCACAACTGGTTCCATGTTGTGGCAATGGCACCCAGTACGGCACCGCCGGGAATAATAGAGACTGACTCAAACAAGTTATCGGCAACCGGCTTTCCGGTGATGCAAAAAGGATAAAGCGGGCGAATGGATAGGACGATATTTTCAGCAGGTATCTGTGCTTGCGGATTAGGTTCCGGTAGCGCTTTGATTGTGTTTGAGTACTCGACATTTTTAATTCTGCCAAAACCCACCGAACGCATAGCGCCTAATTGCGCGGTCCAATTCAAACCGGCGATTACATGGCGAACGATGACGCTGGCTTCAGTTTCATCGATGGTAAAAAAATGTAATTCTCCGGTAAATTGGTAATCTTTCCCGGTTAAAAACGGGCTTTCGATCAATGC
>Ga0207970_100537_pt1 | contig 9759 bp, 10 predicted proteins | sample LakWasMet50_LOW8_2_FD_183886 | JGI IMG/M metagenome (GOLD analysis project Ga0207970, IMG submission 183886) | Freshwater sediment methanotrophic microbial communities from Lake Washington under simulated oxygen tension - Sediment Metagenome... | ecosystem: Environmental > Aquatic > Freshwater >... | reverse complement strand
CGAAATGGTTCCGGCGCATATTGCTATTCCCGACCAGATTATCGATTACAGCTATGGCCGCCTGCATACGTTTTTTGAAGACGAAGCGGTGCAGCATATCGACTTTACCTATCCGTACAGTCAAAAACTGCGCTCGCGCTTAATTAACGCCGCAGCCACGGCCAACATAAAAATCAGCCCGCTAGGCACTTACGGCTGCACCCAAGGCCCGCGCCTGGAAACCACTGCGGAAATCCAGCGTATGGAAAGAGACGGCTGCGACCTGGTCGGCATGACCGGCATGCCGGAAGCAGCACTGGCCAAAGAACTCGGTATCGATTATGCCGCGATCAGCGTGGTCGCCAATTGGGCCGCAGGAAAGTCGGAAGGGGAAATAACCATGGAAGAAATTGAGCGGCATCTCCATAAAGGCATGGCGAATACCGCTGAATTACTAAAGGCTTTTGTGGGCTAGATTGCTACAAAATGTAACGACTCAGCTGCTGGAAAAATAGACCGTAGGCCGGAATAAGGCCACCCAAGCGCATAGGCGCTTGCCGGAAACGCCGGTTCTCGCTATATCGCTCGAACCGGCTTATTTCGGCCTACCGCTAAAGGTTTTTGTGGATTAGGTTACGGCCTAATGATGGCAACCGGCACCGTGGATATGCCCATGCTCGGCTTCCTCTTTAGTCGCCGGTCTAACGTCCACAACCTCCACATCAAAAGTTAAAGCCACCCCTGCCAGCGGGTGGTTGCCGTCAATGGTAATATCATCGCCTTCGATCTTAACGATGGTGACTTCTCCTGAACCGGAGCTGACATCGGCATGAAACATCATGCCGACTTCAATCTCATCAATGCCTTCAAACATTGCGCGCGGGATTACCTGAATCATGCCGTCATTTTGTTCGCCATAAGCGTCCTTGGCCTCAATACGCACATTAAATTTGTCACCGACGGCTTTGCCTTGTAACGCGTTTTCCAGGCCCGAAATGATGTTTCCCGTACCGTGCAGATAAACCAAGGCATCATCATCTATTGAACTATCCAGCACTTCGCCTTCATCATTAGTCAAAGTATAGTGAATTGAGACAGCCATATTGTCAGCTACTTGCATGATAAAACCTTTTTCGTAATTTAAAAGCCGTCTATGATAAAGAGTTGCAACTGTTTTGTCTGAAAAATTATTTTCATCCATCCTACATCCAAAGGAAATCCATCATGTCGCGTTGGAAACCGCCGGGGCCAAAGTCATCCCCTTACATCACGCCGGAAGGCTATCAATCTCTGGAGATTGAATTAAGGGATCTGTGGACCAAACGCAAGGAGGTCACCCAGGCTCTATCAGCGGCGGCCGCGGAAGGCGATCGCTCGGAAAATGCCGAGTATATTTACCGTAAAAAGGAACTACGCGGCATAGACCGACGCATCCATTATCTGCAAAAACGCCTGCCCGCCCTTAATATCGTATCCCAACCGCCTGACGACCGGGACAGGATTTTCTTTAGCGCCTGGGTGACCCTGGAGAATGAAGCAGGCGAGGAAGTGACCTACCGCATTGTCGGAGCCGATGAACTTGATCCTAAAAAACACTACATTAGTCTCGATTCGCCGCTGGCAAGAGCATTGCTAAAAAAAACCTTTGATGATGACGTCGCCATTAAGAACGAGCTTAAAGAAACCCGGTACACCGTCGTTGATATTAATTACGGCAACAGATAAGACCTATTCCGTGACTACCCAGCCCCCGAAGCCCATCATTTTCGCTTGAAATACAGAATTAATATTGCAATAAATATAACACCCGATATAATACGCCGGGTATGGAGAGGTGGCTGAGCGGCCGAAAGCGGCGGTCTTGAAAACCGTTGAGGGTTGATCCCCTCCCAGGGTTCGAATCCCTGCTTCTCCGCCATATACATAAAAAAACGCGGCTTATCTTTGGTAAGCCGCGTTTTTTTATGCCTCCTCGTTTGAAAAGTTATCCGTCAAAAAATCCCGTCTTCTTTTCTCGCCGGAATGGAATCCGCTGCTGGCACTTACCCGTGTAAATCTCCCGCATGTAGTCTTTTTTCGATCCCGATCCCGATTCCAACCACCAGTGACCAGCACTTTCATGTTGATTGGGCTGCACAGTGAGAGTACACGGCACACAGTTGTGCGAGTAAAATGTTAAGCAATTTTAAAGCATTCCAATTAAGCTAATTATCCTGATCGGTTGAATATTGAAAAGGGGCACGATGCCCCCTACCTGACTATGATGGACGATTTAACTTATTGGCGCTGCTTTCTTGAATGGATAGTTTGAAAGGTATATGCTTAGGTATTACCTTTTAATACCCAGGAAGCCAGCCATGACCAGCAAAGCTGTCAAATTAGATGATTCCACAGTTGACCGCCTGAAAGTGTTGGGCGAAATTCGCCAGCGTTCGCCGCATTGGCTGATGAAAGAAGCCATCCGGCAATTCCTCGACCGGGAAGAAGCGGCGGAACAAATACGCCTAGACACCCTGCAACGCTTGGCACAATACGAAGCGGATGGGAAAACCATCAGCCATGACGTGGTGGATGCTTGGTTGGCGTCATGGGGAACCGAGAACGAGGATCAGTGTCCCGTCGTTTAAGCTGGCTACCGCAAGCCCTCGCCGATTTAGCCAGACTGCGCGAATTTATCAACGTTCATAATCCTGCCGCCGCCGGACGAGCGGCCAAACGTATCCGTGAAGCGGTTATGAAATTGCCCGACCATCCGCTGATCGGCAAAAGCGTTGACGATATTGACGATCCAAGACTGCGGGACTTGTTCCTCACCTTTGGCAAAAGCGGCTACTGGCTACGCTATTGGGTCATGGACGACGACGACGGCATCATCATCGTTAGAATTTGGCACGGGCTAGAGAGCCGAGACTCGTAACCCTACCGGGCGGGTGACCGATATTGAAGGTGAGCTATGAAACACATTTACCTGGAGCGGCACGACCCGGACAAAAACCTGCACCGGTTTTATCAGCTATTCGTTACGCCCGGCATATTCGGTGATTGGTCGCTGGTTCGTGAATGGGGGAGGAGAGGATCGCCCGGAACCGTGCGCAAGGATTGGTTTGATACCGAGGAAGAAGCGTGGCTAGCCGGAGAGAAGTTAAAAGCCATTAAGGAGAAGAAAGGGTATCAATCCATTCTGGCAGAATTCTAAGCCGTATAATAGATTATCAGCCGAAAAGGTACGCACAGCGTACCCTACCGGGCTATTAATAAACGATAGCACTATGTGCAAAAGCGCTATTTAAAATGTTCGGACATAAATGTTCGTCCATGTAACTGTTAGCCATTTTTAGGGGTATCAATGCGATCAATATTTCCTGGACATTTCAGACTTAATGAAGATGATTTTGCAGCTCTTTGGTCTAACTGCATATTTGCAGTCGATGCCAACGTACTGTTGAACTTATATAGATATTCTCCTGAGACCCGGCAGGAACTAGAGAAAGCACTTGAAGTAGTAAAGGATCGCTTGTTCATTCCTCATCATGCTGCTAAGGAGTTCTTGACGAACCGTCTTATCGTTACCGCAGCACAAGCTGATGAATATACGAAGGCAATAAAGGAAATCACTGATTTATCTGCTAAATTATCTAACAAGAAGAAACACCCGTTTCTTGCCGAGGGCGAACTCCCCCACTTTCAAGAAGAAGTCAGAAAGATCATCGCGCAACTTGAATCGCAGAAAGTTGAGTTGTTGGGTCGCTTAACGAATGATGAAATCCTCGAATTCGTAGCGACAATGTTCACCAATAAGACGGGGGAGCCATTCGATGAAAGCATCCTCCAGGCTATAGCTATAGAGGGTGATGAGCGTTACAAAAATGAGATACCACCCGGATACAAAGACGGCAAGAAAGATTCCTCTGGTGACCCCTACAGAAAATACGGTGACCTCATTATCTGGAAGCAAATGATTTCAAAAGCCCAAGCCACATCGAAGCCAATTATCTTTATTTCAGACGACCAAAAAGATGATTGGTGGCTTGAAAAGCTTGGCAGAACTATTGGTCCCAGAACCGAATTGCGTGAGGAGTTTATTAAGGAATCATCTCATGACTTTTGGATGTATACCGTAGACAAATTTATAGAAGAGTCAGCCCGCGTTACTAACACTCCGGTTAGTCAGAACGCGATCAATGAAATCAAAGAAGTTAGCGAAGAGGTTAAAGCCGAAAGAAGTGCAAGCTATAACAGTTCTGCCTCACTATTCATGTTCATTTCGAAAGAGGAGCTATTGGAACGCCTGTCCTATAGTGAAAAGTGGGCAACTAACAATGAAGGCTTCTTGGGCCTTGCACACTTTGTCAATTACTTAGGTAACGCTGGTTACGATTACAGTAATTCATATAGCATCATTAATCAGCTCCAAGATGAGGGCCTTGTAGAGATCTACGATCATAAAGGTGAGGGCCATGAACGATCCATCACTGCTTTACGGCTCGTTAGACATCATCATCAACATCAATATTCAAACAAGCCATTTGAAGGACTCCGATCTATGCTCAAAGAGTCCACATCGGAAGGTATGGATACTCAACGTTGAACATTCGTTTTCGAGAAACACAACCGTCTCTTATGGGTCGAACTGAGACAATCAATGTCTGATGAAATTGAGACAAATTTTGACAATTGTCAGATCAAGTGCAGGGGTTTATATATAAAACAGCCTTCGATGAGTAACGACCTCGCATAATGCGCCCTATGCAAAAAAGCCAGTATTACCTGGCCTTAATCAAACACTCCCCCATCCCCTCAATAAAGGTGTTAATAAACACCTGAATCTTTTCAGCCACACGTTTAGTAACAGGATCACGTTCCCGTATCTTCAGCTTAACGCTAAGTGCGTCGACAATCTCTTGATCGCGTGGCAAGCGGTTGGCAAACACATAATTATTTAACAGCTTCTCAAGCTGTTCAGGCACAATCCGCTCTTCCTCACATAATGCGTGAAAGGCTTGTTGCTTGCTTTCCGACCAGAACGATTCAAACTCGGCAGTAACATCGTCAGTAGGTTTAATGTTGGGCAGGTTCTTATCGATAAAGGCTTGAATGAGCGATTTCTTGCTGCGTAACTGCACATCGCCCGCCACCATATCAACAATTTCTTTTTGACGTTTGCCGCGCTCTTCAGGCGGCAGTTTACCCAAGCCCATCAGCAGATTGAGAATATAAGCCACGTTAATCTCATCCCGATGAATCAGGCTTAATTCAAAATCCACACCCTCTAATATTGAGGATTTCTCTTTGCCCTGGTCATTTTTAACTTTGTCATGCATATCCAAATATTTAGATTTGTACTCATCAAAAGTCTGCTCCGATAGACTTAAATCAGCCTCATCAAAATCCGCAAATGTCGTCAAAATATTTTTAACTTGCAATAACTTCCTAAACCGAATCACAAACTCCCGTTGTTCTATTTCGCTGGGCAAATCATCGACACTTTGCACTGTTGGGGCAATGGCCAGCAACGCCTCGACGGCTTCGTTAAAGGTTTTGACATAATCTTCATAGGGTTCCACCAACACCGTTTCTTTGGCATTTTTGTTTGAGAACAAGGCAATCGCTCCATCGGTGGCGTCTTTCAGGTTACGGAAACAGACTATATTCCCCTGCGATTTTTTCTCGCCCACCGTGCGGTTAGTGCGCGAAAACGCCCGTATCAAGCCGTGAAACTTCAGGTTCTTGTCTACGTACAGCGTATTAAGACGGGGACTGTCAAACCCGGTTAAAAACATATTCACCACCAGCAAAATATCAATCTCTCCCTCGCGTACCCGCTTGGCAATATCCTTGTAATAGTTTTCAAACAGCTTGCTGTCTTTGGTGCTGCATTTGGTGCCAAACAGTGCGTTATAGTCGGCAATGTATTCATCGAGTTTGTCACGCCGGGTTTGATTAATCCGCGTACCTGTCGGTACGTCCAGCGATTCTTCGGGTATAGTCCCACTGTTAACACTATTCGCATCCGGATCTTGTTCATTGTCCGCATAACTAAAAATAGTGGCTATCTTTAACGGACGGGCTGCATCTGCCTGCTTGAGCTTAAACAGCTCATAATACTTAATCAGCGTGTCAACACTGCTCACACAAAACATCGCGGTAAAATCCGGCGCTTTGGTTTTTTGCCGGTGGTGGGCAAGAATATAATCGGTGATCTTTTCCAGGCGTTGCGGACTCTCTAACAGCTCCTTGGTATCAATCGCTTCGACATCAATATCAAGCTCATTGGCGCTGTCTTTAAGTTTATATTTGCCGACGTATTCCACCGCAAAGCGCAGTACGTTGTCATCGCGTATCGCATCGACAATCACATATTTATGTAGACATTCATTAAACAGCGAGGCGGTGGTTTGTTGTCTATCCACTGCACCGGCGGCGTTCTTGTCCAAAATAGGCGTACCGGTAAAGCCGAATAGCTGCGCGTTGTTAAAGAATTTCTTAATGTTCTGGTGGGTTTCACCAAACTGGCTGCGGTGGCATTCATCAAAAATAAAAACGAACTTCTTATCTTGCAGGTGGGCAATCTTATCCAGATAACGTTCTTTCATAATCGCGTTATTAAGTTTCTGGATAGTCGTCACAATCAGCTGGGTGCTGTCATCGGTCAGTTGCGCCACCAGCTTATGGGTGTTGGTGGTGCTGTCCACGCTGTCTTTGCAGAAGGCGTTAAATTCATTGGCCGTCTGATAATCCAAGTCCTTACGGTCAACCACAAACAGCACCTTATGCACCTTGGGCAGGTTCATAATAATCTGGCTGGCTTTAAACGAGGTCAAGGTTTTCCCTGATCCGGTGGTGTGCCAGATATAAGCGTTGTCCATACTGTTTTTAACCCTGTCCACTAACGCCTCAGTCGCATAAAACTGATAAGGCCTCAGTATCATCAAGCATTTTCGGCTTTCATTGATGACGGTGTAATGGGTGACCATCTTGGCGATATGGCAGGGCTTTAAAAATACCGCCGTAAACTCATGTAAGTCCGATAAGAGATTATTTTCCTTGTCCGTCCAGAAAAAAGTTTGTTTGAACGGCTGCCCTTTGTGATTAGCAAAATACTTGGTGTTCACGCCGTTGCTGATAATAAACAACTGCACATACTGAAATAAGCCGGCACCGGCGTCATAAGAATCACGGTGGTAACTATCCACCTGATTAAACGCCACCTTAAGCTCGGCGCCACGCCGTTTAAGCTCAACCTGCACCAGCGGCAGGCCGTTGATTAACAGCGTCACGTCATAGCGGTTTTTACGCTTGCCCTCCATGGTAATTTGACGGGTGACTTGAAACTCATTCATGCACCACTCAACACAATTTAAAAAAGTCAGCCAAACGGTTTCGTTGTTATCGCGTTTTAAAGCGAACTTATCGCGCAGTATTTTCGCCCGCTCAAATACAGTGCCGGTATTGAGGTGATTAAGAACATGCTCAAATTCAGGCTGGCTAAGGGGGTGATTTGGTTATGGATTTCCAGTTGCCGCTTTAAATTAGCCAGCATCTCGGCTTCATGCTCAATGCGGACGGTGCTGTATTCCATGCCCTTAAGCTGGGTAATCAGGGCTTCTTCCAGGGCGGATCGGATTGTGTCACTATGAGTTAGTCCCAAGGGTTGAGTATTTTAGCGCCCGTAGACTTAAAATCTGCCACATTGCGCGTGACAACGGTCATATCGTGAACGATTGCAGTGGCGGCAATTAATGCATCACGGTCTGAACGCGGGTCTGGTACATGCAATCGACCACAACACAATGCAGTCGCTACATCAATAACAAGAATACGATCATCAAAAGTAGGCAGGACATGATGATTAAGCCAAGTACGCAGCAATGCGGCTTGCGCCACGTCGCGCCGTTCGATTAATCCGATACCCATTTCTAACTCAAGAAGTGTCACCACCGATAAAAATAGTTGGGTAGGTAAAACAGTCTCCGCCCAGTCTTTAACGTTGGGATTTATTTTGCCGGTTTTGATTTTTCTTAATTCAGAAATGACATTGGTATCTAACAAAAACTTCATGATAAATCAGCGGGGTGAAAATTAGTTAAGCGGGGGGGATCGAAATCAATGTCGGCAACTTCAGGCATTGCCAGTAAGTCGGCAATGTTGGGCTGTTTTTTGTGTTGTTGTAAGTAGTCTGCCAAAATTTTAACAACCGCTTCTTGAGCATTTTGATTATGACTAACGGCAATCACTTCGTTAATTAATGCGTCATCCAGGGTAATAGTCGTCATGGTTTTACTCCGTTTCTCTCGTTATCACTTGTAGCATTCTCAGCGTAGCCCAAAATTTCATCAGGGAAGCGTTGGTCAATGGTTGGCAAACTGGCGCAATTTTTAATGATTTGCATAATTGCTTGTTCTTTAGCTTGATCGGTCGGAATATAGCCGTTTGTATAGTCTTTTAAACACCCTGCCAACGCTTGTTGTTCTGCCGGTAAGCGGCCTTCGCTGCTAAATCTAAGTCTAAAAGAATGAATAAGCTCATAAAGCTCTGTTAACTTAGCTTCGGGTATGTATTGCAATTCGTTAATGATGTCGTCTTGAATCATGATGCTATTCCTCATGTTAAGAGTTCTCTCGTTCCCACACGGCGCATGCGAACGAGTAAAAATTTACTTAAGCTCTACATAATCTCTCAAAGATAAAGCCGAGAATGTAGTCTCTAAACTCATCGGCATTCATCTTGCCGCGCAGGGTGTTGGCGATATTCCAAAGTTGTTGCGGTAACTGACGGCGCTGTTCTTCTGACATTTTTTATGTTTGCGTGGTAAATGTGTGTATTGAAAAAGTATACACTAAGGGAGTGCTGATTAAAGCTCCGCTTGCAGGCCAGGTATGCCAATGCCCTGGATACGCATCGCATTGTCGCCTTCTTCATAAACCGGCAGTTTTCCCTCTATTTTCCAGAGCCGGAAAGCGAGCGCATGCGATAAAACACGAATCGGATAATCGCGCGGCAATTGTTGCAAATAAGGCTGTATGGTGACGAAATCGGTCGCGCCGTACTGCTGCATGATAAAGCGAAGGCCGCCATTGGCTGGACCGATGTTATAGGCCAGCAAGCCCAGAAACAGGTCGTTGTGCATCTCGGTCAGATAGTATTTTAACGTGGCGGCGGCGATAAAAGCATTGTGCCTCGGATCGAGCAATGAAGGTTTGCTCACCTCCAGTTGTTTACCGGCCTGCGCCATGACCACTTTAGGCACTTGGGTGATTTGAAACAACCCATGCCCGCCATCCCGACTGTCTCTGGGCAAAAAGGAGGATTCCGTCGCGGCGATGCCTTGCAGAAGATTGGAATCAATATCGAACACCTTGGCCGCTTCGACAATAGCCGGATTATAGGTCTCCGCCCGGTTAACCATTTGTAGCAATTGTGCCGGATCATAACGCCGGTAAGCGGCGTAGACCTGATGAGCCAGCGTAACCCGGCTGGCTTCCTGCTTGCCTCCGACCAGCATCCGAAAGTGTCCGAACGCTTGAGCGAAATGATTTTGCAGCACAAACCAGCCGATTACCAGCGCAAAGCTGAGCGCCAGCACCGGGGCTAATATCGCCGCCCTGCCCTGCAACCATTGTCGCAGTTTCCACCAACCTATCAACAGCACCGCCGCCGCAACGATCAATGCCAATACGCCGATGGCAAACGGCAATAAGCTGGTGAAAAAACGGGTGCCGGAAAACCAGCCCGCCGAATAACCCAACAAAATCATCACCGCAGAAACCGCCGTTATCGCCA
>Ga0207970_100525_pt1 | contig 9870 bp, 9 predicted proteins | sample LakWasMet50_LOW8_2_FD_183886 | JGI IMG/M metagenome (GOLD analysis project Ga0207970, IMG submission 183886) | Freshwater sediment methanotrophic microbial communities from Lake Washington under simulated oxygen tension - Sediment Metagenome... | ecosystem: Environmental > Aquatic > Freshwater >... | reverse complement strand
GGCCGGCCGCGGGCCGAGGCGGCGAAGGATCGCCGTCTGGCCCTCGGTGGTCAGGTCCGCGATCAGGCCCTTCACGCTCCACAGGAGACGGCCCGCCGCGGCTTTCTGCGCCGGGGTGGCCTTGGCCAGATCGGTGATGTTCGCCGGGCCGAGGTCCTGCAACGCGGCGCGGGCCGCCGGGTCGCCCTCCAGCAGCCGGCGCATGAATGGCGTGAGCCCGAGGGCCGCGCGGTCAGGCCATTCGCCAACCGCCTCGCCGGCCGCCTCAAGGGCCGCACGGTCGAAACCGGGCAGGCGGAGAAACGCGAAGCCCTTGGCCTCCGTGCGGCCGTCGCCCTTGATCTGTCCGTCGTGGCACGAGGCGCAGGTCTGCTCGTAATTTTTCACCATCATCTGCCGACCGTCCAGCGCGGGCTCATGACACGAGGCGCACGAGGTCGGGGCGCCGGCACCGGTCAGCTTGGCGTCGGGGAAATACCGCTGCCAGTGCGTCACATGGTCGAAGCGCTGCCGGGTGCGGCGCGCATAGGGATAGTCCTTGAACTCGGGGTGGCCGCGCTCAAAGCCCGCGAACTGCGTCTGGTGGCAAACCTGGCACTGCTGGTCGCTCATGCGCTTCAGGTCGAAGTCGCGGCCCTGGTGCTCCACGTGGCAGGAGGCACAGGCGAGGTCCTTGGGCCCGCCGGGCTGCAGCGCATGCACCGCGGCCAGCGCGAGCGGACGCGTGCCGTGGTCCGCCGGCTCCTGGCGCGCCAGGGCGGCGAGTTGCGCGCCGGTCACGCCGTGCGGCGAGCGGGGCTGCGGGCCGAGATCATGGCATTGCAGGCAAAGCTGGTCGTGTGCCTCGTGCCGGGCGGCGCGCGCCGTGGCGGTGATGGCCAGGCTTCCGGTCTCGAGGTGGCAGTCGGCGCAGCGCTGCGCCGACATCGCATGATGGGAACTCAGCGGTCCGGGGTTGGACCACTCGCCGGCCGGCCGGCCGAGGATGCCGAGGACCACCAGGCCGAGGGCGAACGCGAACAACAGCCAGGTCACCCGGCCGCGCTGGGCGCGCAGGCTGCGTTGCGGCCGGCAGGGCGGCACCGGGCAGCCGCAGGAACCGTCGGGCATCGGCCCCGGCTCGCACGCGGCGCCGAGCGAAATCGGCCGCGTGCAGATCCAGCGGTCGCCCTTCTTGGCCGGCAGGCACTGGCCGGTGGCGCGGCACTCGCCCTTGGGGCCGGGGCCGAACACGCAGGCCTGGCACTCCGCCGCGCGCCCGCAGGTCCACTCGTCCTGCGGCCGGTCGTATAGCTTGCGGTTGTAGATGATGCTCTGCAGCAGGCGGCGCATGGGGATCGGGGACTACCGGTGCGAATACTGCAGGATGAGCCAGACGTGCGCGGCCGTGAACACGAGCAGCGCGAACGTCAGCGGGATGTGGGCGAACAGCCAGAGCTTGAGCAGGCGCTGGCCGGCAAACTGGTGGTCGAGGTTGCGCTTGGCCTCGACCAGGTCCGCGAGCTGGTCGGCGATCTGGATCTCGCGGACGCTCAGGAAGCGGCGCAACGCCTCCAGCTCCAGCTTGACGCGGTGGTGCTCGGCGTCGCCGCCCGCCAGCGGGGCCAGCCACGCCGGCTGGTGGGCAAAATATCCGGCCAGCACGCGCACGTGGAAATCGCCCAGCGTGGTGGACTGCGTCTCGGCCTCCGCCGCCCGCACGATGTCCTCCGCCTCGGTGACGAGCCGGTGGCGCAGCATGGGGATCCGTTCATAGACCAGGCTCTCGCCGGAGCGCGTGAGCCGCGGCGGCAGCCACCGGCTGAGCCAGAGCCCGAACGCGCCGCTGGCCGCGACCAGCCCGAAGGCAGCCGCCAGCATGATCTCCACCGCCCCGGACGGCACCCGGCCGCCGGTGTGCAGCAGGAAGACGAAGCACGCGAGCCAGCCCGCGTAGATGTGCACCTGCAGCCAGGTGCTCGCGCTGAACAGCGGGATGAACGGCAGCTTCTTCCGCGCGTTGAAAAAGGTCAGCCCCAGCAGCAGGACCAGCAGCAGCCAGCCGGTATACATCGCCACCGGCCGCAGCGCGACGCGGCCCAGCAGCCACGCAGCCACCAGCCCGCCGGCCACGGCGGCGGTGACGAGGGAAAGCACGAGGCGGCGGGTGAAAAACGAGGTCATCGGTGCAGCCAGGCCGTCAGGGTGTCCATCTGCCGCATGTCCGCCCGGAGCAGGGCGTCGTGCGGGCACGCGCTCACGCAGGCCGGGCCGCCCGGCTGGTCGATGCACAGGTCGCACTTGGTCGCGCGGCGCACGGGCGCGCCGGTTTCCTCCGTCACGATGGGCAGGCCTTCCTCGTCGTGCAGCGCGACCATCTGGATCGTGCCGTAGGGGCAGCTTTGCGCGCAGACGCTGCAGCCGATGCAGGTGTCGGGGTTGATGCCCACCTGGCCGTCGGCGCTCTCGCGGTAGATGGCGCCGGTCGGGCAGCCGATCATGCAGACCGGGTCGACGCAGTGCATGCAGGCGCTGGCCACCATCACGCCGCTGGCCTCGGGCCCCTGCCGGATGAAGCGGGGGTTGTTGTCGTGCGTGGCGGCGCAGGCGCGGACGCAGTCGTCGCAGCGCGTGCAGCGGTCCAGGTCGATCAGCATGGTCGCGCGGCCGTTGATGAAGCGCTGCGCGACGATGAACTGAGGAAGCTGTCGCCGCCCGGCTCGTGCAGCGCCGCGGTGGCCGCCGGTTCCGGCGGGAGCCGGAGCGCGTCGATCTGCTCCCGGGACAGCCGGGGCAGCACGTGCTCCTCGAGCACGGCGGTGGGGATGAAAAGCATGTCGACGTAGCCCAGGGCGCGCAGGCTGCTGCGCAGGGGCACGTGCGCGGCGCGCCAGCCGGTGACGATCTCGCGCAGGCCGAAGGTCTGGCCCTTGCCGAGGTAGCTGTCGGTGCGCTCGCCGTGGTTGTAGCGGCTGCTCACGCGGGCGAAGCCGCTGCGCACGAGCAGCAGGCCGTTGGGGTAGTCGCCCTCGCGGGCAATCACCGGCTCCTGCTCGAGGCGCTGGCGCTCGTCGTCCTTGTGGCCGCGGTGGTAGGCACTGTGCCAGTCGAACTCGCCGAAGGTCTCGAACCGGGTCGCGTCGGCGATCAGCTGCAGGGTGGCCTCGGGCAGGTTCCACAGCAGCGGCGTCTCGGCCAAGTGGCGCAGGAGGCTGCGCTCGCGATAGCGGCGGTCGATCTCCTTCTTCCATTCCGGCGCGTAGTTGCGGATCTCGCGCAGGCCCTGCCAGCGGATCTCCAGCAGCAGCGCCTCGTCCACCGCCACCACCGTCGTGGTGCGCGGCGTGCGGCCGAGGGCGGCGATCTCGCCGAAGAGCTCGCCGGACTGCAGCAGGATGGAGCGGTCGGGATCGAGCACCCCGGGCACATCCTGCAAAAACAACCGCGCCTCGCCGCCCTCGCCCACCCGCAGGCCCGGCGGCGTGCCCCCGGTCTTCGCCTGCTCGGCGAAACGCGGCTGCTGCCACCAGCGCTTCAGGCTGCCCCAGACCGAGGGGCGCAGCTGCTGGCGGCGGCCGAGCTGCTCGGCGGGCGGATCCTTGACGAGGACGCGCACGGAGCCCGCGAGGATGACAAAGGCGGAGTGGCCGTAGTCCCCCCGGCGCACAATGACCTCGCCGGGCATGAACCGGCGGATGCGCGCGTCGTTCTTCAGGATGCCGCGCAGCGGGATCGAGGGCGGGAAACGCTCGGGCCGGGTCGTGATGAAAAGCGGGTGCGCCAGCACGAGGTTCACGTCCGCCTCGGTCATCTCCTTGCTGAAGGGCGTGTCCCAGCGCTCGGGCTCGGCCTGGCGCGTGGCCTGGGAAAAGGGCGCGCTGGAACCGGGAAGGATCGCGGGGCGGCTGGCCGATTTTGCCATGGCGGGGTCAGGTGGCGCCGACGACCCCGAGGGGTTCGCCGCGGTGGCTTTCCGGGCCGGGAGGCAGGGGCCCGGGGCTTGTTCTCATCGAGTGCATCGCGCGGGTTGGCGGCGCCGCTGCGCGCGAAGATTGTGGCCGTAAAATCCAGCGCAAGCCGAATCTCCTCCACATTCCGTTTGTCAGGCGCGCGCCGATGCCCGATAACCTCGCGCGGCGCCTGTTGCGCCCCGTCACCCTTTCCCGGATCCCCGCCCATGCTCTGGACCTATCTCGGCGCCGCCCTGCTGCTGCTGGCCATCGGCCTGCTGGGGCTGAACCTGTTCACCGCCATCCGGCGGATGCGGGTCGAGGCCGAGCAACACGCGCTGGATCTCGCGCGCTTCGAGGAGGAGCTCGCCATCCTGCGCGAGCGGCGCCGCAAGGTCGCCCAGGAGCCGCTCCCGTGGAACGGATTCCGGAAGTTCGTCGTCAGCCGCAAGGTGACGGAGGGCGCGCAGGTCAGCTCGCTCTACCTGACGCCGCACGACGGCAAGCCCCTGCCGGCCTTCCGGCCGGGCCAGTATCTGACCTTCCGCCTGCCCGGCGCACGCCCGGGCAGCCAGCTGATCCGCTGTTACAGCCTGAGCGACCATCCGCATCAGCCGCACTACCGTGTCACGATCAAGCGCGCCGGCGCCACGGGCGGCGCGACGACCGCCGGCGTCTGCTCCACGATCCTCCATGACCAGGTGCGCGAGGGCGACATCCTCGACCTGCGCGCGCCGCTCGGCAACTTCACCCTCGAGCCGGCGGACCCGGAGCCGATCGTGCTCATCGGCTGCGGCATCGGCATCACGCCGGTCTTCAGCATGCTGGCGACGCTCGCCCACCAGAAGAGCCGGCGCCCGGTCTGGTTCTTCCACGGCGTGCGCAACCGGCAGGAGCACCTCTTCAAGTCGGAGTTCGCCGCCTTTGCCCGCGCCAACCCGCAGCTCGCCCTGCGCGTCTGTTATTCGCAGCCGGGACCGGACGACCGCCCCGGCGAGGACTACCACGTCGCCGGCCGCGTGACGGTCGAGCTGCTGCAGCGGGAGCTGCCGTCGAACAATTTCCGTTTCTACTACTGCGGCCCCGGCGCGATGATGGAGGAGATGACCAACGGCCTGAAAAACTGGGGCGTGCCGGACACGCACCTGCACTTCGAGGCCTTCGGCCCGCTGAGCGTGAAGCGCGTCAGCCATGCCACGACGGCCGTCGCCGCGGCGCCGGCGGCCACGCGCCCGCTCGTCACCTTCCGCAAGACCGGCACCGCGGTGCCCTGGGACGGCGAGCACGAGACCCTGCTGGACCTGGCCGAGCATCTCGGCATCGGCATCGCCTCGGGCTGCCGCGCGGGCAACTGCGGCACGTGCGTCCTCGCCATGCAGTCGGGCGAGGTCAGCTACATCCAGCCGCCGGGCAGCCCGCCGGAGGCGCGCACCTGCCTGACCTGCATCGCCCAGCCGAAGGGCGACATCGTGCTCGACGCCTAGGCGCGACCGAGGATGGGGCAACAAAAAGGCCGGCGCTGGTGGCGCCGGCCGCAGGTGGAACCCGTTTACCCGCCGGGTTACTTGACCGCCGGGGTGATCGAGACGCGGAGCATGCCGCGCCATTCCTGGGCGGCGTAATCAATCGCCTTGTCCTCGGGATACTGCGCATCGAGGGCTTCCTTCACGCCGGGCTTGAAGGTCTTCGGGTCGCCGTGGCAGGCGAGGCAGGATTGGGAGGAGGCGATCGGGCGGTAAACGCGCCACTCGAGCGGGTGGCCGGGCTGCTCGATCTTCTGCACGACCACCTTGTCCGGCGACTCGTCGGCCATGAGCTGCTTGTGGATGCGGTCGAGGGCGGCCTGGTCGGCGCCATCGGGGGCGTTGAGGGGATTGCGGATCAGGAGGCTGGTGCGCTTGATCGCGGTGATCTTCGGCTGGCCCGGGGCCGCCTTGGGCAGCTGCAGATCCTTGGTGTGCATGATGCTGACGACGAGGCTCGTCTCCTTGGCGGCGAGCTCCCGGTTGACCTCGGAAACCAGCATGCCGCCGACGCGGTCGATGGTCTTGTAACCGAGGGAGACGATGTCGGCGATGGCCGGGTCGGCACTGTCGACGAAAGTGTAGACGGCGCCGTCGGCGCGGGGGCCGGTGGCCGCGACCTCACTGGAAATGTAAGTGACCTTGCCGGTCACCGCCGCCTTCGGGGCGTCAGCGGCGATCAAACCGGCCAGCAAAAGAGAGCACGAAAGAAAACTGAGCGTGGTGTATTTAGTCGCTTTCATCGCGTGGACTCCATCCTGACGCGGAAATAATGCAAGCCTGCAAGCGCCACCTGCTAGGGGGAGGCGCGCAGCGCCTGCACATATGCCGCCAGCGCGGAGATTTCGCCGTCCGCGAGGTATTCATGGCCCGCCATCGCCCCGCCGGGCAGGCCGAACCTGATGATCCGCGCCAGCGCGCGCTGCTCGGCCGCGGGATCCGCCAGACGCGGGAAATAGAGCCACTCGGCCCGCGTAAAATCCCGCGGCGGCCGGCTCAGCCGCGCCGCGAGCGGACCGTCGCCCCGGCCGGCGGCACCATGGCAACCCGCGCAGTAATTCCGGAAAAGCCGCTCCGTTGCCCGCGGCGGGGGCAACGCGGCGGGCGCCGGCGACCATTGCGCCGCCGCCAGCCACCAGTCGTCCTGTGTCGCGGCTCCGAGGCTGCCCAGGTAGGCGACCAGCGCCTCGCCGTCGGGGCGGCCGGCGCGGAACAGGTGGGCATAGGCCGGCATGCGCGAGCCGGGGGTCAGCGCCCGCGGCGCCTGCAAGTGCAGCCGCTGCCACTCCGCGCTGCGGCGCGCGCCGACGTTCTGCATGTCCGGCCCCTGCCGGCGGTTGCCCAGCAGCGGCGGCCGCGGCGCCTCCACCTCGGCGAGCGAATGGACCGGACCCCAGCGATCCGCGTCCGAGGTGTGGGGCCGCACATACTGGGAATGACAATGGATGCAGCCCTCGGCCACATAGACGGCCCGGCCGCGGCGGATGAGCGCCGCCCCGTCCTGCGCCAAGGCCGGGAGGACCGGCAGCAACGCGAGGATCACCCCGGGGATTATCCGGCCGTCAGCGCGCATCCTGGAAAACCCCGCTCCGCAACAACCACGCCTGCGCCGCCGCCAGCGCAAAATCCGTGGCCGGCACGCTCGCCCATGCCGGCTCGAGCCGGCCGGTCGCAAGCGCCCAGACACAAAAACTTCCCACCGCGAGCCGGAAGAAAACTGTCAGCGCAAAGACCAGCCGCAGCGTCGCCGGCCCGCGCCGCAGCGCCCAGAGGTAGCTGAAACCGACCAGCCCGACGAACACGCCGAGAAAGCGCAGGTAGGTTTCCGCCGGCCCCACCGGCGGGGTCACGCCCATCAGGCGCAGCGTCAGCGCCGGCAGGAACACCAGCCCGAGGCCGGTGGAAAAATCGAGGGCGCCGGCGCCCAGCGCGAGCCCGCGGGCGATCGTTTCATTTCGCGGTTGGTTCATGTCGGGCAAGGGTCATCCACCAATTGAGGGACGCGATGAACATCGCGCCGCCGGCTACCAAACGCAAACCGTAGGCCAGGTCAGCCTCGCCGCCGCGCAGGTAAAGCAGCGCGGGAGCCGTTCCCTCCCGCCACCCAAGCCACAGCAAGGCGACGACGTGCACCGCGCAGCCGAGCTGCCAGAGCCAGAAGCTCGCCGCGTGCGGCGCGCGGCCCGGTCCCAAGTTGAGCAGCAGGGCGACGAACAGGCTCGTCACCAGTCCCGCCATCGCCAGGTGCGCGTGGGCGACCAGGCCGTTGGTAAATTTCAGGTGGTCGGCGATCTCCGGCAGGAAGTCGACCCAGCCGGTGAGCACGAGCAGCAGCCACCAGACGAAGGCCGCGCCCAGCCAGCGGGATGATCCTGGGGCCCAGGCAAAGGCGCGGGCATACCACCACACCAAGGGGATCCAGATGACGAGGCTGCCCAACCCGATGACCTGGTCAGGGCGGTGGTTCGAGGTGTCGCCGTGGCCCATGCCGGCGTAGAACGAAAGGGCCAGCGCGAACGCCGCGGCAAACCAGCGCCGCGCCCGGGTGCCCGGCACTGGCGGCAGGCGCAGCAACCACGGGATCACGCCGAAGAGCCCGACCACGCCAAGCGTCGAACCCAGCAGGCTTGCGCCCGTCGCGCCGCCGGTGTCGGGATCGACCGGCGGATAGGACGCCGGTTCGGACGCCCAGAAAAGCACGAACGGCACCAGCCCCAGCGGGACCAGCAGGGCCCAGGCCCACCACGGGAGCCCGGCCCGGCGACGCGCCTGCCACAGCAGGCCCAACCAGAGCACCAGCCCCGCAAACATCCACAGCAGCCGCGTCGGCCCGGTCCAGTCGAGAAACAGTTTCCCGCCCACGCCGCCGGCCAGCCAGCTCAGTCCGCCCGCGAAAAGCGCGGCCGACCAAAGCCCCAGGCTGAGCTGCGCGGCAAAGGCCGCCCGGTCGTCCTCCGGCAGGTAATAATGGAACAGCACGCCCACGAGCGGCAGCGAGCACCAGCCGTAAAGCTGCCAGTCGAGGTGCAGCGGCACCCAGCGGCCGTAGGTCAGCGGGGCCAGCAGGTCGTTGAGCCCCGGCCAGAGCAGGAACACCGCGAGAAGGAGGCCGACCAGGTTGGCCGCGACGAGCCAGCCGAGGCTGTGCCGGCGCACGGCGGTGGCGACGCGCGCGTTCACGCCGTTTCAATCCGGCCCGACCGCACGCGCAGCACCCGGTCGCACTGCTCGGCGAAACGCCGCTCGTGCGTGGCGAGCACCACCGCGATGCCGCGCGTCTGCACGAGATGGCGCAACAGGCTAAAAACCGTGTCAGCAGTCTCTTCGTCGAGGGATCCGGTCGGCTCGTCCGCCAGCAGCAGGCGCGGCGAGTTCATGAGGGCGCGGCAGATGGCGGTGCGCTGGCGCTCGCCGCCGGAGATGTCCTGTATGCGGTGGTTCAGCCGGTGCGCGATGCCGACCGACTCGGCCAGCTCGCCCACGCGCGTCCGTGTCGCGGCCGCCGCCGCGCCGCCGGCGAGCGCGGGCACGCGGAGGTTTTCCGCAACCGTCAGGTCGGGGATGAGATTGTGCAGCTGGAAGACAAAGCCCAGGTGCCGGCGGCGCAGCTCGAGGCGGTGGTCCTCGCTTCGGGGATCGAGCCCGCAGACGGTGAGTTCGCCGGAATCCGGCACATCGAGCCCGCCGAGCAGGTGGAGCAGCGTGCTCTTGCCCGAGCCGGACGCGCCCCACAGCGCGACCATCTCGCCGGCGCACACCTCGACGCTGACGCCGTCGAGCACGCGGACGCGGCCGGCGTCGTAGGTTTTGCGCAGGTCGCGCGCCTGGACAAGCACCTCACTCATAACGCAACGCCTCCGCGGGCTGGATTTTCGAGGCGAACCGCGCCGGCCAGAGCGAACCGGCCACCGCGGTCACGATCGCCGTGGCGACGATGCCGGCCAGCATGCCGGGTTTCACGACCGCCTGGATGTAGCCGTTGAACTGCGGGGTGTGCTCCAGCGCGAACAGGGTGCCGTAGCCCAGCGCCAGCCCGAGGGCCAGGCCGGCGGCGGCGATGACGACCGCCTCGCCGAGGATCAGCCCGGCCACCTGCCCCTTGGAAAAGCCGCAGACGCGCAGCACGGCGATCTCACGGATGCGGCTGAACACCGACAGCAACATCGTATTCGCGACACCGAGCCCGCCGAGCAGGAAGGCGCAGAGCCCCACGGCCCAAGCCGTGAAATTCAGGATCTGGAACTGGGTGTAGCTCTGGTTGAACTCGCGGTTCTCCAGCGCCATGAGGCCGGGGTTGGCGGCCTCGACGGAGCGCTTGAACTCCGCCCCGCGCGCCTGGTCGCGCAGCTTGATCGCCACGACCGAGGAGACCCCGGCGCGGCTGAAGAATTCCTGGGCCTCCTTCAGCGGCAGGAAGA
>Ga0207970_100501_pt1 | contig 10149 bp, 10 predicted proteins | sample LakWasMet50_LOW8_2_FD_183886 | JGI IMG/M metagenome (GOLD analysis project Ga0207970, IMG submission 183886) | Freshwater sediment methanotrophic microbial communities from Lake Washington under simulated oxygen tension - Sediment Metagenome... | ecosystem: Environmental > Aquatic > Freshwater >... | reverse complement strand
AAATTTTCTGCAATTTGTGTAAGCGCTACATCTTCAGCATGTAGCACATTGTTTTTAAGTGTAAAAGTATTCACAGTAATGTCTTAACGATAGGGGTTAATGATGCCGGTCTTATTTGCTAGGCGTGCTCGGCTGAGGGTATGCTTGCTCAGGAATATATAGCGGGCCTTTGGTGCCGCATGCGCAACAGAGCAAGGAGGCTAATATGATGACTGGAAGTGCGCGTGCCACGATTAAATTCCTAAAAGAACGTATTTTATAATATTAACATAAATGACAAATGTGACTTGAGTCGACTAAATTGCCGTTGGTCGGCGGTATAAAGCCGATTGTCAGTATGTGCTGGATTTATAATTGTTTATTAGCATAATAGACAGTAGGTGATAATAGATTGGATATGCAAGTGAAAAATAACAAGTATGGTTTGGGATTTACACTAGTTGAGCTAATGATAGTAGTCGCAATTGTTGGCATTCTAGCGTCTATTGCGATCCCTAGTTACGTTGAGTATGTGAAAAAAGGCAGACGAGCAGCTGCACAATCGCATTTAATGGAAATTGCTCAACGTGAGCAACAATATTTGTTGGATGCGAGAACCTATGCGGCAAGTTTAACGACACTGGGTATTACAACCCCTACAGATGTCGCTAATTATTACACTATTCAAGTGAATGTTGCCGATGCGCCGCCTTCATTTACGATTACAGCGACTGCTCAAGGAACTCAAACTTCTGATGGTAACTTAACTTTAGATAGTACAGGCGCGAAAACGCCCACTGGTAAGTGGTAGTCAGTCATGATGAATTGCAAACAAATGAATATAGTTAGCAAGAGTGGTGTGAGTATAGCTCTGGTACGCGGCTTCAGTTTGGTTGAGTTGGTGGTTGTGATTGCAATTGTAGGTATATTAGTATCAGTAGCGGTGCCATCTTTCAGTTCTAGTATTGCTAGTTTGCGTGCTAAGAATGCAGCTTCTAGTCTGTATGATGGGTTAGTAAGGACGCGCAGTGAGGCGGTAAAGCGTAATGCCAGTGTTAAGTTGGCGCCGGCAGATAGTTGGGCTAAGGGCTGGAAAATATACTTGTCGAGTGATACTAGTAAGGTGTTTGAGAATTACAGTACTACGGGTACCGTGAGTATCACAGGCCCTGATGTTGTTGAGTATAAACCTACAGGTCGGGTGGTCGGTTCGGTCGAATTTAACATAGAAGCGAGTATGAACTCGGTTACATCACAGCGTTGTGTCGCTGTGGGACTAAGTGGCTTGCCTACAATAAAGACCACATCATGTTAAATCAAAAATTATTTAATCAGCACATGCAGGCTGGCTTCAGTTTGATAGAGGCTATGGTTACGATTGTTATTCTTGCTTTTGGTTTATTAGGTCTTGCGGGATTGCAAATGAAAACACGGTCGATTGAGATGGAGTCTTATCAGCGTGCGCAAGCAATGGTGATTCTGAATGGTATGGCTAGTCAACTTCAAATGAATCGGAATAACGCAGCAAGCTACGTAAGTGCCGGTGTGATAGGCGGGAGTATTAATAATTGTAGCGGAAAAGTTGGTGCAGATTATGACTTGTGTCAGTGGGGTAATGCATTAAGTGGAGCGGCGGAGACTTCAGGTGGAACAAGTTTGGGGGCAATGATTGGCGCTAGGGCATGTGTGGTTCAAATTAGCGCCCCTGTTAGTGCTAGTTCTAGCTCTAGTGCTTGTGCGCCTGGTGTTTATGAGCTCACTGTTACTTGGCAGGGCATGTTTAAAACTGTAGCACCTAATAATGTCTGTGCTAAGGACTCGTATGGCGATGATGCTTTGCGCCGCGCTATTTCGCTGCGTGTAGCGGCGGGAGTGACGAGTTGTCTATGATAAATAATATGATCAATCTCAGAGTGCGTCATTCTCATCACAAAGTTAGTCAACACGGTTTATCCTTGGTTGAATTGATGATTTCGGTGGTGATAGGCTTGGTTGTTTTGCTTGCTTTATCTAGTATATTTCTGAGCAGTAACCGCTCTAGTCTGGAAATGAGAAAATCAACTCAGCAGCAGGAAAGTGGCCGCTACGCTTCACAGCTACTTTACGAAGATCTTATGCTGGCAGGGTATCTCTCAGAGTTTGACGCAAGCCCTCTGACCTCACCTGCTGTTTTACCAGACATTTGCGCCACTGATATGACAACGCTGCGATCTGCCTTGCCACTTCATGTGCAAGGCGTGAACAATGCAGCTGCAACACCATCGTGTCTTACCGACTTAAAAACAGGTACGGACATTGTTGTAGTTAGACGCGCCTCCACCTGCGTGGCAGGCAGTGCTAATTGTGCCGCATTTTTAGCAGGTGCCCCTCATTTTCAAGCTTCTCTTTGTACACCAACAGATGGTAGTGGTGCAGAATTGGCACATGTGGCAAGTAATAATGATGATTATGCAGCTTATTACTTTGCTTTTAGCACTGTCTTGGCCGACTTTACTCGCAGAAAAACTAGCTGCGGAACTACGCAAGCTGATATTCACCGTTATTTAGTGCACATTTATTTTATTGCCAATAATAATGTGGCTGGGGATGGTATCCCGACCCTGAAACGCGCTGAAATAGGCGCCGGAGGTTTTGCTATCGTTCCTTTAGTAGACGGAATCGAGAATATGCAAGTGGAGTATGGGGTTGATACCAGTGGTGATGGGGTGCCCGACAGCTATAAATCAACGCCTGCTTCCATCATCGAGTGGCGTGGTGCGGTGAGCGCACGTGTACATCTGCTTGCGCGAAATACTGTTAAAACGCAAGGTTATACGGACAGCCGCACCTATGTGCTTGGCGATGAAACTGTGGGGCCGAACAGCGATGGCTATAAACGACACGTTTATAGTACAGCTGTACAGTTTGTGAATCCGTCTTGGAGGCTCCAATGAAACAAGTATTGTTACCCAAACGGCATCGGGGCATAGTGTTATTGCAAGCAATGATTCTAATGATTATGCTTTTTTTAATAGCGATTGCCAGTTTCAATATGGGGAGGCAGAACACGATTATTGCGGGTAACATGCAACACAAAGCTGAGGTATTAACTGCGGCTAATCAAGCAGTAGAGAAAGTAATTTCTACCACTACTTTTATCGATAGTCCTAGTGCTGCCCTGCCAGGCAATACCGTTAGTTATGATGTGAATGGTGATGGGACTAACGACATCACTGTCAAACTTAATCCGAAACCTTGCGTAAAAAAAGCGCAGATCATTAAAAACGCAGAATTAGATATCACTAACAGTAACGATATGGCATGTGCTTTGGGGGAAAACAACCCTACGGGTATGGGTATGGAAGGCGTTAGAACTGGCAATTCTTTGTGCGCGAACAGTATATGGGAGATTACTGCTGTTGCTGAAGATGAAGCAACCGGTGGGCAGGTTGAAGTTACGACGGGTGTCGGTGTGAGGATATCTGCAGATAGTGCTGGAAACACCACCAATATATGCCCTTAATAAAGAGGAAGTCATCATGAACATTACATTTAAAACGTTTTTAGTAAATATATTGGCTGTAATGTTGTCATTGCAGATATCTAGTGCTCTAGCTGAGGATATCGATATCTTTACCGGTGATAGCGCCGGCTCTAGTGGCGACCCTAACGTATTGATCGTGCTGGATAACAGCTCGAATTGGTCAGCAAATAATCAGGGGTGGCCGACTGATGCAGCACCACCTGTCGCTTGTGGTAATGATTGCAATAAACAGGGGTACTACGAGCTTAAGGCGATTCGTACCGTATTACAAGGATTACAGTCAAGGGTAGGTAGTGGTACTGGCGATCTCAGTGTAAATTTAGGTTTAATGCTGTTTAATAACTCCTCAGCCACGCGTGATGGTGGATATGTGCGTTCTGCCATTAAACCAATGACGGCTGCAAACTTGAGCGCTTTCATCGCTAAAATTGACACTATCATCCTGAATTTTAATACGGAAACAGCAGCGTCTTCTGTGCAGTACGGTGCCATGTTGTTTGACGCATTTAAATATTTTGGCGGGTACACAGATACGTTGCATGCCAATAAAAACGAGCCGCCTGCGGCTAACCCAAGTTATAGCGGGGTTAATGTATTTGGTACCCCATTCTGGGGTTCGAATAATGCTGATGGCAGTAAACCAGAAGCCATTGCCTACAGTGGTACTAATTATGTACCGCCTGCACAATCTTCTTGCGGTAAGAATTATATTATTTTTATCGGTAATGGTTTTCCAGCTAAAGATGATTCGCCCTCATCCGATATGGGCCAAGTACTAAGATATTTGACCAACCCCTCAAGCCCACCTGCCAGCATTACAGAGTTTAAAGTGCCCAATTACTCTTGTGCCGGCACATGGTCTGACGTTACCCCTGCTACCTGTTACGATAGTCAAACAGTATGTGACGCAACAAAACCAGCAGACTTAGTCGAAGGTAAAGCTACAGATAGTCTTTATCAGTGCGTGAGGAGTAGTTGTAATGGCAGTAAAAGATTAGTACAGCAATGTACTTCAATCGCTACCGCTTACACTACGCCATCATCTAACGCAGCTGGTCGTTATGGAGATGAGTATGCTTCCTTTTTAGCAAATACGGATGTATCTAATGCACCTGGCCAGCAAAATGTCACCACGTTTGCGATTGATGTGTATAAAGACCAGCCTAGTTCGGATCAATCGTCCATGTTAAGAAATATGGCGAATTATGGTAAAGGCTCATACTTCCGTGCGACTAGCGCTAATGAGATAGCCGCCGCAATTGAAAAAGCGTTTAACCAGATTTTAGCGGTGAACTCAACCTTTGCCTCTGCTTCTTTACCGGTAAACGCCACTAACCGCGCACAAAATGAAAACCAGGTCTATATTGGTATGTTTAGGCCTGACCCAGATAGGAAGCCTCGCTGGTTTGGTAATTTAAAACGCTATCAGATTATTAAATTGGGTGAAGAGATCGAGCTTGGTGATAAGAACGGTAACTTTGCTGTTAGTCCGACTACCGGTTTTATCGAAAATAGCGCGACTAGTTACTGGACCACAGATTCTCCAATTGATGCTGCCGATTTAACTAAGGGTTATTATTGGGCGGATGCCAATGTGTCCGTGAGTCCTAGTCCAGCTAATTCTACTATTACAGGCGCGGCAGCTTTTTCAGACTCACCTGATGGGCCAGTGGTAGAGAAGGGCTCCGTCGCAGAATTGTTACGCAAAGGCAGCAGTAATTGGACACCAAGCCGTACACTGTATACGACTATTAGTGCGTCTAGTATCGGACTGTCAAGTTTTTCCAGTGCGCCAAATTTGAATACTACTCAAAAACAATGGATGAGTGGTTTAAATACAGAAGGCGAAGCAAAACTACTGAGTGCCGCGCAATCTAGGCCTTCAATCCATGGGGATGTAGTGCATTCTCGGCCATTACCTATTACTTATGGGGCAAATGACACGGTCGTTTACTACGGCGCTAATGACGGCATGTTCAGGGCGATTGACGCACAAACGGGTAATGAAAATTGGGCGTTCATGCCTTATGAGTTCGCACAATCCGGGTTTGTAGATCGCTTACGTAATAATCAACCATTGATTAAGTTCTCGAATGACACTTCTAGTGCTTCTGTAGATTACCTGCCTAAATCTTACGGCTGGGATGGATCTATTGGTGTAGTGCAAAATTTAAGTAATACAAAAGTTTGGATTTACCCTACGATGCGCCGCGGCGGGCAAATGGTATATGCCTTAGACGTTACAAATAAAAGTAATCCTGCCATTTTATGGAAACAAGGATGTTACGCTGGCACTTGCTCAGCTAGTTTTGAAAATATGGGGCAGAGTTGGTCTGCACCAGTGTCCGCTCCTGTGGGAGGATACACCGCCGAAAAAGTGGCATTTTTTGGTGGCGGGTACGATACATGTGAAGATGCCAACACAGCTTCACCAGCTTGCAGTTCACCTAAAGGTGCAAATGTATACATGGTTGACGCAGGAAGCGGAACACTTCTTAAGAAACTTAGTACTGAGCGCAGTGTAGTATCAGAAGTATCCGTCCTCGATATCGATAGCGATGGTAAAGCTGATTATGCATACGTGGGAGATACAGGCGGCAATATATACCGTATAGACATGGTGCTTAGAACTACGTCTGGGGATAATGTTACCTATACAGCATTAGCTCCTAGTAGTTGGACTATTCGAAAAGTCGCTACTGCAGGAGGTGGCAGAAAATTCTTCTTCCAGCCAGCCTTGTTCCCGATAGCTAAAAAAGGTCGAGTGTATTTGGCTATTGGTTCAGGCGATAGAGAGCATCCACTAAAATCTCATTATGCTTACAGTGATGTAACGAATCGTTTTTATGTCTATTTAGATGACTTGAGTGTGACGTCGGGAGCTAGTGATAATTTAAATTCTCTGGACAATAAAACCATTGATTTAGGGTGTGATTCTGCTTCTATTACCCCGACTTCAGCTACAGCCGGCTGGTTTATGGATCTTAATCAGTATGGTACAGGTGAGCAGGTGGTGACATCTGCCTTGATTCTTGCAGGGCAGGTGATTTTTAGTACCAATCGGCCGATCGACCCTGCCTCTGGTAGCTGCGCTACTGGGCTTGGCGAAGCAAGGGGTTACTGGATGAATCTGACAAATGCATCTGGTACGATTGATCAAGTTAATCCGGGTAGTTGCGGTGGTGATAGGTCATCAAAATTCGTTAGTGACGGTATGCCACCTTCGCCAGTGGTGGGTACAGTCTTAATTAATGGAAAGCCGGAAACTGTGGTGATTGGGGCTGTTGATCAAGGAAAAGGCTTGAATACTCCAATTTCACCAAATAAGGTAAAACCCCCAGTCAAACCAATCCGTAAGCGGATATACCATAAGGTGCAGGGTATTGATTAACTGGTAATGTTGCTACTAGCACAACAACGAGCGGATTGCTTCGCTCGTTGTTCGGCGCTTAATGACTGTTATCCGTTTTTACCTTCGTCGCAACCTGTTCTATCACACTACCGTTCTTTTCAGTTTTACGGATTTTGATAGGTAGATTTTTGTAGTTCGTAGCTAGCCATAATTCGGTTTTCTCTTCATTATTTGCGTTGGCTTTGATTAAATGGATTGCATTTAATGCGCCAAGCTTTGAATAAATGATTTCCTCCCCTACAAAACGATAGTTGTAATTACGCAATGTTTTGCCATTAGTAATGTTAATCGCATTGGATTCCAAAGGTGGTGTGAACATGAATTGGTACATAAAGCTTAATAAATCCTGTGTGCCAATTTCTAATTTCTCTGTTTTTTCACCCTTCTCTGTACGCATCGTCAATGTGCCATCATCCCATTGGAAATTAGCAGTTTGCGATTTTTTGTTGCCGTATCGATAAGAATAATAGCTTGGCTTTAAGCCAGTTTCTGTTACTGAGCCTTGGCTCTCTTGTACAAGATTCTGAAAGAATAGCGCTGTAATACCTTGGGCCTCAATGATGCTTTTGATTAAATAACTGCCGGATTTATCTATATTGAAGGTGATGCGTGCATTGCCTACTATACTTTTACTGTCGCCTTGAAATACCTCGAATTCTGTTTCGATATACTGGGGGGGTGTTGCAGCTATTGCTTGCTCTGAGATTGATGGCTCAATAGGTGTTGGTACATTATTTTGACTAACAGCTTCAGCTTCAGGTTCTAGTGGCGGTGTGGGTGTATCGTCTGCTACAGGAAAATCAATTTTATCTTCTGTTGGCGTGTTTATACTGTCAACAGGCGCGGTGCTTTCCGTACGGGCAGTTTCAGGTTTCTTTTGTTTAGATTTGACTACAGTTTTCTCTACGGTTTTGCTTAGCAAGGCGGGTGTGGGTGTATCAACTAAGTGAACATTAAGCTGCTGATGCTCATTACCCATTTCTGGCAGTGTGAAAGAGAATTCGGATAAGAATAGCGTATGCAATAGCAAAGATACCATCACTGCAGCTATAAAGGTTTTATGAGCTTTAGCATGTGATTTAAGGGTATCAAGCATTTGGTTGGTTAGCTAAGGATGGTTGTTTCTAGCTGAGGTGTCTGTGATAGATATTTCATTATAGAGTAACTTGTGGGCAATGATGCCATTGATTAGCCCGAAAAACATTGCAGCGATGGCAAAAATGGGGACTAAGTAAGTCACGCTGGCATGTGGAATTAACCATAGCCTCACAATCATCAATTGCCCTGCAATGTGTGCAAAGGCTGCAAGTATGCTTAACGATACTGTGCCGAAGTACTTTTTAGGGAAGTGCATACTTAACCGCAATACACCTAAGCTCAGCAATGCTCCGGCTAGGCTAAGTATAAAAGTTGGTGATAGAAACTGCCCTAGTAACAGGCTGCTGGCAAATACCCGGAGTATGCTTACCCAAGCCGCGCTGGCAAAGCCATATTTAAATAATACATATAAGGTCACAATGTTTGCGATGCCCGGTTTCACGCCGGGTAGCGGTGATGGAATCACTGCCTCTAGCATGTGCAACGCAATGGCTACGGCAGCTAGTTTAGCAATGCGGTGGTCTTCTATGGTGGTTTTGATCTGCATCGTTAATCGCGCATCTATAGATTTGTCGTGTATGAGATTTACCGCGTAATACTAGTGCTTAATAGTTGAGCGAGTCATAATGCTTTGTTTCACCAATCAGTTCTAAACTGAGTTGATTGGGTAAGCACAATGCGGCCTGACCGGAGCGTGATAACCAGCCTTGGTGTACGCAGTATTGATTATGGCATGGTGATTGGGAAAATCTCGCTTTGCCATTCATGATGCTCACGGTGGCAGCGCCAATGGCGCCCTGCACATGAATTTCTCGTTGCTGGTTGAGGCTATATGTGCCGTATATGGTGTCACCAAGCCGAATTTGTACACGGGTTGCTTCCTCGTGCGACCATAATTGTTGAAACAATACCACCACCAGAACAATGCCAGCGCTGACTACGCACCAATCACCAATCCGCATGACGCGGGTTTTGGTTTTAATTCTGGTTTTAATGTAGTGTGGTAGCTTGAACATGCAAATGCTTCTTAAAGTCTACATCTAGCCAAGTGAGCTTGGTTTGCATTTCTGGGGTGACAAATGCTTGTGAGGCTTGATCAATCACCATGTAATGTTGAACGCCCAGAGTTGCTGCGATGGTTGATTTTCTTGCAAATGGTTCAATAAAAATCGGCTTGGATGCAACGTCAGATAACACGCCGGCTTGTGAGCTATGCGCTGCTTGCGGTGGAATTAATACGGTAACGGCCTGTGTATGCTGTACTGGGTAGCCTGTGCGCGGGTCGATAATATGACAGTAACGCTTGCCGTTCAGCATGAAGTAACGTTGATAATCGCCAGAGGTGCCAATTGCCCAGCCGTCGGCTAACTCCAGTGTGGCAATGGCCGTGGGTTTACGCGGGTGCTGTATGCCTACGCGCCAGGGTGAGTCTCCATGTTGGCCAAGTGCAATGATATTGCCGCCGATGTTGATGAGTGCATTGTTCACCTGTTGCTGGCGTAAATAATCTGCCGCCTGATCTAACGCATAACCTTTGGCATAACCACCTAAATCAAGTTTTACATTTGGATTTTTACTGTAAGCCCTATTGTTGTCAATGACGATATCTGGCATGCGCGGATTAGTCTTAACTAGGCTGTTGATATGCGCTTTATCTATATTCACAGCACTAAATTCATCACGCTGAAAGCCCCAGGCGCCAATCAAATGGCCGATGCCAGGGTTGAATAAACCATTAGACTGCTGTGATAGCTTGGTTGCGTCGAGCAAGATTTCAGTCATGCGAGGACTTATGTTGATGGGCTTCTGGCCCGTGGCGAAGGCAGCGTTAAGAGCGCCCAGTTCATTGGCTTGCTTATCTGTTGATGGCTTCCACGCATGTAACTGCTGATGCAAGCCTTGGAAGTCTTGCAGAATATGATTGGTCAGCGTTTTGGCGCGCTCTGCAGGCTCGCCATAAATGCTGATATCAACCAGCGTACCGAATACGTAGCTTTGGCTGTGGTAGAGCTGAGGTTGGTTATAAGCAATGAGCCCCCATATTGCTGTGCAGCATGCCGCTACAATCAATAAGGGCCTTAATCCTTTACGCATTTATGGATGCTGTCGCTGCTCTAACGCATCCATAAAGATGCTG
>Ga0207970_100485_pt1 | contig 10312 bp, 11 predicted proteins | sample LakWasMet50_LOW8_2_FD_183886 | JGI IMG/M metagenome (GOLD analysis project Ga0207970, IMG submission 183886) | Freshwater sediment methanotrophic microbial communities from Lake Washington under simulated oxygen tension - Sediment Metagenome... | ecosystem: Environmental > Aquatic > Freshwater >... | reverse complement strand
AGAACTGGCGCGCGTAGCAAAACATTTTGAAGCCATGCCTTACGAAAACCTGCCGGCCAACAATGCCAGCTTCGATGCGGCTATTGCCAGCAACCCGGCATTCGCTGCATGGGTAAAACGCTGCGTACATGCACACAAGCAGCCAGGCTATCGTGCCGTGACCCTGTCACTAAAACCACACGGCCAAGCGCCCGGCGATATCACTTCTGAACAGATGTGGGCAGTGGCTGACCTGGCTGATGAATTCAGCTTTGGTGAGTTACGTTCTTCACATGAGCAAAATCTTATTTTGGCTGATGTGAAATTAAGCGACCTGTTGCCATTATGGGAAAAAGCGCGTGCCAATGGCTTGGCAACACCCAATATCGGTTTGCTGACAGATATCATCTGCTGCCCTGGCGGCGACTTCTGCTCACTGGCTAACGCCAAGAGCATCCCGATTGCAAAAGCTATCCAAAACAAATTTGACGACCTTGACTACCTGCATGATATTGGTGACATCGAGCTAAATATCTCCGGTTGCATGAACGCCTGCGGTCACCACCATGTTGGGCATATCGGCATATTGGGTGTAGATAAAGACGGCTCTGAGTGGTACCAAGTTACCATTGGCGGCAAACAAGGCAACGATGCCAGCATCGGCAGCGTGATTGGGCCTTCATTCTCGGCTGAAGAGATGCCGGGCGTGGTGCAAAAATTGATTGAAGTCTACATTAAAGAACGCACCCCGGAAGAACGCTTTATTGATACGGTACGTCGTATCGGCGTTGTACCATTCAAAGCACACGTCTATGCAAAAGATGAGGTAGTCGCATGAGCAATTTAGTTAAAATCGAAAACGACGTAGCCGCAGTAGTAAGCGATGACTGGACACTAGTTCAGTTGCCGGCAACGCAGGTTGAAGTACGTAAACAAGCGGGCAAAGTTGTCCTGTTCAAACTCACCGGTGAGAATGTAGTGACCGAAGAACAAATCGCCAACACCATCATCCCTGCCAGCGGCAAAATAATTGTGCCTTTGAGTGTTTTTATTGAAAGAAACAATGAACTTGCCAGCCGCATTGCCAAAGGTGAAGTCGGTATTTGGCTAGCTACGCATGAACTGCTTGAATATTTAATCCAACAACTGCCAGACTTGAATACATTGCCGATTATCGCTGTATTTGTCGAGCGCTTTGCTGATGGTCGCATATTCTCGCTTGGTACTTTGTTACGTACACGCTATGGCTACAAAAACGAATTACGCGCTTTTGGTGACGTGCTACGTGACCAGCTGTTTTTCTTGAAACGCAGCGGCTTTACCAGCTTTGTCATTCGCCAAGACCGTTCAGCACAGGACGCCATTGCCAGCCTGAACGATTTCAGCAAGCCTTACCAGGGTGCGGTAGATTATCCTCAACCAGTATTTAAACGCTACAACAGAGGTGTTTAATGACGAGTGACATCAACCTCGGTCAAGTGGTTATGCTAAAAGGTGGCGCTAACAACCCTGCCACCAAACCGGCACTTACCGACGAATTGGTTGCAAGCGTGAATCGCAAGGCGATTGAAGTTCATGAATTACTGAGCCAGGCCGTTGCAGAATTCGGCGCGGGCAACATTACGTTTGCGAATAGTTTTGGTGCCGAAGATATGGTGCTTACCGATATCATCCTTAACCATCAGGCTAATGGCGATAAATTAGGCATAGAAATCTTCTCGCTGGATACTGGCCGCTTGCCTGTAGAAACGTATGATTTAATGGCTGCGGTAGAATCGCGTTACAATACCAGACTTAAAGTATTTTTCCCTAAAGCTGATACGGTAGAAACTTACGTAAATAGCCACGGCATCAATGCGTTCTATGAATCCATAGAGTTACGTAAAGCCTGCTGCCATATGCGTAAAGTGGAACCTTTACAACGTGCGCTTAACGGCAAAAAAGCCTGGATTACCGGCATGCGTGCGGAACAATCTGCAACACGTGTTAATTTACCGGTGCGTGAGTTCGATAGCGGTAATCAGCTAGAAAAATTCAACCCATTAAGTGACTGGTCAGAAAAAGAAGTGTGGGCTTATATACGCCTGCATGAAGTGCCTTACAACAAGCTACATGACCAGTTCTACCCAAGCATAGGCTGCGCACCATGCACACGGGCAGTTGCGATGGGTGAAGACATTCGTGCCGGACGCTGGTGGTGGGAAGACCCAACCAGCAAAGAATGCGGGCTGCACGTTAAAAAGTAATTTATAAGAAATAGTTTGTAAGAAATAATTTTAATTTTATTGGCTTTTTTCTGTGGTTTTAGCATGCTACAGATCTAGAAATACTCAACATGACGACAACTAAACAACCTTTATCACATCTGGACTGGCTGGAATCTGAAGCCATTTACATTCTGCGTGAAGTTGCAGGCCAATGCTCTAACCCGGTTCTGCTATTTTCAGGCGGCAAAGATTCACTGTGCATTTTACGTCTGGCGGAAAAAGCATTCCGCCCAGGTAAATTCCCGTTCCCGCTAATGCATATCGATACCGGCCACAACTATAAGGAAGTGATTGATTTCCGCGACCAACGTGCCGCCGAACTCGGCGAACGCCTGATTGTGCGCTCTGTGGAAGACTCCATGAAACGCGGCACCGTGGTGCTTAAATCACCCGATGAGCCACGTAACAAACACCAGTCTGTGACCTTGCTTGAAGCGATTGAAGAGTTCGGTTTTGACTGCTGCATCGGCGGTGCCCGCCGCGATGAAGAGAAAGCCCGCGCCAAAGAACGTATCATGAGCTTCCGTGATGAGTTCGGCCAATGGGACCCTAAAAACCAGCGCCCGGAACTATGGGATTTATACAATGCGCGTTCACATAAAGGTGAAAACATCCGTGCGTTCCCTATCTCCAACTGGACGGAAATGGACGTTTGGCAGTACATCGAACGCGAAAAACTTGAATTGCCAAGCATCTACTTTGCACATCAACGCGACGTAGTGATGCGCGGTGGCGCAATTGTGCCGATTAATGTGCCGCTTACGAATGGCGAGGTAATTAACCCACCTAAAGCCGGTGAAGAAGTGATTAATATGCAGGTACGCTTCAGAACCGTGGGCGACATTACTTGTACCGCGCCAGTAATCAGCGATGCGGATAACGTTTCAAAAATCGTACTGGAAACAGCTACTACAACCATCACCGAGCGCGGCGCGACCCGCCTGGATGACCAAACCTCTGACGCTTCTATGGAGCAACGCAAGAAAGAGGGTTACTTCTAAAAAATACTACCTAAATCAATTTATTGAGCACATTGCCGCGTTACGCGGTGCTCGAAATCCTCATGTACTTAATGTACATTCCGGTTTCTGTGCTCCGGGTGCCTTGCACTGTTACTCAATAAATCGCTTTATCTAGCATTTTTGATAATTTGAAAACTAAATTTATGAATACACAACATAACGACTCCCTGCTCCGCTTCATGACTTGCGGCAGCGTAGACGATGGCAAAAGCACACTTATCGGCCGTTTACTTTACGATACCAAAACGATTCTGGCAGATACACTGACACAGATTTCAAACACTTCGAAAAAGCGTGGCATGGAAGCTGTTGATTTGTCATTGCTCACCGATGGCCTGCAGGCAGAACGCGAGCAAGGCATCACGATTGACGTGGCCTACCGCTACTTCAGCACCGGCACCCGTAAATACATCATTGCCGATGCGCCTGGCCATGAGCAGTACACGCGCAATATGGTAACAGCGGCTTCTACAGCAAACCTGGCGATTATCCTGATTGATGCGCGTAAAGGCGTATTGACGCAAACTCGCCGCCATAGCTATCTGGCGCATCTGGTCGGCATACCGCACATCGTTGTTGCAGTAAACAAAATGGATCTGATTAACTATGATCAGGCAGCCTACGACAAAATCTGTGCAGATTACCTGGCTTTCGCAAATGAAATCGGTTTGGCACAAAGCAAAATTGCAGCGGGTAACGATATCAGCTTTATCCCGATGTCTGCACTCAACGGCGACATGCTGGTAGACCGTCTGGACAACATGCCTTGGTATACAGGCCAAACCATGCTGGAAAAACTGGAAGCTGCACCTACAGCGCATTCTGAACATGCTGAGCCATTCCGCTTCCCAGTGCAATTCGTATGTCGTCCACATGCTTCAGACAACCATGAACTGCATGATTTCCGCGGCTTCATGGGGCGTATTGAATCCGGTGAGATTGCAGTAGGCGATGCCGTCACAGTATTGCCAAATGGCTATACTTCTAAAGTTAAAGCTATCCAATTAGGTGAAGAGAAACTGCAATCTGCCACAACAGAACAAAGCATTACCCTGCTGCTAGAAGATGAAATCGACACTTCACGCGGTGACATGATCGTAAAATCAAGCGATGTCAAAGAACCGGTAAAACAGATCGAAGCTTTTGTGTGCTGGCTCTCTGAAACACCAATGTCTACAGCTCGCACCTACATCGTACGCCACACCACGCGTGAATCTAAAGCCAAGGTTGGCATTATCAGTTACAAGGTAGATGTGAACACATTGGAACAGCAAGCAACTACTGATTTGAAAATGAATGACATTGCACGCATCAGCTTTAAACTGGCGCAGCCATTAATGGTTGACAGTTACGCGGCTAACCGCAGCACTGGCGCATTCATCATTATTGACGAATCGACCAATAATACGGTTGGCGCTGGCATGATTGTTTGATTTAAGGCAAAAGTCCTAATAATTAAACATTCACAACTCGCCATATAGATGAGTTTTCTTATAAAATAACGTTTTAGCTATTTAAGCTGTAAAGGATTAGAAATGACTTACGTCGTCACCGAAAATTGCATTCAATGTAAATATACTGATTGCGTGGATGTATGCCCTGTTGATTGTTTTGTAGAAGGCCCTAACTTCTTGGCAATCAACCCGGATGAATGTATCGACTGTACATTATGTGTTGCAGAATGTCCTGCTGAAGCAATTTTTGCAGAAGATGATGTGCCAGCAGATCAGCAGGAATTTATCGAATTAAACGCGCGTTTAGCGAAGCTGTGGCCGGTAATTACCTCACGTAAGGAATCACTGGAAGATGCCGATGCGATGAACGGTGTTCCAGCTAAGCGTGATTTACTCATCGAATAGTTTTAACCACTGGATCTATCAGTTAAAAGGAGGCTTACGCCTCCTTTTCTGTTTTAACTAATAGTGATAACGATACTTAACATATTCAATGACAGCTCCCCTTAAATACCTGCAGCACTACCCAGCATCTCTGCAAGACAAAATCAGGCAGTTACAGGGGAAAAACCTGCTCGGCGACTATATACAGAAACGTTACCCGCAGCCGCATAATGTACAAACTGACAAAGCTTTGTATGAATATAGCAATGAGATAAAACAGGCTTATCTACGCAATGCACCGTTACTGGACAAAGTTCATTATGACAACCGCCTGAGTATTGAACACCATGCACTGGGCCTGAATACTGCAATATCCCGAGTGCAGGGCGGCAAACTAAAAGCAAAAAAAGAAATCAGGATTTCGTCATTCTTTAAAGAAACACCGGCCGAATTCTTACGCATGATCGTAGTCCATGAACTGGCGCATTTGAAACAGAGAGACCACGACAAAGCGTTTTATCAGTTGTGCCTACACATGGAACCTGACTATCATCAGCTGGAATTCGACTGCCGCGTATACCTGTTATGGAAGAGCATTGACAAAAACACTACTGACTAACCCACAGCTTACTTTTACGTATCATCAACCAACCAAACACCATATAGCCAGCCATGGCTATTGCCAAGCCAGATGGCGCATACCAAACCAATGGCACAACCAATCCTGCCGACACCGTAGACAACAACATTTGTATAAAAGCCTGACCAGAGGCTGCCGTGCCGCGAATTTTTGGGTGGCGATCCAATGCCACTAACGACAATATAGGCATCGCTAATGCCATGCCAACATTGAACAAAGCGACCGGAGCTATGTTGTAAACAGCATTCGTTGGCAGGATAAAACAGACTAAAATATTTAACGCCACCATTGCAGCCATCCATAAATACGCGGCTTTAATGACTTTTCCTTGCGCATATTTCCCTGCCGCGCGTTTAGCCAGATAGGAGCCCAACACCATGCCGCAAACTGTAGGAATAAACATCCAACCAAATTGGTACTCACTTAAGCCCAAATGTTTTACCAGAAACACCGGGCTGGCAAGAACATAGAGAAAGAAACCCGCAAAATTGGCACCTACTGCGAACACTACATAGTTAAATTCTTTATCTCTAAAAATAATACGGTAGTCTTTAATCACCTGCTTGGCTGATAGCGGCAAACGTTTCTCAACAGGCATCGTCTCCGGCAGATAGCGCATTGCCGCCAGCAAACTCACCCCGGAATACAGTGCCAGAAATATGAAAATTGCCTGCCAGTGAATACCCAGCAGCAAGCCCCCAATGATAGGTGCAACCGCCGGCGCAATGCCAAACAACATCTGCACAGTGGCCATAACGCGCTGTGCTTGCGGACCAGAAAATAAGTCACGCACCATCGCCCTTGCCACAACATTGCCAGCGCCGCCGGATAATCCCTGTAATGCCCGGAAGAACCATAATGTTTCAATATTCGTTGCAAAAGCGCAACCTATTGAAGCGATGACAAATACACCTAAACCCCATTTAATTGCAGCAATACGCCCTATGGAGTCCGATATAGCACCGTGCCATAACGTCATCAACGCATAAGGTAATAAGTAAAAAGTGAGGCTTTGCTGTAGCTGCAAAGATGAGGCATGCAGGTCACTTTCCAGCGCAGGAAACGCTGGCAGATAAGTATCGATAGCAAAAGGTGCTAATGCTGCCAAACTTGCAAGCACAACAGAAAAAAGCAGGGTTGATGATTTTTGCATTTAACCTTAACAAACTGAAGTATTTCAACCCACAGCATTACAATTTATACAATGATATTCAAACCTTGCTCAGTATGATTAATGCTCTTTATAACAGAATCTGACTCATGAAGTGCTAATAAATTAATACCCATTTGATACGTTCTATAGCCATTTTGAGCTAAAAAATCGCTAACAGCTTTAGCATCAGTTTTGATGATCTCGATAATTAAAATAGGTTTGCTACGCGCAATGGTTGCTTTTGCCCCAATCAGCACATCAACTTCCATGCCTTCCACATCTATCTTTATTAAATCTACACGCGGCCAGGCAAATGCATCTATGTGTCTAAGCTGGACAGACTGCATATTAGCGTCTGAGTAATCAATATCTTGTCCAATAAACTCATTGCGATCACTTCGTTTCAGTTCCAAGCTGCCAAAACTTGCCGGAACCAAAGGATTAGCGACAGGAATTCTAATTTTCCCCTCTTCCTGACCTATTGCTGCATGATAAACGGTGGCATTAAGACAATTATTGATTGCAACATTTCCAGCCAGTGCATAATACACTCGCTCCTGAGCCTCAAAACCATGCACATAGCCCCAGCCATGCATATGCTTTGCCCACTCAATTGTATGTACACCAACATTTGCACCACAATCAATGGCTACAACACCATCCCCATATGCACGCCTGCGCAAGGTTAGCAGTGCCAATGCAAAATTGACTTCTTCAGGGTCAAAACAAGAGTTGTTTAATATTTGATAGCCAACTCCATATCCGCGATTTTGATCTACCATTCGGTAGTCGTTACGGTTAACAATCATAGTACCGTGATTGCTGGATACCAAAACAAATGCTATCGGACGCTTAGTAGCCACGATTACTCCTTAAATTACGGTAAGGCATGAAACGCATCCGTCAACTCCTTAAGTTCACCTGAGATAATCTTTTTCGAGTTCTTGTCGTTACGGAACAAAATAGGCTGCGCTGCAATCACCGGGTTTTTCGCATCTTCAATCGCTTTTTCAATCAGGTGATGATGCGGTGACTTGCTACATACCGGATCTGCGGCTTCAGCATCACCTGTCAGCAGAAATGATTGACAACGGCAACCGCCAAGGTCCTTTTCTTTCTCATCACAGCTGCGGCATGGTTCTTTCATCCAGCTATCACCGCGGTATTTATTAAAGGCCGGTGAATCCTTCCAGCTCCAACCCAAGTCGTTATCTTTAACATTCGGAAACTTCATGTTTGGCAATACACGGGCTGAATGGCATGGTAGCACATCACCATTAGCCGTCACAATCATGAATACTTCACCCCAGCCGTTCATACATTTTTTTGGACGGTCATTAAAGTAATCTGGCACAACATAAAATATTTTCATCTTGGTGCCAGTTGCACGGAATTCATTTGTCACGGCTTCTGCACGTTCAAGCTGCTCTCGTGTTGGCATCAGTTGGCTACGGTTAACCAACGACCATCCATAATATTGGTTATTCGCCAGTTCGATATAGTCCGCGCCTAATGCTTCGGCCATTTCCAGAATTTCTTTCATGTGGTCGATGTTATAGCGGTGAATCACCACATTAAGCACCATTGGGTAGCCATGACTTTTAATCATGGCCGCCACTTTTTTCTTCAATTCAAAAGTTTTGGTATTGGTAATGAAGTTATTAATCTCTTCAGTAATATCATGCATTGACAACTGAATGTGATCCAAACCGCCATCTTTAAATGCTTGAATACGTTTTTCAGTTAAACCAACGCCTGAAGTAATCAAATTGCTGTAATAACCCAGTTTTTTGGCTTCCACCACAATATCTTCAATATCATCGCGCAGTAACGGTTCTCCACCAGATATGCCAAGTTGAATCGCGCCAAGCTTTCTGGCATCGCGCAGCGTCTGAATCCATTGCTCGGTTGTTAACTCGTTCTGAGTATGCTTATCATAATCGGTCGGGTTGTAACAAAATGCACAATGCAGCGGGCAGCGATAAGTTACCTCAGCCAGCAACCATAAAGGCTGGGTCTGTGTAGCGCTAGCAGCTACACCGTTATTTACGGCTGCATGCACCGTCTTTTGTACTACTGATTCACCTAAAGAGGCTTGTGTCATTTTGTTACTCCTGAACGCTTTAAGGGGTTACCCCCTAACTTTCCTAAACTTTACGTAACCAACCTTTGCCTGCAGCAAGTTCGAACATGCCGATAATATCTTTCTCAATATCTTCGGCATCAGGAAATGTGGCCTTAAGATCAGCCACAATCTCCCCTACTGTTGCCTTACCATCCACACGCTTTAGCACTTCACCAGCGCCGCCATGTAGTTTGACCATGCCTTCAGGAAAAAGTATCACATAACTACTCTGTGCTTCTTCCCACTGAAAACGATGATGATGGGCTAACGCGTAAACATCGGCATCTTGTATTTGAATATCCATAACTACTTTTCTTAACTAACGTTCATCACAGGTTGACGTAAGTAATCGCGGCCTTCAACTTTAATATCAGCACATTGCAACATAATCGCATCTGCCATCACCCACAATACGTCCAGTTTAAATTGCAGGATTTCTATCGCACGCTCCTGTAAGGCACGGCTTTGACCAAAGTAGTCCAGCGTTACCTGTAAACCTTGCTCAACATCACGACGCGCCTGTGTCAGGCGATTTTTAAAATACTGCATACCTTCCGGGTTGATCCATGGATACATATCAGGCCATGAATCGATACGCTGTTGATGGATATGTGGTGCAAACAACTCTGTCAAACTAGAACATACTGACTCTTGCCATGGGCGTTGTTTTGCAAAGTTGATGTAAGCATCAACTGCAAATGTAGTGCCTGGCGCAACCAATTTAAGTGACATAATATCTTCACGGCTTAAACCAACGGCATGACCTAAATGAATCCATGCTTCAATACCGCCCTCACCGCCTTCATTAATGTGGCCACTACCATCATGGTCAAAAATACGCTGAATCCAGCCACGGCGGATTTCACGATCTTGGCAATTAGATAAAATCGCTGCATCTTTCATCGGAATCGCAATCTGATAGTAGTAACGGTTTGCCACCCAAGCCTGCATTTGCTGTTGCGTTAACTTGCCTTCGTACATCAACACGTGAATAGGATGATAAATGTGATAACCCTTACCTTTTTCACGCAACTTAGCTTCAAACTCTTCTCTACTCCATGGTGCTAATTCTTGATTTGCCATTTTTATAATCCTTATAAAATAATATCCATACCGTCATACGCGACTTCGATTTTATGATTATTCAAAATCGCACGCTCGGCGGAATCTTCACGCAAAATTGGATTTGTATTGTTGATATGTATCAAAACTTTACGCACATCACCGAATTTATCCAGATCCTCGATCATGCCATTCTTTCCTGATTGAGGATTATGACCAATGCTGC
>Ga0207970_100459_pt1 | contig 10680 bp, 11 predicted proteins | sample LakWasMet50_LOW8_2_FD_183886 | JGI IMG/M metagenome (GOLD analysis project Ga0207970, IMG submission 183886) | Freshwater sediment methanotrophic microbial communities from Lake Washington under simulated oxygen tension - Sediment Metagenome... | ecosystem: Environmental > Aquatic > Freshwater >... | reverse complement strand
CACGCATCCGTTCAGCAACATGACGAACCGCTTCCTCGGTAAAGGGGATTGGGTAAAGGTCGTAATGATGACCATCATCACTGCAAAAACTTAAATGTTCCGTGTAGAGCGCGAAATGATGGTCATTGAGAAAAGCCTTCATACGTCGCAAAAAGGCAATATCCAAAGGCGCAGGCCCGCCAATAGATAAGGAAAGACCATGCGCCACGAAGCTATGCTGCTCGGTATAACGGCGAAAAATCTTGCCTAATTTGCCGCCAACATCCATCCAGTTTTCGGGCGATACTTCAAAAAACTGAATGGAATCGGGAACACCCGATTCCAAAGCTGGTAAAAGCTCACGACGAAGCCCTAATCCAGCGCCATTGATGTTAAAGGGTTTCATAATGATTTTAAAACCATCCTAGAACCCAGTGACCGATTGCCGCTAATGCCGATATCATCATGACGGCCAACATCATTTTTTCATGGGTACACATCCCTTTTGTAGTACTGCATTGACTATTCATTTTGCACATGACTGACATTTTTTATCTCCTTGAGATATTTAAAAGAAAGCCGCCAACAAAAACTATTGACGGCTTGGGTCGCTTATTACATTTTGCCGCTACAACCGCCTTCTTTCATTTTGCCGCTGCATCCACCTTCTTTCATCTTTTCCATAGGTTTTGCTGCACCGCTACAGCCAGCCTCTTTTATTTTCATTTTGTTTGCGCCGCATTTGCCTTCACCGCACTTACCTTCTTTCATTTTGCTGGCACTGCAACCGCCTTCAGGCATTTTTGTATCGGCTTCAGCAACGACTTGCGAACCGCTGATTTTTTGCATGCCGAACGGATTTTCTTGCGCGTGAACCAATGGGCTGGCGGTTAATGCGGTTGCCATTGCACCGCCAAGGGTAAGCGCTAAGGTTTTTTTGTTCATGCTGTTAAGCCTCGTAGTTTGAATGGATGGACGATTAGAAAAGCATTTTTTGCCTTCCTGACTTATCAGTCGAAATAAGTGCGATTTTGTTACAAACTATTTAATTTTTTTTTAAGGATAACCCGACAACTAAAATGTTGGCTCCGTATCAGAAGCCTCTGTTACACACAGTCAGCTTAGATCGCTCCTGTCCACCACCCAACATGACAAAAATGTAATCTTGGCGTCATGTTCCTGGCCGGGTCATGGTTCTATCATTATCCATCATGAAAACACGACCAGCTTTATTTTTTCTCTTTCTTTTGTTGTCGCTCACGCTGAGCGGCTGCGTTTCGTATACTGACAAGCCGATCAATGCTTCGGTCACGGCATCCGGTCTGGAGGCTCGCACGCTGGCCGATCCCGGTTTGCGTGAGTTTTTTAAGGCCAATCTCAGGCAGGACGGCTCTGCATGGCCGCCCGCAAACTGGGATTTGACTCGTCTCATGCTGACCGCATTTTATTATCACCCGGACTTGGACGTAGCCCGCGCCGAACTGGGATTCGCCGAAGCGGGCAGTATTACCGCCGGCATGCGGCCCAATCCAACGGTGAGTTTTTCCCCGCAATTCAATTCCAATGCGCTCGCCTCGGTTTCGCCATGGACTATGGGCTGGAGTCTGAATGTCCCGATCGAGACCGCGGGCAAACGCGGCTACCGGTTGGATCAGGCCAAACACCAAACAGACGCGGCTCGCTTCAAATTGCTCAACACGGCCTGGCAAGTCCGTAGCCGTGTCAGAGTGACTTTTCTAGCCTTTTACGTCGCACAGACGAAGCGGGAGGCCTTGCAAAAGCAGGCGGACATTCAGGCTCGTCTGGTCGATTTGCTGGCGCATCGTCTCTCCGCAGGAGCCGTCTCTCAGCCGGAAGTGACGCTAGCCCATCTCGCCTTGCAACAATCCCAGCTGCTATGGGCAGAAACGCAACGGGAGCACGCTGAGGCTAAGGTACTGTTGGCATCGACTCTGGGACTGCCGATCCAAGCATTGAACGGAATAGCATTTTCCTTCGACGCCTTCTCCCGATTGCCGCCGGATGAATCGCTGGGGGTCGACCGACTACGACGCCTGGCCTTGGTCAACCGGGCGGATATCCTGAAAGCGCTGGCTGAATACGACGCTAGCCAGTCGGCATTACACCTGGAAATTGCCAGGCAATATCCGGACATCCAGATGAAACCTGGTCACCAATGGGATCAAGGTGAAAACAAATGGTCACTGGGCGTATCGCTGACTCTACCCATCCTGAACCAGAACGAAGGTCCCATCGCCCAGGCCGAAGCCAATCGCAAACTCGCGGCGGCAACTTTCCTCGCATTGCAAAACAAGACGCTGGGCGACATTGACCAAACCGTCATCGGCTTTCGGATGGCCTCGAATAAGCAGACTATCGCCGAGGCATTGCTTGCCTCACGCGAGAAACAGCAACGTGCGGTCGCCGCACAATTCAACGCCGGCGAGACCGATCGGCTCGCCTTGACCAGCGCCGAGGCGGAACTTATCAGCATCCGGCTCGCGCGCCTGGAAGCCTGGAACCGGGCGCAACAAGCGCTCGGTTTGCTGGAAGACGCCTTGCAACAGCCGCTGAACGCCGAAACGGGCCATCCATCCCCCAACAGTTCACCGCGCCCGGAGGTCGCATCGGAATGAGAAAAGCCGCTTTAGGGATATTGATGATCTTCGTCTTACAGGGATGTCGGGAATCTGAGTCGGAGCGTGAGCGCGAACAGGCCGTCTCGCCGTCGAAGGCGAGCGTTGCGGTCGTTGACGGCGCCGCTGTTGTGACCCTGGAAGAAATTGCCCGCCAAAAAGGCGGTATTGCCACAGGAGCGCTCCAAGCGGTCAATCACCAGCGGATGATTCGGGCGTTCGGTGTAGTGTTACCTATCCAGGAATGGGTTGATCTGCGCAATGCTTATGCAGCGGCCAAGGCGCAAGCGGAAAGCGCCCAGGCCACGGTGTTGGCTACACAGCAGGAATATTTGAGGCTCAAGGGTTTGCATGCCGATGATCGCAATATCTCCGATCGAGCTGTGCAGCTTGCCGAAGCGGTCTTTCGATCCGATCAAGCGCGTGTCCAAGCGACCCGGGAAGTCTCTCTGTCCATTGAACGCAACGCCCGGCAGCAGTGGGGTGAAGCCGTAGCGCAGGCCGTTTTGACTGGCTCGCCGATGTTCACCCGTGTGACAAGCCTGGAGGAGGCCTTGGTGCAAGTGTCCCTTCCGGCGGGAGAAAGCCTCGCCTCGTTACCTGACACAGCCCATATTCAGACGAGCGGTGGCGCTTCGATTGAAGCAAGTTTGATTACCCGATTGCCGCGCACCGATCCCAGGTTTCAGGGGATTACCCTACTTTATCGGGTATCGCGCAAATCATTCGATTTTGTGGCCGGCGTGAATATACCTGTTTTTTTGCCTACGGGTGATTCGATTTCGGGCGTGAACATTCCCGCAATGGCTGTGGTCTGGTGGCAAGGGAAATCCTGGGTTTACGTCGAAACATCCTCAGGACAATTTATCCGCCGGGAACTGCGTGCAGACCTGCCTACTTCCGATGGCTGGTTTGTTAATCAAGGATTTTCAGCAGAAGAAGCCATTGTCTTGAAGGGAGCGCAGTTGTTGCTGTCCCAGGAGCTGCTGGGACAAATCCAAATGGAAGAAGGAGACTAAGCCGTGAATGGAGAATCTACTGGATTATTGGCGGGTATCGTCCACTTTTCATTGCGCTTTCGGGGTGTCATCATCGCCTTGGCGTGCGTGCTGTTGGGATATGGACTCTATGCCCTGGAACAGGCGAATTACGACGTTTTCCCTGAGTTCGCCCCGCCGCAGGTCGTCATCCAGACCGAAGCGCAGGGTTTGAGTGCCGAACAGGTGGAAGTGCTGGTGACGCAACCGATCGAAAACGTCATCAACGGCGTGGCCGGCATTGAGCGTCTCAGCTCCAATTCGATTCAGGGTTTGTCCGTCATTACCGTCATTTTTAAGTCGAACAGCGATATTTTCCGCGATCGTCAGGTCGTGGCCGAGCGGCTGGCGACCTTGGCAGGACGTCTGCCTCAAGGTGTCCAGGCACCGGTTATTTCACCGCTGACGTCCGCCATGAGCACAGTGCTGGACGTGGGACTCAGTTCGGAGAAACGCAGCCTGATGGAACTGCGGACCCTGGCCGACTGGACACTCAAGCCAAGGTTACTGGCGACTCCGGGAGTCGCGAAGGTCGCGGTTTTCGGCGGCGAAGTGAAGGAATTGCAAGTGCAGGTGCAACCCGATCGCCTGATCCAATACGGCCTTTCCATTGAGGATGTGCGTGCAGCGACGAGTCGCGCCACCGGCATCCGGGGTGCGGGTTTTATCGACAATCCCAACCAGCGTCTAGTCTTGCAAAGCGAGGGGCAGTTCATTACCGCAGAACAACTGGCCAAGACTGTGATCGTGCATGGCAACGGGGCCAATGTCACTCTGGGCGATGTCGGCCAAGTCCGGGAAGCACCTGAACCTATCATCGGCGTAGCGTCGATCAACGGCCAGACCGGTGTGCAATTGGTCATTTCGGAACAATATGGGGCCAACACCTTGGAAGTCACCGAACGCGTCGAACAGGCCTTGAAGGAGATCGAGCCCAGTCTGACGAAACAGGATGTGACAATGCAGGTGCTGTTTCGTCCTGCCAAATTCATACAGCTCGCCACCCACAATGTTCAAACATCGCTGCTCATTGGCGCCGTGCTGGTCGCTGTCGTCTTGACGCTGTTCCTGTTCAATCTGCGCACGGCGGCGATTTCCTGCACCGCCATCCCCTTGTCGTTGCTGTCGGCGGTTATGGTGCTGGAATGGCTTGGCTTCAGCCTCAACACCATGACCCTGGGCGGCCTGGCGATGGCGATCGGCGAGGTGGTGGATGATGCAGTCATCGATGTCGAAAACATCCTCCGCCGACTGCGGGACAACCGCCACGCGGCCCAACCCCGCGCACCGCTTCGGGTGGTGATGGATGCCTCTATCGAAGTCCGTAGCGCTGTGGTCTATGCCACCTTCGCGGTCGTGCTGGTCTTTACGCCGATTCTCCTGATGTCCGATCTGGCGGGCCGATTATTTGCCCCGCTGGGCATCGCTTACATCTTGTCCGTGCTGGCCTCGCTGGCGGTCGCACTGACCTTGACCCCGGCCTTGTGTTTGCTGTTCCTGGGAGAAAAGGGCTTGGACGAGCGGGAGCCGCCGCTGATGAATTGGCTCAAGCGCCGATACCTTGGGATTCTGACGAAAATCGACCGCCAGTCAAAGGTCATCATCGGCAGTGTGGTTCTGCTGATGCTGGCCGCCCTGGGTTCATTGCCGTTCTTCGGCGCAGGTTTCCTGCCGGAACTAAAAGAAGGTCATTTCATTATCCACGTATCGGCGGCACCAGGTACTTCACTGGAGGAGTCGCTGCGTTTCGGTGGACAGATCAGCCAGGCATTGCTGAAACTTCCCGCAGTGAGCTTGGTTGCTCAACGCGTTGGACGTGCGGAAAAGGCCGATGATACTTGGGGCACGCACTATAGCGAAATGAATGTCGACCTGAAGCCACTGTCCGGCGAAGCATCCGAGAAGGCGCTCGTGGATATTCGCCGAGTGTTGACAGAGTTCCCCGGTGTCAATTCCTCGGTGAAAACGTTTTTGGCCGAACGTGTCGAGGAAACACTGTCAGGCTATACCGCCTCGGTGGTGATTAACGTGGTAGGCAATGATCTGGATAGTCTGGATGCTCAGGCCCGGCAGATCGCCCAGGTGCTAAACCAGGTCAAGGGTGCAACCGATGTACAGATACAATCCCCGCCGGGAACGCCGCGGTTGGTCGTCCGCCTGCGCCAAAATAGCCTGTTGCGGTGGGGATTCGATTCAGTCCAGGTGTTGGAAGCGATCCGTACCGCCTATCAGGGCGACGTGGTCAGTCAAATTTATGAAGGCAACCGGATTTTCAATGTCGCGGTGATCCTCGATCCGCAACTGCGAACAAACATCGCGGACATCGGTCGTCTGCCGCTGCGAAGCTCGAATGGCGTTTATGTTCTGCTCAAGGAATTGGCGGATATTTACGAAGACTCGGGACGTTATGTGGTACTGCACCGGGGAGCCCGGAGAATTCAAACCGTTACCTGCAACGTTGCGGGGCGCGATATCGCCTCGTTCGTGAACGAAGCCAAACAAAGGATCGCCACTACGGCCTCCTTGCCTGCGGGGAATTACGTGGAATTTGGTGGCGCGGCGGAGGCTCAGGCCAAATCAACATATGATTTGATGGTTCATTCGGCGATAGCCGGGATCGGGATCGTGCTGCTGTTGTCCATCGTGATGGGTAACCGGCGGAACTTGCTTTTGGTCATGATCAATCTGCCCTTTGCGCTGGTGGGCGGAATCCTGGCTGTATTCCTGTCGAGCAGTGAACTGACTATGGGTTCACTGGTCGGGTTCGTCACGCTGTTCGGCATTACCCTGCGTAACTCCGTGATGCTGTTGTCGCATTATGAGCATCTGGTTTCCGTCGAGGGGCTGACCTGGAACAGAGAGACTGCCCTGCGCGGCGCTCAGGAACGCCTCACCCCCATCCTGATGACCGCCTTGGTGACGGCCCTCGGACTCTTGCCGCTTGCTATTGGCAGCGGAGAACCGGGCCGGGAAATTGAAGGGCCGATGGCCATCGTCATTCTGGGGGGGCTTGCAACCTCAACGTTGCTCAATCTACTGGTATTGCCTGGTTTGGCTTTGCGCCATGGGCAATTCAGGGCTGACAGTTAGGCTTTCACCGTCTTGAATGGGGTGGTAGCCGTAGCGATGTCGAGAAGGAGCAACGAATTAAACTGTAGTACGCAGTGCGCTGAGTTTTCTACAATCTCGGCGATCATTTCACACCTCTTAATTTGTTGTTCGAAAAAGAACAAACCATTTATCCTCTGCAACGGTAGCTGAATTGTTATTTTTTGGGGTAAAGGTAACTGGCGTATCCTTTATTTGTTATATCAGGCTTTTCGGGGAGTCGCTATTTTCACTGAAAGCTTGTTTTGGGCATTCCAGACAAAGCGTTTAAACCCATAGATGATGCTATAAAAATCACTTTTGTCGGCGGTGATAAACAGCCCAAGCAGCCCAAGCAATCCGTCTGACAACGACCTCCCTCCAACCAAAAAATAACTCATTAAGGTAACAGCGTACTAAAGTCAAAAAACAAAAAAAAGACACATTGCCAAACAGCCAATTCCAGACTCAAGCCAACGAGCTTGGGCAAAAACTTAATGCGCAACTTCGCCAAGCTAAAAAGGAATTTGAGTTGAGGGAATTTGAAAACAAAAGCAGAGACGGGCTTGTTTCTGTAGTCGTAATTGGACAACGAGAAGTTAAAACGCTGTCAATCGAATTATCCTTGTCTGTGGATAAAAAGGAACTGGAAAGGTTACTAACATCCGTTTTGAATGGAGCATTAGCCACGGTCAGAGAAGCAAACATCAAATTAAGCGAAGATGTAACAAAGTCTTATTACAAAGAAATTGGCTTTGACGCAGGGGCGGGGAGAGTGTAAAAAACTCCGTGTAAACCGCCGTTAAAAAATCTCTGGAAATCGATCCTCGTAGAGAATCATAAACTGATTCAGGGCGGGCTTCCAGTCACGGATCGGCATCGACCATTTCTTGGCGGCCTGTTCGATAGCTAAATACACCACTTTCATCGCCGATTGATCAGTAGGAAACAGCTTGCGACGCTCAGTGGCTTTACGAATCACGCTATTCAACGATTCAATGGCATTGGTGGTGTAGATGACTTTTCGAATCTCATCAGGATAGTCGAAGAAGGCGACCAGGTTCACCCAATGTCTGCGCCAGGATGTGCTGATGCTGGGATACTGTTTATCCCATTGTAGAGCAAAGGCTTCGAGTTCCTGTTCGGCTTCGGTAACGGTAATCGATTGGTAAATGGCTTTGAGTCCTGCGGCGACGGCTTTACGATCCTTCCAACTAACGAACGCCAATGAATGTCGCATCATGTGAACGATACAAAGCTGCACCTGAGTTTTTGGAAACACCGTAGCGATGGCTTCTGGAAACCCGGTCAAACCATCGACACAGGCGACAAATACGTCTTTAACGCCGCGATTTTTCAATTCGGTTAGCACCGGACAGCCAGAATTTGGCCCCTTCGTTCTCGGACATCCACAGCCCCAGCAGTTCTTTATGACCGTGGACATTGACGCCCAGCGCCACATAGACGGCTTTGTTGATGACGCGCTTGTCCTGGCGTATTTTGACGACAATACAGTCCAAATAGAGGATCGGATACACTGTATCCAGTGGTCTTGTCTGCCACTCCACGACCTTCTCCAGCACCGCATCCGTCACTTGCGAGACCAGAGTGGGCGAAATGTCGGCACCGTAGAGTTCGGCAAAGGTTTCGACGATGTCTCGTGTCGTCATACCCTTGGCATAGAGCAGTAGAATTTGATCATCGAACTTGGTCAGCCGTGTTTGATTTTTCGCCACAAACACTGGCTCGAAGCTGCCGTTACGATCACGTGGCGTTTCAATCGCAATCGAACCATGCTCGCCTTTTAGCGTTTTACGGTTGTAGCCATTGCGGCTGTTGCCGGTGTTATAGCCGTCTGGCGAATGTTTCTCATAGCCGATATGACTATCCATTTCGGCATTCAACGAAGCTTCTACGGTAATCTTTAAGAGTTCTCGACTCAGTTTGGCCAGGTCACTGGGGGATTTCAAGCCTCGCCCTAATTCTTGCATGGCTGAAATCAATTTTGGGTCTTTAATCAGGTCGCTCATTTTCTCTCCTTAGGTCGCCGTATTGTACGGCTCTGAAAATAAGCGGTTACACGATTTTATTTACACCCCCGGGGCGGGGGCGCAATGATAAGAATCGCTTTTTGTTTGCAAGCATTTTGGTCAGTGCCTGTATTTTCGTATGATCGGAATGCAATGCCCACTGTTAATGGGCTACATCTGGGGGTAACTCCAGGTCAGCCCCCAATACTGCTCTTGTGGGGGAACTAGCCAACTTATTTTTCATCCGTTTCCTCGAATTTCAATAATTCAGTTGGTGGCACTCCTAAAGTATTTGCAAGTTTGCATATATTGACCAGCGAAATATTTCGCTGCCCACGTTCAATACCGCCTATATAGCTTCTCGCTAAGTCACTCTCCCAAGCAAGTACTTCTTGAGACCATCCATGTTCTTTTCGTAATTGTACAAGTCGTTTTCCAAATAATTTTTTCGGATCTGCTGCCATCTGCAATTAACCAGGAGTCATGAGCTGGTTGTATGCTAACTATGTAGGCCTCTATAGTGCCACGTACTATAAGTGACATTTATTTACTTTTTTGATCTAATAGCTGTTATTTGTAACGCAGAGAATTATCAACATGTTTCTTGACACTAAAAACTTAGATCCCATTTTATCTGAACTTGACGATTCTCAGATCGAAGAGCTGGTTCTAACGATCCGGTTATTCGTCGTTGGCCTATCTCAAACACTTTCCACTGGATGTGTTGAAAATCGACAAAAGCTTTATCGATGATATTCCTTTCCTGCAAGACGATATGGAAATCGCCGCCACTATCATTGCTATGGGCCATACCTTAGGTTTCAAAGTGCTCGCTGAAGGCGTGGAAACCATAGAGCAACTGAACTTCCTCAGCGAACAAGGTTGTGATCTGTATCAAGATTACCTAAAAAGCAAACCCTTAGACGCAGATAGTTTTGCAAAACTTCTGCATTGAGAAAACAGCTCACATGATTAGAAAGAAATAACTTTCCGAAGAAAGAATACCGCCTTATAAGCAGTTTATTGCTTTAGCGGGATAACTTTGTCCGCAAATAGTGCGGCTTAAGACCTTTGAATATTTACGACAGAACCTAAGAGTTTGTTGCACAGAAAAGAGACAAATCTATGATCAATGAATTCAACTTCCATGAACTGAAAGCCGCTGAGCGTCTGCCTTCACCTTCAGGAACAGCGCTGGCCATTGTAAAGCTTGTACAGCGGGACGATGCTACAATGCAGCAAGTCGCTCAATTGGTCAAAATAGATCCCGCCTTAAGCGGCCGAATATTACGTTTCGTCAATTCAGCTGCCTTCGCGGCGCGGCGCCCTATCGCCAACGTTCATGATGCGGTGATGATGATGGGCATGCAGGCGGTGCGCAACTTTGCACTCAGTCTTTCTTTAATTGGTAACAATAGCATCGGCAATTGTTCAGAATTCGATTACGCAACGTATTGGTCACAATCCCTGGCCATGTCGGTGGCCATTGCAGCCATCACTACACGAGAACGCACAGTATTACCCGAGGAATCATTTACTCTGGGACTGCTCTCGGACATTGGTTGCCTTGCGCTTGCAACCGCTTGGTCCGAGATCTATGGCGAATGCCTTACTATGGCGCAGGACGAGCAGCTTATTGCTTTGGAGAGAGAGCGTTTCGCCATCGACCATAATGCCTTGAGCTTGATTCTGCTGGATGACTGGGGATTCCCGCAAATATTTCTGGATGCTCTAAAACTGAGCGTTGAGCCGGAAACAAGAGGTACTTCTCGAATTGCCCGGTTTGCCAGTCAACTGTAAAACAGCGTGGAAAAATGGCCAGGGAATCAGGGAAAACAGCGTCGAAAACTGTCCATCCTGATATGTGTCATGATCCGGTATTTTGCCGGAGAAACCTTGGGTGTTGTTTAT
>Ga0207970_100436_pt1 | contig 11293 bp, 5 predicted proteins | sample LakWasMet50_LOW8_2_FD_183886 | JGI IMG/M metagenome (GOLD analysis project Ga0207970, IMG submission 183886) | Freshwater sediment methanotrophic microbial communities from Lake Washington under simulated oxygen tension - Sediment Metagenome... | ecosystem: Environmental > Aquatic > Freshwater >... | reverse complement strand
CAATCGGCCTTGCCTTAATTCCAATAGTATTTAGTGACGCATATTTAGGCTGCACTGGCAGGCCATCTTTACCATATCCGGTATAGTCCTTAAATGGCGTTTCAATAGTAGTATCTGCCATTTGTGCTGCTGATTGCATTAATCTATCAAAGTGTGCGCCACCTATTGCAATATTTGGCATGGCAAATTTCCAAGCCCAATCTGCATATTTTTCTGCCCGCTCTTTATTTGTATCATTACTGTCCACCAAGTCTTTACCATTCCATTGTTTATTATCGACGATAGATGAATAGATACTAAACATTGGTGAACTTGGCATAAATGGGGCGAATATTCCAACGCCTCCTTTTTCGTTATTACTGTCCAACATATCGCCGCCTGGCATGAAGCGATAAATATTATCGTAAACAGGCAAGCCAGTTTTTTCATCTGTGCCTAGCCTTAGGTTTTTCTGAGTTCCAAATATAGACCTCCCCTTATCCCATTCTGGGAGATTTTTAGTTTCTGAGGCTTCTAATTTTTCACCCTTGGTAATAATTTCTTTATCGCCGTATGCGCCAAAGGTATAGGCATTTAGAATAGCGTTCATTGAACCATTTAACGCAGCTGTTAGCCACCAATCATCATCATCCCCAGCCAGCGCCGCATAAGTAAGTGCGCTAATTGTTGATATGATTGTTGCAGGGGCAGCAAAGCGCCAAGGGTACTCAAGCGCACTATCCATTAAACGAGGCAGGGCTTTATAGGTATAGCTGAAAAATGGAATCCCATAATCACGAATGCCTCTAGCCGTTGATGGCAGGTCATCATAGTTAAAGATATAATCTGTAGCGTAAATTACCGCATCTTCAGGACTTAATCCTTTGTTTCTAGCGTCTCTATAAATTACATATTTATAGAAGCTATCGCCCAAAGTATAAAGTTTTCCTGCTTTCTCATTTAATCCAAGTGATGCAAGCTTCCATATAAACCTGCCTGTTTTTAATGCAGGGCTATCTTCTGCAATATCTGCCATTTTCCTAATTTCAGGTGGCATGTTCCGCATAAATTCAACTTGCGTCATTCCTCCTTCAAACAATCCTGCATCTTCTGCCTCTTGAACATAGCCATTGTCTTTACTTTTCCCAGACATTTCTTTAAGCGCAAATAAATATTTTTCACCATCCCAATAACTAACCCCTGCAAGGTGAGCCATTGTGTAATTGGAGACAAAGTTATTCATGTGAGAGACAGGATTAAGTACCGTCTTACCTTCCTTCCACTTAGAAAGCGCAGCTTTATAGTATTTTAAGAACTCATTATTATTTGCTTCATACTTATTGATGTGGCTGAGTATTTCATCTTTTACATACATGCCAGATAGCGCGCCATAGGTTTTTACATTACTCTCAGCAATAGTGGTATCTGGAACTTTTGTAAATCCTTCACCGCCAGTATGGTTAGAAAATTCTGCATTCTCTGCAATCTGCTTAAACATAGTGCCAAGCGCTATATCTCTTTGTGATGAAATGTAGCCTAACACTGTGCGCAATCTAAAATCTTCAATCTCACCCATCTGCTTACGTGTGCTTTGGTCATAATCACGCCATATCCGTACATTTCCGCTATCTGGTAATGGCTTGCCATTTTTGCTTAAATCTAACTTATCCTGAGCCTGTCGTGCTTCATAAGATTTATCTCGCACTTCCCAGCCTAAAGATTGCCATTGTGATAGCTCAGCAACAGTAACCACTTTAGATTGTCCGCGCCCTTTGTTTGAACCACTATTAAGACCCTGCACAGCATTAGACCTAAAAGCACGCTTGAATACATTTTTAATACCCTTCAACTCGGGGTCAACACTACGATTGTAATAACGCGGCAAATAGTTTCCTTCTTCTAACTTCGCAGCATCCAGCATCCCCAATTCAACTTTACGCTCACCCTGATCTTTAAACATCTGCTCTACAACTGCCGCTATTTTTATAGCATGTTCTGGTGGAACATCATCATGGTACATTTCACCTACAATCATTCGACCAATTAAATTAGCCTCGTTCACGCTCATATTCTTAGTAGTTTCAGCAATATCACCTGCCGCTCTCATAGCTTTCGCCATACTAGCTTTTTGCTGATTCATCATCTTTTGTAAAGCCAATGGTGCATTTGCCATTCCTGCCTTAATTGCCAGAGGGCGGCTTACTGCGTGTATAAAATCTTTCGCACGTTTACCAGCGGTAAAGTTAATGTTGCCTAATGCGTCTCTACCTAATAAATATGGAACGGATTTAGGGATTAGCTGATTTGCAAAATCCAAGTCAGTAAATGATTTTTTATTAGTGGTATTTTCATCAATAGGAATGCGATTAAATCTAATATTATCCAGCGCATTTCCGCTAGGTGTAGTTTCACGTACCTGTTTAAGTAAGTAGGCCAAGTCTGATTTTGTGAAGTTTTCAAGATCAGCGCCTAACTTGCTTGCTAGATTGGTGTAACCTTTATCCTTAAGCCATGCACGTACACTGCCCCAAAACTCACGAATTGCATTAGTAATGCGAGCAGGTAAGCTATCGTATGCACGATTCCCCTCAACACCTGCTAAAAATTCCTCAACGTAAAGTGCAATTCTTTGTCGCTCTGGCAAAGTTGCTGCCTGCTTACGGTAATTATCAAATTTATACCCAACCTTATTAGCGATGCGCAACAAACCTTCACCTCGACCAACACGCTCATATAATGCATTCATTGCATCGACTAAGGAATCCTTGCCTTGACTTTGTAGTACGTCATGAATATGTTCATGTATGATTGATTCTTCCGCTTCTAACTCATTACGGATATTCTCTTGAACCAAATATATATTTTTCTTATAAGCTACGGCAGTTATGCGTTCTTTAGTATTGTCATAGCCTGTTTTTTCGGCATACGCTACTATCTCAGAAGGCAAAGAATCAAAAGTAGGCGCAACTATAATTGTCTTACTACTAGGCTGCCTGGCAGATATGGTGGCAATGACACGATCTAATGATTGTTTGTTTATTGCAGGCCTATCATCAACCTCTTTAGAGTTAAATAGCGCAATGCCTGTATCTGTTTCTTTGGTCTTTAATGTATTAAATAAAGCGTCAAATAATGGGTTGATGATTTTTTGTTCATCTGCTGTAGGGTACGGATATGGATCCTCCCTGTCACCAGTTTCTTTAGCCATTTCATTGTAGACTTTGTAAACTTCCTCATCTTCAATATTGGCTAAGTAGTCATTAGAGTTATTATTCTCTTTGGCTTTAGTAATTAGATAAGCTTCAAATGCTCTGGCAGATAGCTCTTCACTGGTTGACCAATAATTTTGACTACGAGCGCCATCAAGTTTAGCTGCGCGAGTGTAATAATCAGAACCTTTAATCGCTTTCATTAATTCTTTAAATGCAGCAAGCAACTCTGGCCTTATAGAAGCATCATCAACAAACTTGCCATCAATATAACTCTTATTTGCATTAGGGTTCTGTGTAACAAATTTGTTATTTTCACCACGTGATTTAGATAAGTAATTATCTAAAGAATGCCACCATTCATGCCCCAATGATCCAGCGCCATTAACTTTAGTAAGATTAATGACTACTTCGCTAGATTCGTAATGTGCGGCAGCAGGACGCTTACCACCTTTTCCACGCGCACCAAAAGCTAACCCTAATGATCCATTGAGTGATATTGCTTTAGTCGGTATTCCAATGATGTGAGATAGATCTAATAAAGCATCATAAGCATTATTTAAGTCTTTATTCCTACGTGACTGCTCAACATAGTTGCCAAACTGAACGCCTCTGAACCCATACTCAGAAGCAAATTTCTCTGGTGTTACATCATCACCTTGTCGATAATCAGTACCAACTCTAGGATTGTTGACACTTCTACGCTCTGGCCTTACATCTTTAGCCTTCTCAAGCGCAGTTAACAGTTCAGATTCATTTTCAGCTAAATAAAGCCTTGCTTCTTTAGCTGTTTTAAAGCCACCTTTTAAATCAATATATTTATTTGATGCTACCTTTTTACCGATAACTATTTCACCAGTGCGAGTAACTTTATAAATATCTAGCTTAACTTTGCGCTCTGCACCTTCAGGCTCTATTGCAAGTTTATCGCGCAATGTTTCAATCGCAGCTTCACGAGTAATAAACATTTGGCGATTGCCATTTGGATATTCTAATGAGATTGTTTTTCCATCTTTATTTAAGTCATTCCATCCACTTTCAATAGACCAACCCTTTGCAGACTTAAATGCTGGATAACCTAGTTCAGCATATAACTCAATTCTTTCTACAAATTTAGGGGTTAATTTTCCTTTTCTAAATTCATCAATGACTTTATCAATGCTTAATTTCCCATTGATTAGGCTATTAGCGGTCTCACGTAATATGGTGAGATTGTCAGCCCAGTGCCTTAGTTTATATTTTAATTTTGGCTTAGTAGGAATCTCATCACGCATCGCTTTAATAGCAGCAATGGCACGAATATCTAGGCCACTTGCTATTAGATTGTCGTAGTCAGGTTCAGGAAAGTATTTTGAAACTGTCACCTGTGATAAATCAGCAGGCAATTCTTCTGACATTGATTTTTTATAGTTCTTCCAAAGGTCTTTTTTAGCGCCTTCTAGCTTTTCGCCAAAGTCAGATATATTGCCCTCTACCTTTTTTGGCTGCGAGAATAAATCCTGAGCGCCTGCTGCTGCCGCTTGGTCTGCTTCGCTATTGGAACCAGTTAAATTGAACGTGTCTTGATTGTCATTTCCTGAGTTTCTTTTAGCATCTTTGGCACGCTCTGCATCTGCAATAGCCTGCTTCGCTGCTGTATTGTCTCCAAGCAAATCGGTGCTACTCTTAGGCTGTTCAATTCTTGTAGTAACTTCAGTGTTGCTAACATTGTCACCTTCACTTAATTTATCTTGAGCCTCAAAAACAATATCATCTAAGGCTTGGGCTTGAGCATCGGTTAGGCTTTCATCATCCTGAATATCACGTGCAATGACTTGTAACTCTTTTGCGCTAGTAGCGGAGGATATAATTCTCTTATAGCTATCAATAGCATTTGATTTTTCAATACGCGCCACTTTAGCCTGAGGCTTAGCAAGCTCATGCAGTTTATTGAAATGTTCTGATAGCAGCGGATCATTCTTAAATAATATCGCTGCATTTTTGAATTTATTAGGGTTAACGCTTTCGCCATTCATGAAATCTTTAGCGAGTTGTAATGCGGTATCAAATGGCTTTGATTTACCTATCTGGTTAGCTGCGGCACGTCTTTTAACGATCTGCGTGACAATATCACGTGCAGCACTTACTTCTGGCCTAGTGACTTCATCGGTCTGCGCTTGGCTGATTCCTCCGCTTTGCGCTCCTGCTTGGTCTCTCTCACTGCCAGCAATAATTCTATCCGTGTTTCTGGCGTCAAACTCTCTAGCCTGCGTAGTAGTTTCTCTTTCTCTATATCCTGCGAGTTGGAGTTGCTCATTGATTTCATCCTCAGTAAGTTTTGCATCTGCTAAATCGTGATCGCTTTGAACACTAGCATTGTCCTCTGCATAGTATTTATTAAATTTAATCTCCTGCTCTGCATCAAAAGAGATTACTTTTTCGCCATTGCGAATTTTGTCAGCAAGATAATCATACGCCTCTGTAGAATCAAAAGCTGCATCATTCATGCCATTTGTTTCTAGGCGCATTGCTGGTGGTAAGAATGCATCTAGGCCACCACCTTCAATCAATCCTTTAAGCGAGGCTTTAGATTTATTGGTGAATACTTGGTTGTAACCACCAGGTGCAAAACTTTTATCCTGACCAGTAACATCAAGTTTTTCAGATAGCTTAACACCGCCCAAGTCTTTTAATTTTGTAAGTAAAGTGCCTGATTTTTTCTTTGGTTTAATTGTACTTACTGCATTACTCCGTGTACTGGCAATGTCAGTAGGTAAACTGTTCGTGTCGCTTGGTGAAGATGAATCGGCATTGATTCCACTTGATGCAGGCTCAGCAGGTAAATCTGCCACGCTTCCGCTTCCGTTATTAGATTCAAGTGGCAAGCTGTCTGCAACCAATGCGGCAGGATTTCTGGATTGTTCATTTTCAAACTCTGCAAGTAAGTTATTAGTTGGAGTAGTTTGCTGCGCGTCATATTCAGCTTGTTTTTGTGCAGCTAAAGCGTCATCTGATGACGATGTATCTTCCGTGCCATTACTAATGGTTAAACGTTGCTTAGTAAGCTCATTGGCTTTATTGATTGCATCTAGTACGCTAGTGGTATCAACCTGTGGCGCTGGTGAAGCTTCTGGTACTGATTGCGGCAACGGTGCTGTTTGCGGTGTTGGCTGTATTGAACTTAATGCTTTTCCTCCTGCCGCCATTGCGCCTGACTGCAATAATGTAGCAAGCGCAGTATCTTTTACTTGCTGACCATATTCATTTAATCCAGCCTCTTGATTAGTACCAATGCCAGGCGCTTTATCCACTAAGAACTGGCCTGTTGTTGTTAATTCTTCACCGGGTAATTCTTTTAATGCACTTCCGATCATGGCAGAACCTAAACCAGCTACGCCATTACCTTTAACTGCGGCATGTAATGCATCTGCTAATTGACCAGTTCCACCAACTTTCTCACCGACGACTTCAAGTGCTGCTTGCGGAATTGCGCGTAATGCTGCGCCAGCAGGATTTAAACCAGATTCTCTACCTTGTCCATATTCCTGCGCGCCAGAAGTAGCAAACATTGCAGGGAAAGTTAATCCTGGTGCAATTGCACCAGCGACTAATGATGGAGCAGTTGTAATAAATGAGCCAATGGCGTTTGATGCAGCTTGCGGTAAATCTTGAACAATGGATTCTCTCGCAAAACCTTCAATTGGCTTACCGCGTAATACCGCCCCATTTTCAATGCTTCGTGCGTAGTCTTGCTGTGATTTTGCAGTGTTTGATAAAGCATCTGAGTTAAGCACATCAGCCAGAATTTTTAATGCGCCAGCCTCGATTCTGCCAATACCTGCATAGCCTTTTCTAGCACCAACTTCTGCAATCCCACTCAGACCATCTACAATCTTTGACCCTGCTTGAAGGTTATTAGGCTGCGCATTTTCCTGTAGCACTTTAGATAATGGAATGTCGTTAAACCCTGTATTAGCAGTTTGTTGAGTACCATCCATTCCTTTAACGACTGAAACATCATTGCTAAATAAACTATTTGCTACATCATAAACTTTGTCTTTAAATGATTTAGGCGGCTTGTAGCTTGATTCAAAGTCATTGATAAGTGAATTGTTTTTAGGTTTAGAATACTCTGCCTCAAAATCATCTAATAGCGCCATTATTTAACAATGCCTTTCTTACGAGCATACTCAGTTAATGCCTTTTGTTTAACCGGATCATTGGCATACTTTTTATAAGCATCTAAATACTCTTGATATGCAGGGTTTGATTTAGCCTTCGTTGGTGCAGTTGGCTCTTGATTAACATTTCCAGCGCGAAAGAAATCATTTTCATTAATGTTGTATTGCTTCAGCCATGACTTTTGAAAATCAGCAAATGCAGGTGCGCCTTTGCGTGTTCCTGTCATGCTATTGATTGGATATTGGGCATTAAAATCTGCGCGCATATCATCGCGTAATTGCGCAAAGTCTTTTAATTGAGCATTGGATCCATCGCCCTTACCTTCTTTAATATTCTTACTCCGCACGCCAGCTAAATTAGCCTGAGCATTATTTTCATTGGCTCCAGCATTTGCTTGGTTTGCTTGCGCTTTATTCTCCTGAACACCACTTAAGCCAAGTTCATTAAGCGATTGGTCTCCTGTTAGCAAGTCAAAAGTTCCTGTGCCACCCATGTTATCAAAGCGAGTTTTACCCTGTGAAAGTAATAGAGCATTTTGTGCATCAGGGGAATTTTTACCATTAGTTAGGCCATGAACTAAAGCGGCCTTCATCATTTCAAGCGGATTAACGTTGCCCTCCATTGCAGCTGTGCGCTGTCCAATGACTGCGGCCTGCTCTGGTGTTGCATTAACTAAATCTTTGGTGATGTTATTGCGCTGCTCACCTTGCAATGCTTTTGGCAGATTAGATAGATTCTTATCCCCTAAAGCTAGCATTTGTTTTAATCCAGAAAACTTCTGTTGCAACTCAGGAAACTTACTCACATATTCAGGTGCAGGCATATATGAGCCGGGTGCCATAGCTGGCCCTTGTTGCTCTCTTGGTTTGTATTCACCTTTTAGGTATGCATTAAAATCATTAGCTACATTATCGCCATTAATACCGTTCTGCATGCCAGCAACTAAACTTTTAGCAAGGCCACCATCGCTGCGAGCCTCAGTTTCTTGTCGAGTTTGCTCTGCTTCAGCCATGCTTTTATCGGCAGAGGCTTTGTAAGAATTAATGCGATAACCTTCTTCCATGCCTTTTTGTTTAGCAGACCCATCAAATGCGCCAGCAAGCATCTTGCCTAATGACATTCCAAGATTAGTGTTGTTTTGCATATTATTTACCAGCCGCATTTAGTATTACTGGTTTATTTAATATATTTCCAACGGAGCCTGACAAACCAGTAAGCAACCCACCTGCCAATGATCCATTATTCCTAACGCCGCTCAAGTCGGTTCTAGCTGCATTATTAGTGCGCTGCATGCTTCCATTAATCAAACCAACATCACTAGCAAGCTTACCACCTTTAAGAGATTCATCGCCATACATAAGACCAGTGGCATTATTTCTCGCCATAAGCCTTGCACGCTTTAAAATATCATCTGTTGCACTAGCTGTAGCAGACGCTTTACTTCTAACGTAATCATTAGAAAGATTGCCTTCTGCGCCTTGATTAACTTCACCCTCTTTACCGCCATTTGCACTAAGAAGAGCATCAGAAAGACTTGATTCATTCTTAATCGCAGCTTGCTCATAGCGCTGATCGCGCGTTGCAGGGTCGAAAGTATCTGCTGCAAACTTATTGATCGTGTCAGCTTTTTTTGTGTTTAAGCGTGAAGTTTCCTCTGCTGCCTGATTGATAATGCTTTGTTGCTTACTTGCCGCATCCTCGGCTGCGTTCATCTGCATGAGCGTTCCTGCCCCACTCATTGCGGCACTTATTAATCCTATTGTTGTTGGTTCACACATAACTTTCTCCTATGCAACACCCATTGTGCCGTTATTGCCTTTTGTAGCAAGATTGCCATATTTTTTTACTTGTAGATTCGCATCGGTGCTGACAGCAGTATTCAAGCCTTGGTTATATTGCGCCTTCTCTTGATTGCTTCTTAGCACATCAAAGAACCCTGATAGGGTTGCGTTATTGGCTTCATCCTGAGCTTGTCTTGAGTTGTTTGCCATACCCTGATAGGCTTGCGCCATTGCATCACCATCACTTAGCCCTGCATGAATGCTATTAATCAAATTAACACGTGTTTTCTCATCATTACTACGCGCATTATTTGATTTTTCCAATCCTAGATTTGATGCTTTTAATATGCCTTGTTGATGCGTATCTAGCACATCTTTATTAGCATCAATATCACGACTTCCTCCACTTAGACCTGATCGTGCCAACATGAAATTAAGTTCACGTTCAGTAATTGCACGTTCTTTATTCAAGTCTGTTAATGCTGTATTGGTCGCATCTGTACCTATTTTTGAATAAAGGCTTTCTCTTGCCTGCGCTGCGCCTTTTAGCTTATCTGCTTTTGCTTGAGCTGCTGCTACGGCTGCGTTATATGCTGAATCATTAAATACTGATTTGGTTTGTGGCTGCTGATTCATAGAGCCCATACCCATACCGCCAAATGCGTTAAACCCACCCATTCCATAATAACCATTGTTATTATTTTGAATAGGCACTTTAGTAACAAACGCATTTCTATCTACTGGATCAGGTGTAGCTTCTGCCATGCCAAAAACTTGATTAAGCTTATTGATTGCAGCCGCAATGCGTGAATCTTCAGCCGCCTTACGCGCAGCCGCACCACCATCACCGCCACCGCCGCCTTTATACAAAGTGCGCGGTTTTTTTGAATCTCCGCTAGGCGGTGTAAAAAATATGGGGTCAAATTGTTTCATTTATCAATATCCTTTAATAGCAGCTCACCAACATATTTGTAACCAAGCGCCTTATACAATCTTGTAACAGATGGGTCACCAGTTCCTATGCCCGGTCTAATTTGTGTCGCACCCATTGCTATGCACCATTCCTCAAACCGCTTAATCATTCTCATCGCCATCATTCCGCTGCGATATTCAGGTTCAATATACAAGGTCAAATCAAAACCCATGCGTTCCGTGGTATACCAAGCAACTTGAACATCGCCCATCATCACACCTATAACTTCATCATTTTTCTCTGCAACAACAAGAAAGCCATTACTCATCATTAGCCTACAAGTCGCAGCTACGCGCTCTGGTGAATAGGTCACATGCTTATAAGTGCTTTCATCATGCAAACGCTTACCCATTTCAACGAGCTTTGGAATATCGGCTTCAATTGCATTGCGGATCATATTAAATTCACTTTACACTTATTACTTTGCAATATAGTATGTAATACATGAGCAAAATAATTGATATGGTTGGTAAAAAATACGGGCGGCTTACTGTTATCTCTAAAGCTGAATCTGCTAAATATGGACAAACTCAGCATTTTTGCCGATGCGACTGTGGAACTGAAAGGATTTTTCAGTCTGCAAATATACGCAATGGCGTTAGCCTTTCTTGTGGGTGCTTGAGAAAAGAAATTACAGCTAGTAGAAACAAAGAGTTTAAGCATACTCATGGCATGTGTAAGAGTTATGAATATAAAATATGGGGTGGAATGATTTCCAGATGCGCTCTTGACCACCCTAGAAATTCCGCTCATTTTGGCAGGGGTATTAAAGTATGCAAAAGATGGCTTAAGTTTGAAAACTTTATCTCTGATATGGGGTTGCGCCCAAGCAGATTGCACAGCATTGATAGAATTAACAATGATGGTAACTATGAACCTTCTAATTGCAGATGGGCGACAAAGACCGATCAAATTAGAAATAGAACAAACACTCAATACATTGAGCATGAAGGTGAAAAAAGAACGATTCAAGAATGGGCTGATATAACAGGAATTAACTATCAAACCTTGTATCGTCGTTTTCGTAATGGATGGAGTAGTCATAAGGCTCTAAATCGCGGCTAAATTATCGAAATAATACGTAAGCTGATGTAGCTCAAAATCCTGATCGTCATAATTGCGCAATACTGGCGCTAAGCTTGTAACTAACAATTCAACTGGATATAAATAACCCGGGCGAGTGTCACCTG
>Ga0207970_100421_pt1 | contig 11583 bp, 7 predicted proteins | sample LakWasMet50_LOW8_2_FD_183886 | JGI IMG/M metagenome (GOLD analysis project Ga0207970, IMG submission 183886) | Freshwater sediment methanotrophic microbial communities from Lake Washington under simulated oxygen tension - Sediment Metagenome... | ecosystem: Environmental > Aquatic > Freshwater >... | reverse complement strand
GCAATCACCGGTTTGCGGTCTTCCTTTAAGCCATTCAAACGAAGCTTATCCACGTATCTTGCTTTGAGTAGCTCTTCTTTCAGCCAATATAGACTTTCTTTGCTGACAGCATCTGCTGGCTTGCCGTATTGTGTTAGCACGTCTGCCACTGCGCCTACAGTGCCGGAAGCGCCGTAAGCCACATCCCAGTGCGTGCTGTTGAAATGACTGCCCAGAGTTTCAAAGATAGATTCAGCGGAAATTTCTGCGCGTGTAAATGCTTTTTCAGTAAATTCACCGTTTGCAAAATGCTTGAGTGCCCACGCTACAGACCCCACGTGCAGAGATGCGGTTTGGGTTGATTCAAAGCCGCGGCCAAGGATAAATTCGGTCGAGCGCCCACCGATGTCTATCACTAGTCTTTTTTCATTTGATTGCGGTAAAAATCGGCTCACCCCTTGATAGATAAGACGAGCTTCTTCTACGCCAGAGATGACCTCAACTTCAAAGCCGAGTGCCTTTTTTGCCAGTTTTAGAAAGTGGTCACGGTTGTTAGCTTCGCGCAATGTTTGGGTTGCAACAGCACGTACGTGTGATGCATCAAAGCCTTGCAGGCGCTCACCAAACCTTGCTAAGCAGCGAACGCCGCGCTCTATTGCTTCAGCAGTTAGATTGCGCTCCTCATCTAGGTCGCCACCTTGTCTTACTGCTTCCTTGATGTATTCCACACGCTCAATATGGCCGCTATCCAGCCGGCCAATTTCCAGCCGGAAGCTATTAGAGCCTAGGTCGATTGCCGCAAGTAGTGCTTTATCTGCGGGGGAGTTACTTGATTGATTGTTCATAAATGATGCAGTTTTTTGGGCGAGTGTTATGTGAAACAATAATACTGTTTATTTTGTGATTATAGTTTGAAAGTTTCATGACATTGATTGTTTGTGATAATAATTTAAACATGTCTTTAGGCTTGTCGCTTGAAAATCTTCTGCTAATCCCCACATAGCTACTATTGTTTTTCATTCTTAACATTAGGAGCTTAATTTATGTCCACTGCGACAGCACAACAAGAAATTCATCCAAAAGAGTCAATGGCATTTCAGGCTGAGGTGAAACAACTCTTGCAGTTGATGATTCACTCTTTATACAGCAACAAAGAAATTGTGTTGCGTGAGCTGATTTCAAATGCATCAGATGCTGCAGATAAATTACGTTTTGAAGCATTAGCCAACGGTGCCTTGTATGAAAATGACAGTGAGTTAAACGTTTTGAAGCATTAGCCAACGGTGCCTTGTATGAAAATGACAGTGAATTAAAAATTCGTATCGCTTTTGATAAAGAAGCACGTACCCTCACCATTGCCGATAATGGCATTGGCATGAGCCGTGATGAAGTAATTGCAAACATCGGTACCATTGCTAAATCTGGTACTAAAGAGTTTTTTAACGCCTTAACTGGTGATCAGGCTAAAGATGCCAATTTAATTGGCCAATTTGGTGTGGGCTTTTACTCAGCATTTATTCTTGCCGACAAAGTAACCTTGACTACGCGTCGTGCTGGTGCAACGGAAGCTGTGCGTTGGGAGTCTGCAGGTGAGGGCGACTTTACGATTGAAGCCGCAGATAAAACCAGCCGTGGTACGGAAATTACCTTGCATTTGCGTGAAGGTGAAGATGAGTTCCTAAGCGACTGGAAACTTAAAACCATCATCCGCAAATATTCAGATCATATTACTTTGCCAATCGTGATGAAAAAATCCGAATGGAAAGATGGCGCTGAGGTTGCAACCGATGAAGATGAAACCGTCAACAAAGCATCAGCACTGTGGGCACGCAGCAAAAATGACATTACAGAAGAAGAGTACCAAGAGTTTTACAAGCATGTGTCACATGATTTTGAGAACCCGTTAGCTTATACCCATAGCCGTGTAGAAGGTAAGCAAGAGTACATTTCTTTACTTTACGTACCAAGCAAAGCACCGTTTGATTTATACGACCGTGATCGTCGTCACGGCATTAAACTTTACGTTAAACGCGTATTTATTATGGAAGACGCTGAAAAGTTGATGCCGCAATATCTGCGTTTTGTACGTGGCGTGATTGATACCTCAGATTTACCGTTGAATGTATCGCGCGAGATTTTACAGTCTAGCCGCGATGTGGATGCGATTAAAGCGGGTTCAGTGAAAAAGGTACTTGGTTTGTTAGAAGATATGGCTGAAAACAAGCCAGAGGACTACGCTAAGTTCTACAATGAGTTCGGTCGTGTGCTAAAAGAAGGCCCAGGCGAAGACTTTGCAAATAAGGAAAAGATTGCAGGCTTATTACGTTTTGCTTCAACCAAGGCTGATACTGACGTACAGGACGTATCGTTTAAAGACTACATTTCACGCATGCAGGCTGAGCAAGATGTGATTTACTACATTACTGCCGACAGTTTTGCCGCAGCACAACACAGCCCGCACTTAGAGATTTTCCGTAAAAAAGGCATTGAAGTATTGCTAATGAGCGACCGCGTGGATGAGTGGTTGCTTGGTAGCCTGACTGAGTTTGAAGGTAAGAAACTGCAATCAATCGCTAAGGGTGATTTGGATTTGGGCAAGCTTGAGTCTGAAACTGAAAAAGAGATTCAAAAGAAAATCGAAGAAGAATCAAAAACCTTGGTTGAGAAAATTAAGCAAACATTGGGCAGCCAAGTAAAAGACGTGCGCGTGACCCATCGCTTAACAGACTCTCCTGCATGTTTGGTGAGTGATGCGCAAGATTTGTCTGGCAATTTAGCACGTATTTTAAAAGCGGCTGGTCAAAATGCACCAGAAAGTAAGCCGATTTTAGAAATTAACCCTAGTCACAAATTGGTAAAACGCCTAGAAGCTGAATCTGCAGAGGCAGTATTCGCAGATTTAACGCATGTGTTGTTTGATCAGGCACTGCTGGCAGAAGGCGGTACTTTGGAAGATCCTGCTAGTTTTGTTAAACGTATGAATAGTTTAATTAGCTAACTTATTGTTGTTAAATAGAAAACCGCCCCGCGTAAGCTCGGCGGTTTTTTTATTGTTGTTCAAAACCACTGCGTACCGTGTAACTTTCAGAGAACTGTCATAAAGCTGGCTCAATTTTTGCTAAAATAACAATACCATTCAATAATTTAAGATTATATAAAATGAAAACTCCAGCCGAAACTAAAGCTAAACCTAAGAAAACAGTCAAAGCTAAGTCGATTGCAATCCCTAAACTCGGGCCAATTCAGCAGGCTTTGAAAAATCATTTAATATACTCTAGCTTCAAGACCAGTGAGGCTGCAACGCCACGTGACTGGTATGACGCAGCAAGTTATAGCGTACGTGATCATGTCGTAGAGCGTTGGGTTCAGACGGCAGAATCCTATTATCGCGATGACCCGAAGCGAGTTTACTATTTGTCATTAGAGTTTTTGATTGGGCGCATGCTGAGTAATGCCGCACTAAATTTGGGCATTAATGAAGAGCTTAAGGACGGAATGGCTGCATTAGGCCGTGATTTGGAGAATGCGGTAGAGTTTGAGACCGACGCAGCACTGGGTAATGGTGGTTTGGGCCGTTTGGCGGCGTGTTTTCTTGATTCAATGGCTACGATGGATATTCCGGCAGCGGGATACGGTATTCGTTATGAATATGGGATGTTTAGGCAAACGATTGAAAGTGGCCAGCAGGTAGAGAACCCAGATAATTGGCTACGTTATGGCAATATATGGGAATTCCAGCGTCCTGAAGCAACTTATAACATCAAGTTCCACGGGCATGTGGTTAAGTATCCGAATGATTTGGGTGAAGAGGTTCAGCATTGGGTGGATGCTGAGCATGTGATTGCGATGGCTTATGATGTGCCGGTTCCAGGCTATGGTACAGATACTGTAAACAATCTGCGTTTATGGTCAGCTAAAGCCGCGCGCGAGTTTGATTTAAGGCATTTTAATGACGGTAATTACGAAAAGGCGGTAGAAGAGCGTAATGCGACCGAGAATATTTCAAAAGTACTTTACCCGAATGACACGTCGGTGCTGGGTAAAGAACTGCGCTTAAAACAGCAATACTTCTTTGTTTCTGCTTCTATTCAGGATATTTTACGTCGCTTTTTAAGTACGCATGACATAAAAACACAAGATGACTGGAAAATTCTGCCAGAAAAAATAGCGATTCAGCTCAACGATACGCACCCCTCTATCGGCGTGGCCGAAATGATGTATCAATTGGTGGATATATACCAATTACCGTGGGCTTTTGCTTGGGAATTGGTGGTTAAGATTTTTGCTTACACTAACCATACTTTAATGCCCGAGGCGCTAGAAACTTGGACAGTAGATCTGTTTGGCCGCCTACTGCCGCGTCACTTGGAAATTATCTATCAAATCAACCATGATTTCTTACAGATGGTAAACCACCACTTCCCTGGTGACCCTGAACTGTTGAAACGTGTGTCTATTATCGATGAAGATCACGGCCGCCGCGTGCGTATGGCGCACTTGGCAGTGGTTGGCAGTCACACAGTAAACGGTGTAGCGGCCTTACATAGTGAGCTGTTAAAGAGCACACTGTTTGCTGATTTTGACAGAATTTTCCCAGGAAAACTGACAAATGTGACTAATGGTATTACACCGCGTCGCTGGTTAAATCAGGCTAACCCCGGCTTAACTGCCTTGATTGAGGCAGCGATTGGCTCAGGCTTTAAGAAAGACCTAACGCAAATTAAAAAAATTATGCCACTCGCTGATGATGCGGATTTTAGAAAAGCATTTGCGCAAGTGAAGCTTGCCAACAAACAAAGATTAGCTGCAAAAATTGAAGCTAAAACCGGGGTTAAGTTAAATGTAAATAGCTTGTTTGATGTGCAAATCAAGCGTATTCATGAATACAAGCGCCAACTGCTTAATGTGTTGCATGTGATTACCTTGTATAACCGTATTCGTCGCGGTGATAAAGGGATTACGCCACGTACCATTATTTTTGGCGGTAAAGCAGCACCTGGTTACTGGATGGCAAAACATATTATTCGTTTGATTAATGATGTTGCCACCATTGTGAATGAAGACGTTGCCGTAGGCGATCAGTTGAAAGTAGTGTTCTACCCAAATTATGAAGTTTCAGCTGCTGAGATTTTATTCCCAGGCAGTGACCTTTCTGAGCAGATTTCTACCGCAGGTACAGAGGCGAGCGGTACCGGCAATATGAAAATGGCCTTGAATGGTGCACTAACCATCGGCACGCTAGATGGTGCCAACGTGGAAATTAAAGAGGAAGTGGGCGATGAAAACATCTTCATCTTTGGTTTAACGACGCCACAAGTGGCTGAAGTAAAAGCAAGCGGTTACCAGCCTCGCGATTATTACAATAACAACCCAGAGCTTAAGCACGTGCTGGACATGATTGCGGATGGTTATTTCTCGATTGATGAGCCTAGCCGTTATAAAGTGATTGTTGATAATTTGTTAAATAACGATCAGTACTTGTTATTGGCAGACTATGCTAGCTATATCGAAGCACAGGAGCGCGTAGGTAAGCTATATCAAAATCCAGATGACTGGACGCGTATGGCTATCTTAAACGTAGCGAATATGGCTAAGTTTTCAAGTGATCGTGCCATTGGCGATTATGCAAGGGAAATTTGGCATGTCACTCCGCACGCCAAGCCTAAGGCCAAAAAATAACTAGCAGGCTAAATACCTAGCAAGCTAGCGCATAGCTATCCATTGTGTTGTATTGTTAACATCAATTAATTGTCATACTATGCAATTAGAATAGTATCGTTAATTTTTAATCCCAATTGGGGATAATGAATGGAGAAGTCTATGCGCTACCTAGTGGCAGTTTTAAGTTTTATATTGTTCGCAACGCATGCCAACGCTTTAAGTGTAAATGACTTGAGCAACACAGAGGCAAGCGGCGGGCTAAAAGAGGCGCTGATTCAAGCTGCGGGTAAGGCAGTTGGCCAGCTAAGTGCAACAGACGGATTTTTCGGCAATAAAGAAGTTAAAATTCCACTGCCAGAGACGATGCAAAAAGCCGAAAAAGTCATGCGTATGTTTGGTATGGGTAAGCAGGCTGACGAGTTAGTACTAAAAATGAATCGTGCGGCAGAAGCGGCCGTGCCAGAAGCAAAAGTTTTACTGGTTGATTCAGTTAAAAAGATGAGTGTTGCCGATGCCAAAGCCATATTGACTGGCGGCGATGATGCCGCAACACAATATTTCAAAAAAACCACCTCAGCACCCATGGCTGAGAAGTTTTTACCAATCGTGAAAAAAGCCACAGAGAACGTACAACTTGCTCAGCAATACAATAAATTTGCAGAGATGGGCAGCAAGTACGGTGTTGTTAAAAAAGAGCAAGCTAATCTAGAGCAGTACGTCACCCAGAAAACACTGGATGGTGTTTATTTGATGATGGCGAAAGAGGAAGCTGCTATTCGTAAAGACCCAGTCGGGCAAGCAAGCAGTTTGTTGAAAAAAGTATTCGGTACGCTGGTTAATTAACTTAAGCGTCAATAGGTGTGCCCGTAATAACAAGCTCTTCTTAATCACAGTTTTTTCTTAGTGTGATGCATCGTTAGGGTAAACATAGCGCTCAAAAGATTAAGCGCTATGTTTGCTATTCTGTTTGTTGGTTTATTCCAAAGTGTATCTTATCCTCAATTAATCAATCTCTTGTGATGGTGTGTTCAATTGTAAGCTGGCGTGTATTGTAAACAATTGTTAACTTTGTAGTCCGGGTCAACAGCAACCCGATGTTGTCGGATATTATTTTCAAAAAATAAAAATAGCGCTAATCGCTATCAGAGCTTTATGAAAATAATAACAATTAAAACAATCAGGCGCTGCCTTGCTGCGCTGTGCTTTTTTGCACCGTTACAACTATTATCTGCAGAGGCAATCAATCAAGCAGACACTAACGCACAAGAGCAAAACCGCCAGCAAGAGCGCCTGCGCTTATTGCGGCAACAGCAAGAAATGAAGCCAGATGCGCGCGAAGCTGCTGAAAAGCTTAAAGACGCTGTCACTACAGTCAACGATCAGATCCCAGAAACTGAGACCCCTTGTTTTACCATTTATCGAATTGAGTTAATAGGGGATGCTGCCAGCAAGTTTCAGTTTGCCTTAGATGCAGTACTCACCGATGCGCAGGAAACTAACCAACCAATTCTAGGGCGTTGCCTTGGTGCGGTGGGTATTAATGCAGTGATGGCGCGCGTTCAACATGCCATCATCGCACAAGGCTATGTCACCACACGCGTATTAGCGACTCCACAAGACCTCAAGTCAGGCCATCTTCAATTAACCATCGTTCCTGGTAGATTGGGTTCGGTGCGATTTACACCAGATTCAAGTAAGCGAGTGTCAGCTTGGAACAGTGTGCCAATCAATACGGGCGATATTCTTAATCTACGTAATATTGAGCAAGCGCTAGAAAACTTTAAACGTGTTCCTACCGCTGAGGTGGATATTCAAATCGAGCCGGCACAGTCTGGCTTGAAAGGGGAGCAGCATTTATCTCAGCCAGGTTTGAGTGACTTGGTGATTAGCTACCACCAGCGCTTTCCATTGAGAGTGTCGCTTAATCTGGATGATAGCGGGGTCAATAGCACGGGCAAGTATCAAGGCGGCATTACCCTATCAGGCGATAATTTGTTATCACTCAATGACTTATTTTACGTGAATTACAACCATGATCTAGGCGGTGGCGATTCAGGGAGAAGGGGCAATGAGAGCCGTAGTGCGCATTACTCTATTCCCGTAAACAATTGGTTATTAAGTACAAATGCATCGCACAGCACATTCCACCAAACGGTAGCCGGCACTAACCAACGCTATGTATTTAGTGGTATTTCCCAGCAGGGTGATGTGAAAGCAACGCGGCTAGTCTACCGTAACCAAATCAACAAGACCTTTATCTCACTAAAAGGCTTTTTACGTAAATCTAGTAACTACATTGATGATACTGAAATTGAAGTGCAGCGACGTCGTACCGCTGGTTGGGAGCTAGGAGTTAATCAAAGTTGGTATCTAGGGAGTGCCATTCTAGATTACAACCTTGCCTATCGTCGTGGCACCGGCGCTAAAAACTCACTTAAAGCGCCTGAAGAGGAGTTTGGTGAAGGTACATCACGCATGGAGATGTTAATCGGTGATTTAAGCTTAAGTGTGCCATTTAATGTTAATGCACCTTGGGGTGCACAGGCTTTGCAATACAGCGCCAACTTACGCGGGCAAGCTAACTACACCCCACTTACGCCACAAGACAGATTTAGCATTGGTAACCGTTTTACTGTACGTGGTTTTGATGGTCAGCAAACCCTATTAGCTGACCATGGCTGGTTTATACGCAACGAGATTGTTGCATCAATCGCTAGCTCTGGTCAGGCAATGTATTGGGGGCTGGATTATGGTGAGGTGGGCGGTCAATCCGCCAAAAACTTACTTGGTCAATACTTAGCCGGCACAGCCCTTGGTTTACGAGGCGGGCTTGGTAGTCGTTTCGGCTATTTGAGTTACGACGTATTTGTGGCAAAGCCAATTAACAAGCCGCAAGGGTTTGAAACGCATAGCACCACGGCTGGTTTTAACCTCAATTATTCATATTAGATCTACCCACACATTTTTCATTAAGTTTAACAATAGGAACAATCAAGCAATGAAAGCACCAGCATATAAATTCACCTTGTCAGCATTACTAGCATTGACAGCAACTGCGTGTTCAACAACACCATTAACATCGAAAGATGCGCTGAAGGATACGATATTAAATAGCCATATAGTTGTTGCGCCAATCGCTAAACCGGCGCAGCTTTCAGAGCGTACAAAAGCACAAACGATCGGTAACTTTGTGGTGTCGTCTGTAGCTGGGAGTGTGGCAGGTAGTGCAGGGGATGCTAGAAACATGCAGCAGCTACAAAACAACATGAACATTGGTCAGACATTCGGCAGAGAGCTCTCAAAAGCATTACCTGATAGTTATGCCGTAAGTGCGGGTAAAGGTGCTGACTTGGCCCTTGCCAGAAAACTTTCTGAATATTTTGATAATCGTTCGCCAGCTTCGGCTTCGGCAGGACGCGAGCTGACGATTGCTGTTAACACACCATTATGGGAGTTGGGCTACGTATCTTTTCTTACGAGTCAAGATTACGCATTGAACTATCACCTACAGGTAACTTTGCTGGAACAAAAAGAGGGTAAGCGACAGGCCATTAAGACTGTCAGCTGTGGTAGCACTGCAAAGGAAAAAATGCCACTAGAGAACTGGAAAGCAGAAAACTACAAAGCAGTAGATGCTAGTGCTGCAGTTATCGTCAATGAGTGTTTTGGTCGGTTCTTAGCTGAAACCGGTCTGCAATAAAATGGCACTGGTATAGGGTTGGTTAGCTCTTGTATTTACACACGATGTATTTAAAAGGAAATTGTTGATGAATAAACATCGCTACCGTATCATTTTTAACGCTGTGCGCGGCGGTATGATGGTTGTCGCAGAAAATGTTAAATCACATCTGGGTAAAGCAGCCGCAGGCAAAACCGTTGCAACAAGTATCATTCGATTGCCAACGTTACAACAAAGCCATACTTTAAGACCGATAGCTTTTAATCTCATGCTTGCCCTTGGCATGGCAGTGATAATTCCGCATCCTCTGAACATAGCAGCGGCTAGCGCTGATATCGTTGCCGATCAAGCAGCACCTAGCTCTCAACGTCCAATGGTGATGAATGCCGCCAACGGCACCCCGTTAGTCAATATACAAACTCCGAGTGCTGCTGGCGTTTCACGCAATACCTACAGTCAGTTTGATGTAAACAGTAATGGGGTCATTCTTAATAATAGCCGCGCCAATATCGAAACTCAGTTAGGTGGATGGGTGCAGGCCAACCCCTATCTTGCAGGCGGCGCTGCAAAAGTGATTCTGAATGAAGTGAACAGCCAAAACCCTAGCTTACTTAATGGGTATATCGAAGTAGCAGGCAGTCGCGCTCAAGTGGTGATTGCCAACCCAGCGGGTATTAGCTGTAATGGCTGTGGTTTTATTAATGCGCATCGTGCCACCTTAACTACTGGTACGCCTATTCTGAACGGTGGTAGTTTATTAGGCTATCGTGTGGGGGGCGGTAACATTAATATATATGGTAACGGTTTAGACACCTCACAAACCAATTTTACCGATGTGATAGCGCGTGCCGTTGAGATTAACGCTGGTATTTGGGCGAACGCATTGAATGTCACCACAGGTACCAATCAAGTGAGCGTGGATCAAGACGGTCACCACACCAGCGTCACCGTTATAAGCCCAGATTCCGGCAGTACTGCCCCTGCTTTTGCGGTTGATGTAGCTGCTTTAGGCGGCATGTACGCAGGTAAAATCAGTATGGTAGGTACCGAGGCAGGTCTTGGCGTGCGTAATGCTGGCACGATAGGCGCTAGCGTGGGTGAGGTTAGCATTACTGCCGACGGGCTATTGCAAAATACAGGTAGTCTCAGTGCCAAAACCAATATTCAGCTGGATACAGTTGCGTTAGCTGGCAGTGGCAGCGTAAAAGCTGATGGTGACATTAGCATTAACCTCGCTTCAGACTATACCCACACTGGCGAACTGCAAGCTGGCGGTAACCTTAGCCTACAAACCACAGGCGATATTACTAATCAATCTACCTTGCTTGCCAGTCAATCACTTAATATCAGTGCGCAAAATATCATCAATACTGCTTTAGGTGAAATCGTCGGCGCTGACACTGAAGTCAACGCGACAGCTACGCTCACAAACCGCGGCTTGATTGATGGCGTTGATACGCTTGTTAACGCTGACACACTCATCAATACCCAAACTGGTAGTATCTTTGGCGATCATTTATCCGTAAAAGTCGCTCATTTAAGCAATACAGTTGGTGCGCTGACACACTCATCAATACCCAAACTGGTAGTATCTTTGGCGATCATTTATCCGTAAAAGTCGCTCATTTAAGCAATACAGTTGGTGCGACTATTGCAGCCCGTACTCAACTTGATATTGGCGCTAGCACCATTGAAAATCGCAGCGATGGCCTGATGTTCAGTATTGGTGATCTTGCCATTGGCGGTAGCCTAGACAATAATCACGCAGCCATCGGGTCTGCTGATTCACTCATCAATGATGGCTCAACCATTGAGGCACTTGGAAATGCCACCTTCGCGGTAACCGATTTACAGAACTTAAATGCTGATTTGGTCACACAAGTGGTGCAGACTGGAACCAGCGGCTTTGATCGTTTTACTCCAAGGCATCAAAGCGTGATTTTAGAAAGTGGGGATTATCCAGCCTTTCAAATCGGTAATGTCAATGTCGAGTGGCGCTACGGCTCAACTTATGGTCTTCCATATAATTTCCGTGAATACACGCGCTACCTTGGCACCAAAACCACCTACGAGACGCAAGTAGTTTCCTCCACACCTGGGCAGATACTTGCTGGTGGAAATATGACGTTCAGCGGATCAGTGCTCAATAGCGATAGCCAGATCATTGCTGGTGGCAATCTTGACGTAAGTGGCGCCACAGTCCAAAACTTAAATTCAGAAGGCCAAACTACCACCAGCTATAGCGGTACTGCCTATTATTATGA
>Ga0207970_100415_pt1 | contig 11772 bp, 8 predicted proteins | sample LakWasMet50_LOW8_2_FD_183886 | JGI IMG/M metagenome (GOLD analysis project Ga0207970, IMG submission 183886) | Freshwater sediment methanotrophic microbial communities from Lake Washington under simulated oxygen tension - Sediment Metagenome... | ecosystem: Environmental > Aquatic > Freshwater >... | reverse complement strand
TATCGAGGGTTTGATCGACCCTACCATTGCCGCTGAAGTTGCAGCGCGCGTCATTAAAGTGCATGTCAGCCCAGGCCAGAGAGTAAGGCAAGGCGAACTGATTGCCACCCTGGATGCCACTGATTATGCTTTGCAGCGTAATGAAGCACTTGCAGAAGTTGCCAGAATCGGGGCATTGCTGGATAACCAGACTAAAATTGTGGCACGCAGTCAGGCACTGGTAAATAAAAACTTTATCTCACAAAATGCAGTAGATACAGACCTTGCCCAGCAGAACGTACTGAAGGAACAACTGGCAGGCGCTAAAGCCCGTGTTGACACCATCAACCACAGCAGCAGCAAAACCAAAATCTATGCACCTACCGATGGCGTAGTTGAAAAAAAGATAGTCGATACTGGTGAGTTTGTAAAAGTGGGCGATCCTTTACTGCAAATCATATCCAACAAACGCCTGCGCGCGCACATTCCGTTTCCGGAGCGTATCAGCAATCACTTAAAACCTGGCATGAAAGTGCGCTTGACTACCCCCACCAGCACCAAAGTGGTTGAGTCTGTGATTCGCGAATTAAAGGCCATGATTACCGAAAGCAACCGCTCCATTGATGTAATTGCCGATGTCACTGACGAATCTGACTGGCAACCGGGCGCCAGTGTCACCGGCACAGTAGTGATAGGCGAGCAGCCCTCAACCTTAATGGTTCCGGAACAGAGTGTGGTGCTGAGACCTGCCGGTGAAGTTGTGTATATGGTAAAAGATAACAAGGCATACCAGACCGTAGTAAAAACAGGGCAACACCAGAAAGGCATGGTTGAAATCATTGATGGTGTACATGCCAACGATACTATCGTAATGGATGGCGCAGGTTTCCTGACTGATCAGGCACTGATCAAAATCGCCACCAACCGCACTGCGCCTTAATGACAAAATCAAGAATGACACAATTAAGAATAACCAAATCAAGAACAATAAGAACACCTCATGACGCTACCTGAACTCTCAATTAAACGCCATGTTCTCGCCTGGATGCTTTCAGGCGTGATTGTTTTATTCGGCATCATTTCATACCAGCGCATCGGCATTGACCGCATCCCTGCGATTGATTTTCCTATCATTGTGGTTAACACCACATTAAAAGGTGCCAATCCGGATGTGGTCGATACCAGCATTACCAGCATTATCGAATCTGCCGTCAATACCACTCCCGGCATTGAACACATTCAGTCTTCCTCCTCACCAGGTGTGTCTGTGATCACAATTACGTTTTCGCTGGATAAAGACATAGACGTTGCATACAACGAGGTGCAAGCCAAGATCAGCCAGGTATTACGGCGCCTGCCTAACGACACCGACCCGCCGGTAGTGCAAAAGGTGGATACCAATGCCTCGGCAGTAATCTGGCTGGCATTAAGTGGCGACCGCACGGTGCAGCAACTGAATTTATATGCGAACAATGTATTAAAGAAAAAGTTTGAAACTATCAACGGCGTAGGAGAAGTCACGCTAGGCGGGCGCCGTGACCGTGTAGTGCGTGTCAATATCAAGCCTGAGCAGATGGCTGCTTATAAAGTCACGGCGAATGATTTAATCGCTGCGTTCAATCGTGAACACGTGCAGCTGCCAGGAGGCTTTCTGGTCAGCGCACAATCTGAGCACCTGCTGAAGCTGGATCTGGAATTCCATAATGTCAGAGAATTAGCGGAACTGATTGTTTCCACCAACACCGGTGTACCGATTCGCCTCAAGGACGTAGCGACGATTGAGGATGGCATCACCGATAATCGTCAGATTGCACGCTACAACGGCAAACCAACTGTGGGTCTGGGCATGGTCAAGATTGCAAATGCCAATACCGTGGACATCATCAAGGAAGTTGAGCGCAGACTTGAAGAAGATATTCGCCCCAACCTTCCACCGGGGATGGATCTGGAAATCTCGACTAATGATTCCATCTTCATCAATCAACTGGTCGCCTCACTAAAAGAACACCTGATAGAAGGCACATTGCTGGCAGCGCTTATCGTATTCATATTCCTGCGCTCCATACGTTCTACCCTGATTGTAGCCACTGCCATACCGGTATCGCTACTGGCTGCAATTGCCGTCATGTATTTTTCAGGCTTTACTTTTAACTCCATGACACTACTGGCGTTATTACTGCTGATCGGCGTAGTGGTGGATGATGCGATTGTGGTACTGGAGAATATATACCGCCACCGCGAGCATATAGATCCCAACCCGATTAGTGCCGCGCTTAACGGCTCACGTGAAGTTACTTTCTCGGTCACCGCTGCATCACTATCACTGGTCTGTATTTTTGCACCGGTCATTTTTATGGACGGCATGGTAGGCAAGTTCTTCAACTCTTTCGGTATTGTCGTCACCTTCGGTGTGCTGGCATCATTGTTTGTTTCACTCACGCTAACGCCGATGCTGTGTTCACGCTACCTCTCCGTGTACCAGCATGAAAACAAGATATACAACTTCATAGGTAAAGTGCTGGGCGCTATGGATAACGCCTATAAAAAACTGCTGTTTACATCACTCAAACACCGCGGCGCAGTACTGCTGATCACGGTGCTGTTCGTTATCTTCAGTGGTTATTTTTCATTCAAATATGTAGAAAAAGACTTTGTACCTGAATCAGACGAGAGCAGCTTTAGTGTTACGGTAAAAACGCCGCTGGGTTCCAATCTGGAATACACCAATTCACGGTTAAAACTGGTTGAGGCAGTAGTCGCCAGCCACAAAGATGAAGTAGACAGTTTTTTCTCCACTATTGGTTCAGGTGCGCGTGGGCAGGTCAATCAAGGTAATGTCAATGTGCGCCTGAAACCAAAAGAACAACGTAAAAAGAGCCAGCAGGCTTTAATCAAGGAACTCAAAAAAGAGCTGGACAACATCCCTGGCGTACGTGCGATCCCTACCGGGGCATCAGTGGTACGCGGCCAACGCTCGGAGAAACTGCAATTCAATCTCACCGGCAACAACCTGCAGGAAATCGGCCGCATCTCAAAACTGCTGCAAGACTCGCTCAGTAACAACCCTAACATGGGTAAAGTGGACCTCGACGTACAACTGGATCTGCCGCAGCTCAACATGAAAATTGATCGTGAACGCGCAGCGACTCTTGGCTTAAATGCTACAGATGTGGCGACTGCGGTCAGCCTTTACGCCGGCGGCATTAACGTCGCTAAATATAATGATGCCAATGGTGATGGACAGCGCTATGACATTCGCCTGAAAGCTAACGATGAAGACCTGAAGAATTCCGCTGACCTGCGTAAGATATTCCTGCGTAGCAGCAATGGCCAGTTAGTGCGCCTGGATGCTGTTGCCAGGTTTGAGCCTGAGTTAGGCGCCGCTGTTATTGGCCGTTATGATTTGCAATATGCAGCAAACTTTTACGTCAATCCAGGCATGCCTTTAGGCGAAGCTGTTGACTTGGTCAAAACCACTGCCGCCAAGATTATTCCGGCAGAATACAAAATTAAAATGACCGGGCAGGCAGAAGAGTTTGGTAAAACCTTCAAAAATATAAAATTCGTATTTTTATTAGCATTTATCTTGCTCTACATGGTGCTGGCTAGCCAGTTCAACTCATTCATACAGCCATTTATCATTATGCTGGCACAGCCACTGGCAATTATCGGCGGCCTCATCGCGCTGCTTATTTCAGGCGACACACTCAATATGTTCTCCATGATTGGGTTAGTGCTGTTGATTGGTCTGGTAGCGAAGAATTCGATTCTGCTGGTGGATTTAACCAACCAGTTACGCGAAGGCGGAGCCAGCATCAATGACGCGCTCAAAGAAGCCTGTCCGATTCGCTTGCGCCCGGTAGTGATGACATCGCTCACGATCATTCTGGCGTTATTGCCGGCAGCATTGGGTTTAGGTGCCGGATCCGAGACCAACAAACCACTGTCAGTAGCCATTATCGGCGGCATGGTTTCGTCTACGTTACTGACCTTGGTAGTGGTTCCGGCTGCATACTCACTGGTAATGCACGGCTTGCAAAAATGGGAGGCGTGCAAATGGGAACCGCTTAACTGGCTCCCATTTAAACATTAGTACTACTTATGTCGGGCTATTACCCAAACGCCCAGCATCACCAAGCCGGTGCCTAGTAATTGCAACAAGGTAATATCCTCGCCCAGATACATATAAGCGAAAAAAATGGTTGAAACCGGACCCACCGATGCCACCAATGATGCCTTGCTACTGCCGATACGCTGGATTCCCACATTCAGCAATATTGCCGGCAGCACAGTAGCCACCAGCGCCATTGATAAACTTAACAGGTAAACCTGTATCGGCAGATGCAATAATGTCGTCTGATGCTGGGTTACAGCAAAATGCCCCGCGCTGGCAGCTGTTGCCGCCAGCATGGTGTAAGCTGTAAACAATGAAGCACCAACCCGCGGAATCAACCGGCCACTAAACACAAGGTAAGCCGCATAGGTGATAGCGCTGGCAAATACCAGACCAAGACCCAGCATGGTATTGCTGCCTGCCAGACTGGCCATGCTGAGATCATGACTCACAACCAAACCCACCCCGGCATAAGTTAGCACCAAAGCAACAAGCTCACGTTTAGTGATGCGCTGTTTAAACAGTATGGCTGTCAGTAGCACTACCATCGTCGGATACAAAAACAGGACAATCCGCTCCAAGCCAGCAGTGACATAGGCCAGGCCGGCAAAATCCAGCCACATCGGTCCATAGCCACCCAGCATCCCGGCAACTACAATCATCCAGCCGTCACGGCGCGAGATTTTAGTTGCTGTTGCCGATGCGCGTGCCCATAAAGCCAGCCCAATAAAAAATGGTGCCGAGAATGCCAAACGCAAAGCAATCAGCGTTGCGGCATCTACTGAATAGGCGTAGGCCAGCTTCACGAATATGGCTTTGGAAGAAACCGTCACTGCGGCGACCAGAACCATCAACGAGCCTATATAGGCGTTGCGTAATACTTGTTGATTTTGGGATTGCATGTTGTTGCCCTTAGTTCGGGGCTCAACGGGAAGGAAAACACAAGATCAACCGCGGAGAGCCCGCGGTTGCAAAAATTATGACAAACAGCAACCGCAGCACATGGTGGCGCGTAGCCACAATACGTTGCGGGCAATAACTGCTGGTGCAGAAATGTAATTACTGTTTGTCATAGAGCGCGAACTATACTCGCAGATAATCGCAACGGTCAAGCATGGGATTAAATTAACTTCTGTAACTCTTCCAACTGCAAGCCGCTTAATTTCGGCTGCCACATCTCTGGATTAACGGGAAAGGATTTAAAAACACCCGTTCTTCGGTAACCGCGGCGTTCATAAAATTCAATCAACTCGTGTCGCTGTGTAATGACATGCATTAAAAACTTCTGCACCGCCCAATGCCTATGCGCATAACTTTCGGCGTAAGTGAGCAGTTGCTTACCGACACCATGACTTTGTAAAGTGGGATTAACAACGAACATGCCAACATGCGCAGCATCGGCATGTCTTTCAAGGCAAACTGAACCGACGATTTCGTTGCCATGCATGCAGAGCAATATCACGCTATGATCCGATTCGATTAACCGTTGTACTTCTTCTGCTCTGGTTCGCAAACCATCCAGCAAGTCGGCCTCGGTGGTCCAGCCTTGGCGGCTTGTTTCGCCACGATACGCGGCGTTTGCCAAGGCCGCAATTTTGCTTGATTCAATTACGACCGCAGGACGAAAAGACAATGCTGAAATCATTTAGGTGCGCCCACCAGCTTTTGCACAACCAGACTGCCAATCATATCGCCTTGTACATTCACCGTGGTACGTAAGGTATCTAACAACCTATCTATTGGCAATAGAATGGCGATTGCCTCAGCAGGCAAACCAACTGACTGTAAGACCATGACCATGGTTACCATGCCGGCGCTTGGGATACCAGGTGCACCCATCGCGGCAATCATGGCAGTAATAAACACGATCAATTGTTGTGCCAAACTCAGTTCCACTCCTACCAGGTTAGCAATAAATAATGCCGCGGCAGCTTCGTACAAAGCGGTACCATCCATATTGATAGTCGCGCCTAATGGAACAACAAAACCAGCGATTTCAGGCTTCACATTCAACTGTTGGGTAACGCAACGCAAGGTAATCGGCAATGTGGCAGAGCTTGAGCTAGTCGCGAATGCCGTTACCAAGGCTTCACGCGCACCACGCCAGAACCACAAAGGGGACTGGCGCGTAAACAAGTATAAAATCAATGGCAATACAATAACGCCATGCAACAGCAACGTACCAATCACCACGGCCACAAACTTGGCAAGGGTACCCAGCATGGCAACATCCTGCACTGCCACCAGTTTAATCAGCAGCGCCATAATACCCAGCGGGGCCAAGCGCATGACCCAACCCACGATTAACATGGTCACGTCTAATGCCTCCTGCAACAGCGAACGCAGATGCTGGAAACGCTCTCCACCCATCACCAGCGTAACACCCAGGATCAGTGCAAACATGACCACTGCCAGCACATTGCCTTGTGACAGGGCAGTAAAAGGATTGACGAATAAACCATGTAAGAACTGGGCAAGAAACTCCGGTAATGGCAACTGCTTTGACTCGAAACTTTGCATGGCATGCTCAAACATATTGATTTGCAAATCACTGCCAGGCTTGAAATACAAGCTGGCAGACATACCCAGTGCAATCGCAATTGTCATGCTGCTGATAAAAAAGATAAGCGTCGTAATCCAGACACGATGCATTTGCTGGTGCTGCCGTAGATTGGCGATGCCCACTGATATAGAACAAAACACCAGCGGGATTAAAATCATCTTAAGTAGATCAATAAATAGCGTACCGACTAGGCCAGAAGCATACAAGCCGCCTTGCACGACATGATGCTCTGAACCTAATGTATGAAAATACAAGCCAATCGCAATTCCGAATATTGCACCTAGTAATATTTGGACGTTAAGACTAGGCAGCTTCATGCGTTATTTACGATTTAACCACTTTGGATTTTGCAACCTTAGGTTTTACCGCTTTAGGTTTTACTTCTACAGCTTTCACCACTTTGGGTTTAGCTGTTTTCGTTTTCGCTGGCGCTTTAATTTCAGCCTGTACGGGTATTTCACTTTCTGAAGTGGCAATTTCTACATTGGCAGCATCATTGGCAACTTGCCCCCTTTCAAACACAGCAGCAAAAAAACCATCGGTATTATGCAGATGCGGCAGTAATTTTAAATAGTTGCCGGTATCGAGCTGAATCTGCTGTTGCGCCAGAATTTCGGCCGCATTCAATAATTTAAAATCAGGATGTGAAGCCAGAAACTGTTCTGCAATGTTCTCATTCTCGTCATTCAACAAGCTACAAGTGGCGTAGATCAAACGACCGCCGTTTTTTGTGAGCTTGGCAGCACGCGCCAGAATGTTAGCTTGCTTGGTATTCAGTTCGGCAATATCTTCCGGGGTCTGGCGCCATTTCAAATCAGGGTTGCGGCGCAAGGTACCAAGCCCGCTACAAGGTGCATCCACCAGTACGCGGTCAAACTTGCCATTGAGGCGTTTCAATTTTGGGTCAGTTTCGCTGCTAATCACTTGTGCGTGCATATTACTTAAGCCGGAGCGTTTTAAGCGTTGGCCTAAGTTGTGCAGGCGCTTTTCAGATACATCAAATGCGTACAAACGCCCGGTATTGCGCATCAGCGCGCCAATTGCCAGGCTCTTGCCACCAGCACCGGCACAGAAGTCCGCCACCATCATGCCGCGCTTAGGCGCTACCAGATAGGACAGCAACTGACTGCCTTCATCCTGAACTTCAATCTTGCCTTCGGTAAACAGTACATGGCGGCCTATATTCATGCGGTTAGGCATACGGATACCGATTGGCGAATACGGTGTTTTCGCTATGTTGGTTTCACCTGAAGTATTTTCAGCAATGAATTTTGCCAGCACCTCATCACGATTACCTTTGATGGTATTCACACGCAGATCCAGCGTAGCCTGCTCGTGCATGCTACGGCCAATCGTAAGCGCTTCTTTCTCACCATACTGAGCAACCAGTTTATCCCACAGCCAGTCACGCACATCGGCCTGTACTGCAAGCGGCAAATTCTCGGTAGATTTCGCCTTAATCATATGCGCCCATTCTTTTTGCTGCTCATTCAGCATAGGCTCCAGTTCGCGAATACTCATACCCTGCACGCGCAGCAGGTATGCCAAGATCAGTTTACGCGCATCATCAGGATCATCTTCCTCATTGGCGGTTACGGTACTCAAAAAACGCAAACGGCGTAAAACACCATAAACACTTTCCGCAACAAATGCGCGCTCTTTAGTACCCAGCTCTCTGTTGTTGCGAAAGAATTCGCTTAATTTAGCGTCCGCAGGGCTGCTGAATGTCAGCAGGTTGGATAAAACTACAGCAGCTTGGCGGATTAGATTCGGCGTCATATTTTTCTTTACTCAAATTTTCTTTAATGTTTTTTATCGTCAGGTTACAGGAATCATGAAAAAATCAATTTTCGTGATTCCTTTACTCGATATGCAACTCGGTTAGTGTCTGTTCCAATTTCTGCCCATTATCATCCACCATCAAAATCTTCACCGGCACATAATGATAATCAGCAGCGAGCCACAGCTCTTTGGTCTCTTGCGTACCCTGCGTCGGCGGTACTAAATGCAGGGTTTTATATTGAATTCCCGCACTGGCAACGGTTTCTGAATCCGGGTTGATATGGTATTGATACTGGTTGAGTTTTTTACCGGTGGTCAGCGTTACCGTGATATCACCTTTTAACGGTTTAGGCAGATACATGAACTGGTAGGAAAAACTGGCCAAGTCCTGCGTACCGGCGGCGAGAGAAGCCTCTTTCAGCTTACCTTTTACCGTCATGCGTAGATTTTGCTTAGCCCAATCAAATTCGGCTAACAAAGCTTTTTTAGGGTTATCACCCTGACGCAATTCAAACCGGGCTGGTTTCAAGCCTTGGGCAGTCACCTCGCCGCTACTGGTTAATACACGCTCGCCAAACAGTCCATAAATGCCTATGCCTTTAGTTACGCTTTCAATCTGGTAGTTAGTACCGTTTATGCCAAAGTTCTCGCGCACTTTGGCAAACGGCTGACCGTTTTTTGTCACTTCATACACTGCCTGAATGCGTTTAGGCAAAGCAACATTGGTAATTGCTGCCGGCTCTGCCATAGCCAACGTTGCCACTAACAAAACAACCAAACTTAACAAACCAGTCAGCACATAGGTTTTGATGTGATTAATCACGAAATTTCCTTTAATTAATAAACACGTCAATCTAACGCGCCAGCAGAGGTTTAGTTACTGGGCATTTCTTACAAGGCAATCTATTAAACAACAATGGTTGGCGCTTCACCTGCAGTTTGAATGCGGATATGGCCGATTTCGAACACGGTCTCGCCGGAAGCTTCCAGCAATTGTTTTGCCTGCGCCACATGCTCCTTAGCTACGATTACGGCCATACCGATACCGCAGTTAAAGGTTTTGTAAAGCTCGCTTGGCACGATATTGCCCTGCGCCTGCAACCATTGGAACAATGGCGGCAATTGCCAGCCGCTGGCTTTAATCTCAGCTGTTAAACCTGCTGGCAGTACACGTGGGATATTCTCGGTAATGCCGCCACCGGTGATATGCGCCATGCCTTTTACCGGCAATGCTTCGATTAGTTTCAGCAGTGATTTCACGTAGATGCGTGTAGGCTCCATCACTACATCCTTGAATTTCCTGCCGTGGAAGTCTGATTCAAAATCGATGCCTGATTTTTCAATCAGTTTACGAATCAGTGAATAACCGTTCGAGTGCGCACCGCTTGACGCCAAGCCCAACACTACATCACCGGCGGCAATGCTAGTGCCGTCAATCAGCTTAGCTTTATCAGCACAGCCAACAGCAAAACCGGCAAGGTCATATTCACCTGCCGGATACATGCCAGGCATTTCTGCAGTCTCGCCGCCTACCAATGCACAGCCGGATTGCTCACAGCCTTCGGCAATGCCTTTAATTACTTGCGCAGCCACGCCAACTTCGAGCTTGCCGCATGCAAAGTAATCGAGAAAAAATAATGGCTCAGCACCTTGTACCAGAATGTCATTAACACTCATGGCAACCAAGTCGATACCTACGGTGTCATGTTTATTCAATTCGAAAGCGAGCTTCAGTTTAGTACCGACACCGTCAGTGCCGGAAACCAGAATCGGCTCCTTGAATTTTTGTGGCACTGCAAACAATGAGCCAAAACCGCCAATACCACCCAACACTTCCGGGCGCATGGTGCGTTTGGCAAAAGGTTTAATCTGTTCAACCAGGGCGTCACCCGCTTCAATATCTACACCCGCATCACGGTAGCTGATAGAAGTTTTATCTGAATTATTGGCGCTCAAGTCCGTTCTCGCTTTCTACTAAAAGTGTGTTCTGTCGTTATAATGCTATTTTAACTGAAATGCCCAATTAACCGAAATTTCGAACATAACGAAATTCCAGACAAAACCAAATGACAGACTTAGTAAATAGGGCCTGAACAATGAACACCGGAACACATTACCTATGGTGGATTTTTGGCCTATCCATCTGCGGCCTGATTTACCTGTTAGGCCCAATTCTGACGCCATTTTTAGTTGCGGCCATTCTGGCGTACATCGCCAACCCTTTAGTTAACAGAGTTGATGCACTGCAGTTCAGGGCCTTTAATGGTAAATTCAATTACAGCCCCAACCGAATAACAGCAACATTGCTGGTCATGTTACTGTTATTCGCGCTACTGATAGCAGTATTACTGATCGCGACCCCATTGCTGCAAAAAGAAATTCTGCTGCTCGTGCAAAAACTGCCGGTTTATTTCAATACTGCCATCAGTACGTTAAACCCTTGGCTGCAAAAGAATTTTGGCGTTGCCATCAATATTGATTACACCCAGATCCAGCAAATCCTGACAGAAAACTGGAAAACCGCCGGCAGCTTTGCCAAACAACTGGCACTAGGGTTGGGTAATCAAGGCATGGCTATCGTAGGCTGGCTGGCAAATCTTGTTCTAATACCACTGGTGTTGTTCTACCTTCTAGCGGACTGGAACATTATCATTTCCAAAATCAACCATTTACTGCCCAGAAAATTTGCCGCCAAAACGCAGGAAATTGCCTCTGACATTGATGCAGTTCTTGCCGAATTTTTACGCGGACAACTTACAGTGATGCTGCTCATGAGCATATTCTATGCAGTAGGTCTATGGCTGGCGGGGCTTGAACTGGCCATACCAATCGGCATATTGTCAGGGCTACTCGGGTTTGTTCCTTATTTGGGCATAGGCATAGGTCTAGGACTGGCAGTACTCTCCGGCTTATTGCAATTCGGCAGCCTGCATGACCTGATTCCGGTTTTAATCGTGTTCGGTATCGGGCAAGTCGTGGAAAGTATGGTGCTGACACCTTACCTCGTAGGTGACCGTATAGGCTTGCATCCACTGGCGGTGATTTTTGCCTTGATGGCAGGCGGTCAATTATTCGGCTTTACCGGCATACTGCTCGCATTGCCGGTTTCCGCAGCCATTGCAGTAGCCTTCCGGCATGCCAGACAGCACTACCTCAGCAGCAATTTATATAATGGTTCTTAATTTGAAACAATTACTTTTAGATATTCAACCACTCGCGCCGCCTACACTGGATAACTTTATCGCTGGTAGCAATGCAGAGGCTCTGCACAGCCTGCAAATGGCAATAAACGGCGTAACCGAGGCACGTTTTATTTACTTGTGGGGCGCAGCAG
>Ga0207970_100410_pt1 | contig 11880 bp, 13 predicted proteins | sample LakWasMet50_LOW8_2_FD_183886 | JGI IMG/M metagenome (GOLD analysis project Ga0207970, IMG submission 183886) | Freshwater sediment methanotrophic microbial communities from Lake Washington under simulated oxygen tension - Sediment Metagenome... | ecosystem: Environmental > Aquatic > Freshwater >... | reverse complement strand
AAGTGAACGCAGATCGCTTGCATGCGGCACTTGAAAGCGAAACGAAGCAATTGAGCTTTAATTTTGAATTTAACAATTTTACATAATATACAGTTATCGTTTGCCGTGCTTTCGGTGGCGTTAACTGTCTGGGCTTCCTTTGACATAATTTTTAGTGCGTCATCAACTGACAGTCCTGCTTCCTTTATGAGCTTTAAAGTGTTCGTTACGTTCGCCTCTGCTTTTTCAGTTTTCCAATTGCTAACCATAGCTCTGGTTACGCCTATAAGCTTAGCAATCCCATAATCGCTATCAATTCCCGTCTTTGCTTTTGCTAGTTCAACCAATTTATAAGTGTTATTCATAATCCTTGCTCCTTTTTAAACGTTTCAACTTGGTCGTTTCTAAGTTCAACCCATCTGTCTTTATTGCAGTCAATTACTTCATTGTTAATTACGTCAATTCTTAAGGCTTTCATGCACTCCTTAGTGCCTCTGCCTCTAATGTAAATCTTTGTTTTTTCAGCTGCCCATGCCTTGTATTCATGTATTGCTTGCTGCTCTCTAGCTCTTTCTTGTTGCTCTCTAGCTTGCTGCGCGATTCTTTCGCTAGTCTTTTTTGCTTGTTCCTGAATTCCACTAAGTGCGCTAGTCGCTACTTCATACCTCGCGTAACTAGCTATCAAAATAATAACTAGTACAGCAACTATGCCTGTAATTATTTTCATAATTCCCCTCCCGTTTTTATTATGTATCTATATTAATACGTTTTATATGCTTGACAAGGTATTGCATGACATACTAGTATTACATCTAATACTACCTCAACACGAACCTGACCCCGTGTATGAGCTTAAAACCACAAGGGTCTATACAAGGGAATCAAAATCATGCGAGTACAAGTCTTAGCCATTGGCGAAATCGAAACAGGAAAAAACAACACTACAGGCCGTGCATGGACACGCCGTACATTTCAGATGTTCACTGCTGACCAAGTAGCAGGCAACCACACCGTTTACGGTACTGAAGAGGAACTAAATTCATATAAGGCTGGCGGCACCTATGATGCTGACATTAAGACACGTGCAGGTAATCGCGGTGCAATTGAGATGTACATCGCTAAATTAACGCCAGCTAAGGCACCACAGTAGAAAAGCAAAAGCCCCAAGAGACGGCAATCTCTTAGGGCTTTTTATTTGTCAACCTTCAGCAGAGGTCAACAACATGGAAGCAATTATAAACCCATTTGAGCAGGACAACGCAACAAGTTTTAACAGTCCTTACGAATACAAGCTCAAAACGATTAACTTTTGTAATGACACAGTAGATTTTGTAATGACACGCATTAAGCATGCCATACCAAAATCAAAAGAGGTTTTCAAAGGCGTAATGACAACTTACACAAAAACACTTAGTGAAGCAGAGCAAGAAGAGAAGCGCCTTGAAAACATCGAGCGTTCTGCAAGGCGTGCCAAACAGGCGGTTCACTACGCTGTGCGTTCACTAGGTGCTGACCATATGCTGACGCTCACAGCACGCGAAAACATGACAGACAGAAATGAATTTTTTACAGTATTTCAAGAATTCATACGCTTAGTACGTACTAAAGACTTGGTAACAATACAAGGCGAACTACACCTTAAGACTAGAAAAGAAAAACGCGAATACGGCTATGTGGCATGCCCAGAATTGCAAGAGCGGGGCGCTTATCACATGCACGTTGCATGCGTTGGCAAGCAGGATTTAGAGCTGTTACGAGCTTGCTGGTATGTAGCACTAGGCGGTAATGAAAACGATAAAGGGGAGGGCACAAAAGGCGCGATTAACGTTCGTTACCATGAACGCCGCTTCTCTGGAAAAACAGAGCTTCACAAGACTTTTTCCCTAGTTTCATACATGACCAAATACATGGTTAAGTCGTTTGAAGAGGTCGCAGAAGTAGGGCTTAAGCGCTATTCATCATCACGTTCTATCCCGAAGCCAATCATTAACAAGCAGTTCATATGGAGTAGTTATGCCAATAACGGTGGTGATTTTGTTACTGCAATGCGTGAAGTATTTGCAATTGCTAGTTTTCAGGGTGTAACAGATTTTCAGCCGTGGAATCGAGGTACAGACATATTCATCTTAAGGGGTGTCTCTCTATGATTATCAAAACCACACGTAAGCCATCAGAAGGCATGACTCTAAAACCATTAAGCATGGCTGAAGAGATTGCACGCATAGACAAAATGCGCGATGACTGCATACAGGCTCGCGTGATTAAATTTGGTGAAACTCCAGAGCAAGCAGCGAATGCCTATGACGACATTATTCAAACTGCTGCAATCATAGCTTTACCTCACGTAATGAAAAGAGCGATAGCAATCCTTAAGGCGCTTAAGTAATGCTCTGTCTCACTCAAACATCAAGCGACACTTTTCAAGTCATGGCAACACAGCCAGACACATACACGTCATGTATGCACATCCTAGCAAGTGCATCTGACATCAGCGTGTTAGTACCTCTAACCGCTACACAGGGCTTACAGATAGCAACTGCAATTGGTGTCTGTTGGGCGACTGGGTTCGCATTTCGCGTACTCGGTCAATTTTTAAACCACAAATCAAACGAAAGCGAGACATAACATGGATGTATCAGAAATCACTAGCTTACTGGCTACAGTAGTAACTGCAATTACCACAATCGGCGGCGCATTGTTGCTTATCTGGGGTACTAAATTGGCTTATCGCAAACTTACAGGCGGTTAATCAAAACAAGCCCCTGCGGGGGCTTTTTCAATTGGGTAAAAAAATGGCTGGTTACTTTGTAATGATTGGATTATTGGGCGCGTTATGGATACTATTTTCTTAAAGCTATTGCTGGTTACAATTCTAATCTTTGGCGCAATCAACAACGCTAATGCTGATTACGTGCCAACGAAGTTTTATAAACTAGCATACCCTAGTAACGGTATTTATTACACAGATTATAATCAAGCATGTTCTGATTTTCTAACTCATTATCAAACTACTACAATAGGTCGTAATTACTCAATATCATTGTGTAGCTCAACCCTTGTTAGGATTCAAAGTAACCCAATCAATTCTAATTACGAAGCATCAACCACAATCACCACTTGGAAAGATTGCGGACAAGGTTATGTATTATGGTCAACATCTCCAAACGGTATGTGTTCAGGCGTACAGCCTCCAGTATGCCCCTCTGGTCAAGTTGTATCATCAGGTTATTATGACGGTGGAAAAAACCCATCTGGTTCATTTCCTAACGTTTCATGTCAGTCTGGTTGCTCTGTTATTTTTCAGGGTACATGGCCTTTCTCGCAGTCCAATCAAGCTGACGGCATGCATTACTATGCAAAAGGTTCATACGTAAAAGATGGTTTCACCTGCTCTGGCTCAGGCACATCACCTGCTGCATCTTCATCAGTACCTAAAAGCGTAGAGCAACAAGCCGCAGATGCTGCCGCTGCACAGGCTGCCGCAGAAAAAGCCGCTAAAGCTGCTGCTGATAAAGCCGCAGCCGATGCCAAAACAGCTGCAGACAAAGCCGTATCAGCTGCCGCAGCTCAGGCCGCTGAAGCTGCAAAACAGGCCGCAGAAGAAGCCATAAAAAAAGCAGAAGCATCCAAAGCCGCTGCAGACAAAGCTGCATCCGATCCAAATGCCACGCAAGCGGATAAAGATGCTGCCAATACAAAAGCAGCCGCAGACAAAGCTGCTGCTGATGCTGCAAAACAAGCGTCATCAACTGCTGCAGGTGCCGCAGCTGCTGCACAAAAAGATGATACGAAGCCAGAGCAAAAAGATTTCTGCGAAAAAAACCCGACATCATTCATTTGTAAAACATCAGCTGTAAATGCTGGTTATTGTGCACCGAATGGCACTGTCAGCGGATTTTCATGCGATAGCGACCCTGTATTCTGTTCAATGGCTCAAACGCAGCTGCAAGCTTATTGCTTACAAAACTCAAGAGATGAAGCCCTTGTAGCTGCCTACAACAACATGAAAAACGACACAGGCAGCACTAACCCTGCAAACCCTGCAAATATTCAGAATATCAACATACCAACAACCCTAAATGCATCCAGTCCTTACGCAGGACAATGCAATCCTGATGTAACGATTTCAGTCGGTAGTACTTCCGCAACACTTCCTTTTAGTGCGTGGTGTCCATACCTAAACGCACTCGGTTATTTATTTCTAGCGATGGCATACATGTCTGCTGCCGTCATTATTTCGAGGACTTAATACTATGCCAGCCGCTTTTTTTTCAATGATATGGGGCTCACTAGCAGCCGTTCTTAGTACCCTAGTTGGGCGCATTCTCACAGCTTTAGCTATTGGCTATGTGAGCTATTCAGGCATTGACATACTGCTTGAAAACATACGAACACTAGCACTTCAACACATGGGAAATATGGGGCCATTGGTTGGCGTTGTTGGGATGCTAAAGCTCGGTGAATCTCTTAACGTCGTTGTTTCTGCTGTGTTGGCTAAGTACGCAATCGCAGGACTAACCAACGGTTCAATCACTAGAATGGTGTTTAAAAAATGATTAACCTAGTAACAGGTTTACCAGGGAGCGGAAAAACGCTCTGGACACTCAAAACGGTTGTTGACTACGTTAATAAAGAAAACGAAGCCTTAGTTGCGCAAGGTAAACCACCTCGCCAAGTTTATTACCACGGCATACCAGAATTAACGCTTGAAGGCTGGAACCTCATGGCTAGCCCTGAGGACTGGATAACATTGCCTAGTCACTCAATCATCGTGATTGATGAATGCCAAAGCACATTCAGGCCGCGCGCTGCCAGTGTAAAACCACCCCAATATATTGCCGACTTTGAAACGCATCGCCACAAAGGTTTAGATTTCTTCCTGATGACTCAGCACCCTATGCTAATTGACGGCAACATACGCCGTTTAGCTGGCAAGCATTACCACGTTGTTAGGTTCTACGGCTTCCAAAAGTCAACAATCCACGAGTTTCAACAAGTCCGCGAAAACTGCGATAAGAATCTGAAAAACAGTATTAGTACACACTTCGTTTACCCTAAAGAGGTTTTCAACTGGTACAAGTCCGCAGATGCCCACACCATGAAAAAGCGTGTTCCGTTGCGCCTCATCATGGTTGTGCTTCTGCCAATCCTCGCCGTTGTAGTTGGCTACTTTGCAATCCAGAGCCTTTACAAGATACAAACTGACCCTAGTAAAACAATGGAAAAACTAAACAATGCTAGTCCTGATATTAACGAAAATGGTAATCAAGGCGCTAAAACGCCAAATCAGAAACCGCAAACAGATAGGGCGCTGACCTACGTGGAACTACGCACGCCAGAGGTGCCAGACTTCCCACACACTGCGCCCATCTATGCTGACATTACAGCGCCAACAACCGCACCATTCCCTAGTGCGTGTGTCATGAGTAACTCAAAGGGCTGCCAATGCTTTACACAGCAAGGCACAAAAATGAATATCGAGTATTTAACTTGCAAACACATCGTTGAAAACGGCGTTTATGTTGACTGGAACATTAACCCTGAACGAAGGAAAGAAGAGGGCATACGAGCGCCCTCGCAGCAAGTCGCAAGCCTTGAAAATGACGTTCGGTATATCCAGCCAAAGCTATTTAATACAGGCGGCTCTAACGCTTCACCATCAAACTAGGGGTATGGGGTGCTAACCCCATGTAGACCGTCATATCAACACTAGATTAGCCTCACGCGTGCTTCATCGGTTCAATCACCTTAAAAGTTGCCTATGCGCCCTGTAGACGGTTTTAAAGGGTTTTTGTTATGGCTTTTCGAAGGGGTGTTACGCGAGGGCGCTCGCGCCAGCGCTGTAACGCCACTGCGCAAAAGCCTATAACTAACCCTTAATATTTTCACCGACGGCGCAGCCGTCCTAAATTTATATTACGGACACATACCAAATGAGCATGCAATCTTTGTTAAAATCCGCGCCCTTAAAAAATAATAAAAATATGGTCTATGCAGGGTTTTAGTCACAGAGCTGTTGCGGATTTGCCAGATTGGGCAATCTCACTGCAGGCGCATTACTGGCGTGTACGTGTTGAAGTTAGGAATAAAACAATGAGGCGCAAACACTACAGGTATATTGCGGCTGAAAAGTTACGATTGGTTGAGGCTGGGATATGTCCGCACAAAATAAATGCGGTATGTAAGTATTTAGTTAGTTTGAAGCAAGTGAACGCAGATCGCTTGCATGCGGCACTTGAAAGCGAAACGAAGCAATTGAGCTTTAATTTTGAATTTAACAATTTTACATAATATACAGTTATCGTTTGCCGTGCTTGCGGTGGCGCTAACTGTCTGGGCTTCCTTTGACATAATTTTTAGTGCGTCATCAATAGATAGACCAGCTTCTTTTATAAGTCGAAGTAAATTAACACCGTTTGCTTCGCTTCTCCCTACTTTCCAATGGCTCACCATGCCTTTTGAAACCCCAAGTAAGTTCGCAATTCCATAATCGCTCTCAATCCCTGTTTTTTCCTTCGCAATTTCAACAAGTTTGTAAGTTGTGTTCATGGTTTTCTCCTTTTTTCGATGTTTTCAATTGTATACGGTATAAAAATGTTGACAAGGTTCCCAAAACTATACTAGTATCCATTTCAACACCTCAACACGAACCTGACCCCGTGTATGAGCTTAAAACCATAAGGGTCTATACAAGGGAATCACATCATGCGTTTACAAGTATTGCACATCGGCGAAACAACATCAGGCAAATCAGGCAACGGTCGCGACTGGAATCGCCGTATTTTTCAAGTGTTCACATCAGACCAAGTGGCTGGAAACATTCCTGTTTACGGTGAGCTGGACGAACTAAATAGTTACAAACAGGGCGGCACCTACGATGCAACAATTCAAACTAGGGCGGGTAATAACGGCAGAATTGAGTTAGCTATTACAAAGTTAACGCCAGCTAAGGCGTCACAGTAGAAAAGCAAAAGCCCCAAGAGACGGCAATCTCTTAGGGCTTTTTATTTGTCAACCTTCAGTAGAGGTCAGCAACATGGAAGCAATTATAAACCCATTTGAGCCAGAAAACGCAAACGATTTTAATAGCCCTTATGAGTACACGTTAAAAATAACAACCTTTGCAAATAAAACAGTTGATTTTTTATTGCGACCAATAAGGCACCGCATACCAAAATCAATAGAGGTCTTTAAAGGCGTAATGACAACTTACACAAAAACACTTAGTGACGCAGAGCAAGAGGAAAAACGCCTTGAAAACATCGAGCGTTCTGCAAGGCGTGCCAAACAGGCGGTCCACTACGCTGTACGTTCACTAGGTGCTGACCATATGCTGACGCTCACAACACGCGAAAACATGACAGACAGAAATGAATTTTTTAGAGTATTTCAAGAATTCATACGCTTAGTACGTACTAAAGACTTGGTAACAATACAAGGCGAACTACACCTTAAGACTAGAAAAGAAAAACGCGAATACGGCTATGTGGCATGCCCAGAATTGCAAGAGCGGGGCGCTTATCACATGCACGTTGCATGCGTTGGCAAGCAGGATTTAGAGCTGTTACGAGCTTGCTGGTATGTAGCACTAGGCGGTAATGAAAACGATAAAGGGGAGGGCACAAAAGGCGCGATTAACGTTCGTTACCATGAACGCCGCTTCTCTGGAAAAACAGAGCTTCACAAGACTTTTTCCCTAGTTTCATACATGACCAAATACATGGTTAAGTCGTTTGAAGAGGTCGCAGAAGTAGGGCTTAAGCGCTATTCATCATCACGTTCTATCCCGAAGCCAATCATTAACAAGCAGTTCATATGGAGTAGTTATGCCAATAACGGTGGTGATTTTGTTACTGCAATGCGTGAAGTATTTGCAATTGCTAGTTTTCAGGGTGTAACAGATTTTCAGCCGTGGAATCGAGGTACAGACATATTCATCTTAAGGGGTGTCTCTCTATGATTATCAAAACCACACGTAAGCCATCAGAAGGCATGACTCTAAAACCATTAAGCATGGCTGAAGAGATTGCACGCATAGACAAAATGCGCGATGACTGCATACAGGCTCGCGTGATTAAATTTGGTGAAACTCCAGAGCAAGCAGCGAATGCCTATGACGACATTATTCAAACTGCTGCAATCATAGCTTTACCTCACGTAATGAAAAGAGCGATAGCAATCCTTAAGGCGCTTAAGTAATGCTCTGTCTCACTCAAACATCAAGCGACACTTTTCAAGTCATGGCAACACAGCCAGACACATACACGTCATGTATGCACATCCTAGCAAGTGCATCTGACATCAGCGTGTTAGTACCTCTAACCGCTACACAGGGCTTACAGATAGCAACTGCAATTGGTGTCTGTTGGGCGACTGGGTTCGCATTTCGCGTACTCGGTCAATTTTTAAACCACAAATCAAACGAAAGCGAGACATAACATGGATGTATCAGAAATCACTAGCTTACTGGCTACAGTAGTAACTGCAATTACCACAATCGGCGGCGCATTGCTTCTTATCTGGGGTACTAAATTGGCATATCGCAAACTTACAGGCGGTTAACCAAAACAAGCCCCTACGGGGGCTTTTTCAATAGGGTAAAAAAAATGGCTGGCTATTTCGTAATGATTGGATTATTGGGCGCCTTATGGATACTATTTTCATAAAATTTTTAATTCTGCTCACACTTACATTAGGCGCTATTCAAAGCGTAAAAGCAGAAACATACGCGCCTGATTTTAAATATGGTATTAGCGATAAACCTGATAGGCTATCAGACCCTGTTACTGCTTGTCGTTTATTTTGGAATACATCCGAAATACCACAGCTAGCATGGGGCACACAGCCTACCGCCGCGCCATTTAGCTTCAATGGCGACCCAAATTATACTTATCAATGCTCGTTTAAATATACAAACGCTAGTGGCTATCAAGTTACCGCACAGGCAAATCTTTTAAAATTTCCTATATGCAATGTTCCAGCTACTTACAATACAACAACTAAACTTTGTAGTGTAACTTGTCAAGTTGGAACAACATTTAATGCATCAACAAAATCATGTGAAGCGCCGCCACCTCCATGCACTTCTGGTGAAGTCGTATCTTCTGGCTATTATGACGGTGGTAAAAATCCCTCTGGTTCATTCCCAAACGTATCATGTCAGTCTGGCTGTTCTGTTATTTTTCAGGGCACGTGGCCATTTTCACAATCCAACCAAGCAGATGGAATGCACTATTATGCAAAGGGGTCATATGTTAAAGATGGGTTTACCTGTTCTGGTTCAGGTACCTCACCTGCTGCTTCATCATCCGCGCCGAAAAGCGTAGAGCAACAAGCTGCAGACGCTGCCGCTGCACAGGCAGCCGCAGAAAAATCCGCTAAAGCTGCTGCTGATAAAGCTGCCGCAGATGCGAAAACCGCCGCAGACAAAGCTGCATCTGCCGCCGCAGCACAGGCCGCAGAAGCCGCAAAACAAGCCGCAGAAGAGGCTGTAAAAAAAGCAGAAGCATCCAAAGCCGCCGCAGATAAAGCTGCTTCCGATCCAAATGCAACACAAGCGGATAAAGATGCTGCCAATACAAAAGCCGCCGCAGACAAAGCTGCTGCTGATGCTGCAAAACAAGCGTCAGCAACTGCCTCAGGTGCCGCAGCTGCTGCACAAAAAGATGATACGAAGCCAGAGCAAAAAGATTTCTGCGAAAAAAACCCAACATCATTCATTTGTAAAACATCAGCTGTAAACGCTGGATATTGCGCACCAAATGGCACTGTTAGCGGATTTTCATGCGATAGCGACCCTGTATTCTGTTCAATGGCACAAACACAGCTACAAGCATACTGTTTGCAAAACTCAAGAGATGAAGCGCTTGTAACTGCCTATAACAATATGAAAAACGATACAGGCAGCACTAACCCTGCAAACCCTGCAAATATTCAGAATATCAACATACCAACAACGCTAAATGCATCTAGTCCTTACGCTGGACAATGCAATCCAGATGTAACGATTTCAGTCGGCACGACTTCGGCAACGCTTCCATTTAGTGCGTGGTGTCCATACTTAAACGCACTTGGTTATCTTTTTCTAGCGATGGCGTACATGTCTGCTGCCGTCATTATCTCGAGGACTTAATACTATGCCAGCCGCTTTTTTTTCAATGATATGGGGCTCACTAGCAGCCGTTCTAAGTACGCTAGTTGGGCGCATTCTTACAGCTTTAGCCATTGGCTATGTGAGCTATTCAGGCATTGACATACTGCTTGAAAACATACGAACACTAGCATTGCAACACATGGGCAACATGGGGCCATTGGTTGGCGTTGTTGGCATGCTTAAGCTCGGTGAATCTCTAAACGTTGTCGTTTCCGCTGTTTTAGCTAAGTACGCAATCGCAGGATTAACCAACGGTTCAATCACTAGAATGGTGTTTAAAAAATGATTAACCTAGTAACAGGCCTCCCTGGTTCTGGCAAAACGCTCTGGACACTAAAAACGGTTGTTGACTACGTTAAGAAAGAAAACGAAGCATTAGCCGCGCAAGGCAAACCACCTCGCCAAGTCTATTACCACGGCATACCAGAATTAACGCTTGAAGGCTGGAACCTCATGGCTAGCCCTGAGGACTGGATAACATTGCCTAGTCACTCAATCATCGTGATTGATGAATGCCAAAGCACATTCAGGCCACGCGCTGCCAGTGTAAAACCGCCTCAATATATCGCCGACTTTGAAACGCACCGACATAAAGGTTTAGACTTTTTCTTGATGACACAGCACCCCATGCTAATTGACGGCAACATACGCCGCTTAGCTGGCAAGCATTACCACGTTGTCAGGTTCTACGGCTTCCAAAAGTCAACAATCCACGAGTTTCAACAAGTCCGCGAAAATTGCGACAAGAATCTGAAAAACAGTATCAGTACGCATTTTGTTTACCCAAAAGAAGTGTTCAACTGGTACAAGTCAGCAGATGCCCACACTATGAAAAAGCGTGTGCCTCTGCGCCTCATCATGGTTGTTCTACTACCTATCCTCGCCGTTGTAGTTGGCTACTTTGCAATCCAGAGCCTTTACAAGATACAAACCGACCCTAGTAAAACAATGGAAAAACTAAACAATGCTAGTCCTGATATTAACGAAAATGGTAATCAAGGCGCTAAAACGCCAAATCAGAAACCGCAAACAGATAGGGCGCTGACCTACGTTGAGCTACGCACGCCAGAGGTGCCGGACTTCCCACATACTGCGCCCATATACGCTGACATTACAGCGCCAACTAGCGCACCATTTCCAAGTGCATGTGTCATGAGCAATTCAAAGGGCTGCCAATGCTTTACGCAGCAAGGCACAAAAATGAACATCGAATATTTAACTTGCAAACACATTGTTGAAAACGGCGTTTATGTTGATTGGAACATTAACCCAGAGCGAAGAAAAGAAGAGGGCGTACGAGCACCATCGCAGCAAGTCGCAAGCCTTGAAAGTGACGTTCGGTACATCCAGCCAAAGCTATTCAATACAGGCGGCTCTAACGCCTCACCAGCCAATTAGGGGTATGGGGTGCTAACCCCATGTAGACCGTCATATCAACAATAGATTGGCTTCACGCGAGCTTCAACGGTTCAATCATCAGAAAATTCACCTATGCGCCCTGTAGACGCTTTTAAAGGGTTTTTGTTATGGCTTTGCGAAGGGGTGTTACGCGAGGGCGCTTGCGCCAGCGCTGTAACGCGACTGCGCAAAAGCCAATAACTAACCCTTGATATTTTCGGCAGACGGCGCAGCCGTCCTAAATTTATATTACGGACACATACCAAATGAGCATGCAATCTTTGTTAAAATCCGCGCCCTTAAAAAATAATAAAAATATGGTCTATGCAGGGTTTTAGTCACAGAGCTGT
>Ga0207970_100377_pt1 | contig 12659 bp, 9 predicted proteins | sample LakWasMet50_LOW8_2_FD_183886 | JGI IMG/M metagenome (GOLD analysis project Ga0207970, IMG submission 183886) | Freshwater sediment methanotrophic microbial communities from Lake Washington under simulated oxygen tension - Sediment Metagenome... | ecosystem: Environmental > Aquatic > Freshwater >... | reverse complement strand
CATCGGTTGGCGTTGCCGAAACTTTTATGACTATGGGCAGTCTTTACCTGGTTTTCATGATGATCGGCGCGTTCAGTATCCGTTTGCCGGCAGAGGGCTGGTTGCCGGTTAATTTTCAGCCGGATACGCGTAACAGCAAGTTGATCACGGACAAGCATGTCCACGTCGAACAAGTGCTTAAAACGCCGCAGTTTTATCTGTTATGGCTGGTGTTATGCCTGAATGTGACGGCCGGAATCGGCGTACTCGGTCAAGCTTCGGCGATGAGCCAGGAGATGTTTAAGGACCAGATTACGCCCGAAAAGGCCGCCGCGTTTGTCGGCATGCTGAGTTTCTTCAACATGGGCGGGCGTTTTTTTTGGTCGACGCTGTCCGATTACCTGGGCAGGAAAAGTACCTATTTCACCTTTTTCATGCTGGGCTGTGTGCTGTATTCGATTGTGCCTTATACCGGACGCATGAATAATGTGGCGCTGTTCATGGGCTGTTACGCGGTGATTATGAGTATGTACGGCGGCGGTTTTTCGACCATTCCGGCTTATCTGGCCGATATTTTCGGCACTAGGTACGTCGGCGCCATTCATGGCCGGTTACTGACCGCCTGGGCTACTGCGGGCGTTGCAGGCCCGGTGCTGGTTAATTATCTGAGGGAAAGTCAAATCGCGCAGGGCGTACCCAAAGCCGATGCCTACAATATGACCATGCAGATCATGGCCGGATTATTGGTGGTGGGATTTTTTTGTAACCTGGGCATCAAGGCCGTCGATGAAAAGCATCATCTCAAGCATGATGACGTAAATGGTCAGTTTGATGCTGCGTAAATGAAATTATGCAGGGACTAGCGTGCGTTGATAGTGAGAACATCTGTCAAAAACAGGCTGCGGCAATCTGTTTGCCCGTAGGCCATTAAAAATGTGATTCAACAGTATTGACCTCTGCCATTACCCCCTCATTTCATCTCTCCAGAAAATATCAAGTTTTTGTAGATTTCTTTCCCGGCAAGCTTGCCAATTTTTCTTGTTTTTTTATTTGAGTTAACAATAAGCCCTATTTTTCAAGATAAGGGCAGGGCTATGCGTTATTTTTATTATGTCTGTTGGATCATCGAACTATTGGCGGGAATTGGACTTTTTATAATTTCGTTTCTGCTGCAAAACGAAGTATTGCAAGCATTCATGAGTAGCGCAGCATTAGCGTTATTTTTAGCTGTTGTCTTTGAAGCGGCTAAGGCGACGGCTATAGTCTGGCATCGCTATTTTGTCAGTTTGGATTGTGCGTCTTATCCCGATTCGATTCGCATGACTTCTTTTTTGTTCAGGCTGGGCTTGCTGGGGTTATCGATGCTGTGTTCGGTCATTTACCTATCCAGCCATTTAGACCGGCCCTACCTCAAACAAATACAAGCGGAAGAAATCGGCCGGCACGAATCGATTGCCCGGCAGCGTATGGCTGAAGCAAGGCAGGAACAAGAGCAGTTGCGCATAAACCTGCAAGCGAAACAAAAAGAGGAGCTGGAAACTAAGCGACTGTTAAATCAGCAGCAGGCTTTATCGTTGGAGCAGGCTTTAAAAGATGAAATGAACAATGTTGTCAGCGGCGTTTTTCAAGGGCCGAGATATACAGAAATAAACAAGCGCTTGGAACAGGCTTATGCCCGGAACGTGCAGGATATGAACGCTATTAAGGCGCAGCAATTTAAGGATCAACAGGATTTAGAGCAACTGCTGCATCAGCAAAGGCAGGCATTGGAATCAGAAACCCAGCAGCAATTGGCAACAAGCCGAGAGGCTATTTTAAATAAGGACTACGCCAAGGATGAGCGAGTTAATCACCCTATGGTCGTGGCGTTTTTAAAAGTGACTGCGTCGGTATTTAATTGGCAATTGGAGCCGTTACAGTTTGTTTTTATCTTTTCCGTTTTAACTAGCGTATTGATGGAGCTGGGGATTTTACTGTCATTCGATACCGTCACTTTATCGATTCATTCATTAATGGTGAAGCAACAGGAGCATGAAATCGATAAAGAGGTATTAAAGGCGAATATGCAGGCAAAAAAAGCTTCGGAAGATATTAAGCATGAAGCGGATATGGAGCTGATTAAAAAATCGGCGCTGCGTGCAACGGATAAAGCAAAAGCTTATTTTGAAGAACCCGGATTTTATTAACTGCTGTTACGCACGAGTGGAATTGCTCCGGTTTGCTGCGCGTCGGCAGCGATCCTCGACAAAAGCGAGGAGCGCAGGACAAATCGGCAGGATAGCCGATTTACAGGCATGGCATCCGTCAGTGTTATGACGTAATGGTATTGAGTAGGAGCGGGCCATGCCCGCGATGGAAGTGCTAAAGCCTTCTCATCGCGGGCATGGCCCGCTCCTACAGCGATTTATCGAGAATAAATGAATTATTTTTTGTGTCAGGGCTATTCAGTCTTTGACCACTTCCACACCTTTCAACCGCCGTTTTTAGCTTGCTAATGGCAAGCTTGCCACATCTATAGTTTTGATCAAGTTATGTAAACATTGCCACCGAATCATTTAACAAAGGATTAGAGCAATGAAAGAGCAAAACGAACACCAACACACCCCCGATTTTTTGCCTTATGAGGCAATCAACCATAGCCGGAAAAACGAGATGGCGGTGGACAGCGCGTTTAAAAAACACCAAGGCAAGTCGGGTCTGGTTTTATTCAATAGGGAAGAGCATAAGCGGGTAAGGCAATACATTATGGACGAGCTTGATAAAGGCTTTGACTTTCGCCAAAAAGCGCTCGCGATTACCTTGGAAACCAAACTGCAAACCATAGAAGAGTCTTGCAACCATATTTTAATTACGGGAAAAACCTACCTAAGAAAACAAAGAGCGGAGTTTTTTGCCAAGGAGCTGATGGATTTGAAACAGAATATGGATGAAATGGTTGACGCTTTCGCAATCAGGATCGATGAACGTCTGATACGCGTGGAAAAGTATCAAAGCCCGTTAATCCGGCAACGGGAAAAAGCGCGCCTGGAAAAATCGGTCGGCGACTTTCTGGATACCCTGGATCAACTGGTAGGGGATTTTATAAACATCGTTAATGAAAGCGTACATCGATAGGGAGGCGCTATGAAAACAATAAAAATTGTCTTGACGATGCTTTGTTTATTACATGCTCAGGCAGGCTATGCCGATTGGTGTGATGGCCGTAAATTCATGGTCATGGCTATGCCGATGTCGGAGCGCGTGTTAAAGGCGGGAGAAAGCTTGCAGCAATTGCAGCAGTCATTGAGCGAAGAAGCCGGTCGCTTGCAGCTGGATATAAAACAAAACAGTCTATCGGTTAAAAACGCCTTATCGGCTGAGCTTAATGTATTAAAACGCCAGACCGCTGAGTTATGCGAGCAAGGTCAGTCGGGCAATTTCCCGTTGCAATATCAGGGTTTGCCCTTGGCTGATCGTTTAGAGTTTCGCGCCCAGATAGCATTAAATTTAAATTTATTAGCCGCTCAGCAAGCGGCTTCGGACGATGTAGAGAAAATGCAGGGGGACATCGCCCACGCCGCTAAAGTGATGCAGCAAAAAAGCAGGGAATTGACGTTGTTAATAAAGCATCATGCCGTGCAAGTAGAGATGGCCGATAAGTCGGGCTATAACCGCCGGTTTTTGCAGACAGCCTGCATGGCGGCGGAAGATAGCCGGGATTTGTTGAGTTCATTGAAAATAGTTTCATTGGACGCCTTATTGAGTCAAAAAATTCAACAGTTACGGCAGCAAAAGCCCATTGACGATATGACGTTGGAAAAATTCTTAACAACCTGCCGGTACGCGGATGAACCGGAAACTCTGCCGGACAGGCTGAAAGAAATGCTCAACCGGCTAAAGAGTTGGCTGTAATGCGCCGGAATCCGGCAGTCATCGCTTACGACATCAGCTGCAATAAAAGGCGGCGCAAGGTTTACCGCTGCCTTTTATCCTGGAGCCTGGATTGCCAATATTCGGTATTCGAATGCAATTTGAGTTACCGGGAGGCGGAAGAGCTGTTTATCCAGCTGAGCGGATTGATTGACGAACATGAAGACAGCTTGTTGCTGGCCTGGTTAAGCCCTAAACAAAAAGCCAAGGCTATTACCCGGAATGCAAAAATCGGTTTTCAAACGCCGGTTTTTTATGCCGGTTAAGACGATGATTACGCGGGTTCCCAAGCTCCGGCTCTCGTCTTTATACACAAATACCCAAGAGACGCTCGTTCCCACGCGCCGCGTGGGAATGCAGTGCAAGGCGCGCTGCGCCGCGAATCACGATCAGCGTCTGGCGTATACGGGACGCAGCGCGTCCTGCACTGCATTCCCACGGAGCTCGTGGGAACGAGAGCGAACATGGCTTCACGAACCTGCGCTGGTTGCGCTGGTTCCCAAGCTCCGGCTTGGGAACCCCGTTAGCGAAGCTCCAGCTTCGCGAGTCGGGAAGCTGGAGCTTCCAAGACTGCATTCCCAAGCTGGAGCTTGGGAACGAGCGAAAAATCGGTTTTCAAACGCCGGTTTTTTATGTCGGTTAAGACGATGATTACGCGGGTTCCCAAGCTCCGGCTCTCGTCTTTATACACAAATACCCAAGAGACGCTCGTTCCCACGCGCCGCGTGGGAATGCAGTGCAAGGCGCGCTGCGCCGCGAATCACGATCAGCGTCTGGCGTATACGGGACGCAGCGCGTCCTGCACTGCATTCCCACGGAGCTCGTGGGAACGAGAGCGAACATGGCTTCACGAACCTGCGCTGGTTCCCAAGCTCTGGCTTGGGAACCCAGTTAGCGAAGCTCCAGCTTCGCGAGTCGGGAAGCTGGAGCTTCCAAGACTGCATTCCCAAGCTGGAGCTTGGGAACGAGCGAAATATCTCTCTCAAATATCTCACTCCTGTTCACCTTTACAGATAAAAAACCTATGAAATATAACTATTTGATTGCCTATGATATTAGACACCCCAAGCGCTTGCGGCGGGTTCATTACTATATGAGCAAGCGGGCGACGGCGTTGCAAAAATCCGTTTTTTTAATTAAAGAAACCCCGTCCGCCGTTAACGCAATAAGTAGCGGCGTATTGGCTTTGGCCGATACCAATGAAGACGACATCAGGCTTTATCCGATACAACAGATGGATAAAGTATGGGTAGCCGGCAAGCAGGCGGAAAAATTGCAGGGGCTGTACGGCGCGGCAAAAATAACCGTTAAAAAAAGCCTGGCAAAAAAACTTTTAAACGCTTTATTTGGGAGCAGAACATGATTTTTGTCGTCGATAAACGAGATGTGATGCTCCGTTATGAGAATGGCTGCATACGGGTAGAAAAAGACAACAAACTGATTCAACGCATTCCGATCAAGCAATTGGAGCAAGTCATCGTTTTCGGCAATCCGCTTGCCGAAACAGCGGTATGGCGAGCGTTATCGACAGCTGAGGTGCCGACGGTGATGCTGAGCATAAGAGGCGCCGACCGGGCCGCAATGATCGGCAGCGGACTGGCAATTCAATTGCCGGTCAGGCGAATGCAGCATCAGTTGGCGAGCCATCGGCAGCACAGTTTATTACTGGCAAAATGGTTTGTACGGCGCAAGATAGACAGCTATGAGCTCGCAATTAACTGCCTGGAGAGCAACTATCGATTGCAGGAAATCGATAGAAACGAATTTAATAGGCGGCAACAAAGCAGCCGGATTAATTTGGACGCGGCACAGGACATGTTGTCGATTACCGGCGTAGAGGGACAGTTGGCGCATGCTTGGTTCAGCTTGCTAAGTCGGTATTTAGACCCGCAATGGCATTTTACCGAACGCAACCGAAGGCCGCCGCGCGATCCGGTCAACGCCTTATTATCCTTGGGCTATACCTTAACCATGTCGGAGATCAGGCAAAGTGTTATCGGTTTTGGCTTGGACCCGTCGTTAGGCTTTTTGCATCAGGATTATCCTGGAAGAGAATCAATGGCCTTGGATGTGACGGAAATTTTCCGTTCTGCCGTGGATTGCTTTGTGCTGCAAAGCCTGGCGGAAGGGCTGTTTAGCACAGACAGTTTTTATTATCGCAGCGTTGAAGGCTGTCGTTTAAGTAAGCAGGCAAGACCTTGTTTTTTCCAGGCTTGGGCAAGCTATCGTGAAAATTGGCCTAGACCGTTGGCAGGACAAAGCAGCTCAGGCACGCATTATGCGCCGGTACGGGAGCAAATAACCGGGCAATTGATGGACCTGTTCGAATACATGAAAACCGGGATGCAATGATGGCCAAACAAAGTGTGCTGGAACACGCCATGAGCGCGGACATATTGGATCGGAGCTGGTGTAAATTGCGCAATGAACATACACCGTGGTCAATCGACGTATCCAGGGATCAATTACAGCAACATTTACTGCGGCATGTGCTGGACTGCCGCGAGCAAGTGTTGTCAGGGCAATATAGGCCGCAACCGTTACGTCAGTTTCCAATGTTAAAACCCGATGGCAGGCAACGAGTGTTAAGCGCGCAATATTTGCAGGACAAGCTGATTCAACGGGCGCTATTAACCGTGCTGCAACCGCGTATGGAAGAAATTTTTCACGACGACAGCTACGCTTACAGGCCGAATCGGAACGTGCAAATGGCCCTGCAAAAAGTGCGCGAGCGCGTAAGAATAGGCCAGTCGTGGCTGGTCGATGCCGATATTCAATCGTTTTTCGATAACATTCCGCTTAGGCCGTTGAATAAGCAGTTAAAAGGTTTTATTAACGATGCGCCGGCCATGAAGCTGATCGAACAATGGCTAAACCAGGGCGCGCACCATAACAGCTTGTTGTCGGCAAAACGGGGGATTTCGCAAGGCGCGATCCTGTCGCCGCTGTTTTGCAACCTTTATTTGCATCAATTCGACATGGCGATGAGCCGCGCCGGCATCCCCTTTGTCCGTTTTGCGGATGATTTTTTATTGTTTTCCGATCAAAAAGATAAGGCGGAAAAGGCCTTGCGCTATGCAACAGAGCAGTTGGCTAAATTGGACTTGACTATTCATCCCCAAAAGACCCGAATTGTACAAAGCAGCCAAGCGGTAACATTTTTAGGCGAGTGTTTGCCCGCATGTTATTAAAACGTGACAATGATAAAAGCTATGGGTAATATCCTACTGGCTCGAATGAGTGGGCTGGAAAAGTGTATTTAAAAGCTAACTTGGGAGTTGCCGTTTGATGGGTCCAAAAGAGTGTTGCAAGGGCATGATTGTCAAGCGGTTTTAGAAAGGTGCAGGGTTTGAATGGTTACCTGATGAATAAGGTATTAAGACTAATTTTGTGTGCCATATTTGCACACAAAATGTTTGAATGGTTACCTGATGAATAAGGTATTAAGACCAAAAGCCACCGCTCCACCGACTGCGAACCAAATGTTTGAATGGTTACCTGATGAATAAGGTATTAAGACCATCATTGTTTACCACTACCACTTATTTTAGCCGTTTGAATGGTTACCTGATGAATAAGGTATTAAGACCCTATCTTTTATACCAATTAAAGCAATACCAGAGGTTTGAATGGTTACCTGATGAATAAGGTATTAAGACTTGCCGGAGCGATGATACCATTCAATTGCTGTTTGAATGGTTACCTGATGAATAAGGTATTAAGACTTTTTAGTGAAACGCACATACTCCACACCTGTTGGTTTGAATGGTTACCTGATGAATAAGGTATTAAGACTTTCTGGCGCTGACTCCTCGGGGTCTTGCAGGGTGTTTGAATGGTTACCTGATGAATAAGGTATTAAGACAAATATTTTCAGCAACAATCCTTGCTTCCTGTATGTTTGAATGGTTACCTGATGAATAAGGTATTAAGACTTTTGTAAATCACTCCCTCGACTTTTACCTCCAGTTTGAATGGTTACCTGATGAATAAGGTATTAAGACCCTGCAAGCCATACCCATGACGGAACTTTCTGGGGTTTGAATGGTTACCTGATGAATAAGGTATTAAGACAGCGCTTATTGCTTTGGATAAACATTTTTTCAAGTTTGAATGGTTACCTGATGAATAAGGTATTAAGACTGCCCTCAAGTATTGCTGGTATGAATGCTGAGTGTTTGAATGGTTACCTGATGAATAAGGTATTAAGACGAATATTTTGGGGTAACGCAACGTAATCAGTTGTTTGAATGGTTACCTGATGAATAAGGTATTAAGACATGGAATATAGAATTCCCTAAAACCCGCTGGGTTTGAATGGTTACCTGATGAATAAGGTATTAAGACTTGGACACATTAGTTAAAACACGACCTTTCCCAGTTTGAATGGTTACCTGATGAATAAGGTATTAAGACAATATTGCACTCTACTAGAGAGGCAAAATATTTTAGTTTGAATGGTTACCTGATGAATAAGGTATTAAGACATAACACCTACGACATAAGCAATATACGCAATTGTTTGAATGGTTACCTGATGAATAAGGTATTAAGACATTTTAAACAGTTCCTTGGAACAAATGAAATGTTTGAATGGTTACCTGATGAATAAGGTATTAAGACACTGTTAAGCCACGAGCCCTAACGAGTATGAGTGGTTTGAATGGTTACCTGATGAATAAGGTATTAAGACATCTGCGATCGTTGAGCCTACCACTGAGCTTTTCCGTTTGAATGGTTACCTGATGAATAAGGTATTAAGACTAATCAAAATCCCTCTCTGTAAGAATAATTGAAAGTTTGAATGGTTACCTGATGAATAAGGTATTAAGACCATTACTACTGATCAATAAGTCAATTAAGAAAAGTTTGAATGGTTACCTGATGAATAAGGTATTAAGACCCTTGAAGGAGTATTTTGTATGCCATAATCGTTTGGTTTGAATGGTTACCTGATGAATAAGGTATTAAGACGTTGCAGTGGGTGCTGTTAAAGCAGAAAGCTTACGTTTGAATGGTTACCTGATGAATAAGGTATTAAGACCATAAAGGGTACTGAAAGATTTCATCCGGCTGAGTTTGAATGGTTACCTGATGAATAAGGTATTAAGACAAAGCTCAGACGTCACATACATTACTGATTTGTGTTTGAATGGTTACCTGATGAATAAGGTATTAAGACGACATCATTTCTGGCTGATTGACAATATTACGAGGTTTGAATGGTTACCTGATGAATAAGGTATTAAGACAACCGTGATGGCATCTTCGGATTTCCCAGTCGAGTTTGAATGGTTACCTGATGAATAAGGTATTAAGACAAAAATATATATGATGACCGGTATTGCGATCACAGTTTGAATGGTTACCTGATGAATAAGGTATTAAGACCTTGTCCTCAAGCTTCATCAGCAATTTGTATATGGTTTGAATGGTTACCTGATGAATAAGGTATTAAGACATTACCATACTGCCTCCTCCGCAAATCAGTGCTGTTTGAATGGTTACCTGATGAATAAGGTATTAAGACTTGCAAAGAACAGCAATGCGACTAATTTTTTTTTGTTTGAATGGTTACCTGATGAATAAGGTATTAAGACTAGTTACTCGTTGCAGATTAGGGAATTGTCAAAGTTTGAATGGTTACCTGATGAATAAGGTATTAAGACGTTTTTCCCGGTACCACTACATTCAGGAATTTCGTTTGAATGGTTACCTGATGAATAAGGTATTAAGACATGACGTAGCTCCTCACTGTCCAATAAGTATTAGGTTTGAATGGTTACCTGATGAATAAGGTATTAAGACTATCCAGTACCGAGGACTGACCAATAAGCTAAAGTTTGAATGGTTACCTGATGAATAAGGTATTAAGACGGGGGATATTTCCCCCATTTTTGACGTAATAAACGTTTGAATGGTTACCTGATGAATAAGGTATTAAGACGTTTCGAGCCAGCTCTAACTTCAAGCTGTAGTGGTTTGAATGGTTACCTGATGAATAAGGTATTAAGACTCTAACACTTATAACACTAACAATAAGGAGTTTAGTTTGAATGGTTACCTGATGAATAAGGTATTAAGACCTTGATTCTCTACCAAAGCAACACCTCAAACAGTTTGAATGGTTACCTGATGAATAAGGTATTAAGACATAACGGTTAATACACCTATCCATATCCATAATAGTTTGAATGGTTACCTGGCGAATAAGGTATTAAGACTTTTTGTAAGTACCGTTCTAGCAGAGAAAATAAGTTTGAATGTTTACCTGATTAATAAGGTATTAAGACAGGTCCAATACCATTCTAGGGGAGTAAGACCATTTTGAATGTTTACCTAATTAATAAGGTATTAAGACAAAGCAAAGTGGAGCGATTATCCGTAAGTATCCGTCGAATGGTTATCTGATTGATCATGTACATATGAATACGGCAGTTAACTCTTATATTCTAGCTATATAAAGATGGTTAGCTGTCGGCTTGCTGTTAAAGTAAGATTGTTGAAAATTACCTACATAACCGCCTTTATAGGCAAAAATATATATAACCTCTATTTACCCAATAAATATGCAAACGGATATTCCAAAACTGCCTATTACGGAATTAATTTTTCGCTATAAAACTGAAAATAGTTTTAAATTATCCGGGTTGACTGGTAGTTTATGGCATGGCGTTTTTGGCAAGGCATTGAAGGAAATCAGCTGCTGTTCCCCCGGACTCATGTGTGCGGATTGCATGTTTCTGCACAGTTGCGATTACTCTTACCTGTTTGCCGGTATACGACCGCCGCAAGCGGAATTGATGACCAAGTACCAAACTATTCCGGTGCCTTATGTGTTTCGCACTGAACAGGTTAATGATGAAATACAGTTCAGCGCAGAACAAATACTAGAGGTTCCGCTGATTTTAATCGGTGACTCCAGTCAGCGCCTTTCTGTAGTTTTGCATGCGATGCACAAGGCGGGGTTAAACGGTTTGGGACGTGATAGAAAGCGGATTCAACTGATGCAGGTAGTACAAAAAGTAAATCAGCAAACACAGGTTATTTTAGGGGAGGGCGGCAATAAGGGGCTTTTGCCATGGCAAGAGCCGCGCTTGCCTGCCGCGCCTCAAGCTGTTGTGTTAAAGTTGATCACGCCTTATAAGCTGTCAGGCGATGCAAAGCAGCCGGATTCTATCGATATTGGCAAGTTTTTAATGCAAATAATCAGGCGTATTTCCCTGTTACAGTATTTCTATACCGCTCAACAATTAAATGCCGATTTTGTCTATTTAAAAACACTGACAGAAAATATCGTGGCCGAGCAAGACATCACTTATAAGGAAAGTAAGCGCTATTCGGCCAGTCATGGAAAAGTCATCGATACCAGCGGTTTTGTCGGCGTGCTTAAACTATCAATGCTCGGTAAAGAGGATTTATGGCCCTATATTTATTTAGGGCAATGGCTGCATGTGGGCAAAAATGCCAGTATGGGTTTTGGGCGTTATGAGGTGGTTGAGGTTGACTAAGTTTCTAAGTGGGCGAGGTAATTCCCAGCGTTTTGCATGATGGCTAAATTTCGACATCGGATAATTCTAAGGATAGGGGGGGGGGGCGGCAATCACTTCCCGAAACCTGGATTCATCGCTAGACACAAGTCTCTGCGGACCGACAGTCGCTTACTTGGCGTTAGGCGGATAGGCAGACCTTGCAGGTTTTTAAAACCTGGAAGGTCTAATAAACGGAAGTTATTTTTGGCGAAATCCTGGAACGGCAAGCTTGCCGGATTTATTTCCGCGCGAATTACTTGGTAGCCTAGATTGTTCTTAATTTTTTTTAGGGTAATAACAATGAATCAGAACAATCAATACACCAATAGAATTCTGTTAGTGACAACCGGCTTGTCGCCGCAGATCGTGACCGAGACGCTTTATAAATTGGCGGTCGATAATGAACAGCCGTTTATTCCGACTGAAGTGCATTTAATTACCACCCAAGACGGCGCGGCCAAAGCAAGACAATCATTATTGGCCGGAGAGCAAGGCGAGAATCGGTTCGGCCGTTTTTGCGAGGATTATGGCTTAAGCGGTATTAAATTCGAAGCCGAGCATATTCATATTATTGCCGATACCGAGGGCGTATTTATCGACGACAGCCATTGCACCGAACACAATCGCGCTTCGGCGGATTTTATTACCCAAAAGGTCAGGGAGTTTACTCGGGACGAGGATAGCGCCCTGCATGTTTCCCTGGCCGGAGGGCGTAAAACCATGTCTTTTTATACCGGCTACGCGCTTAGTTTGTATGGGCGGGCCCAGGATCGGCTATCGCATGTGTTGGTTAACGACGAGTATCAAAACAAAGCGGATTTTTATTATCCGTTGCCGGGACAGACGGGCGTGACTATTATCCTGTCGGAAATTCCTTATGTCCGTATGCGTTACCAAGTTCCCGATCAGCTATTGGAGGGTAAGGTTGGGTTTCAGGACGCGGTAAATACCATTCAGCGTTTTATGCTGCCGGAAACCATTGTTTGTTATGAAGGGCGGAAAACTATTGAGCTGAATGGCTTGGCGATTAAATTAAGCGATGCGGACTTTGCGTTTTATCTTTGGATGTGTCGAAGAAAAAAACATAACGAAGCGCCGTTAGGGTTGGAAGAGGACGTATTTATGGACGACTATCTGGCCATATATAAGATGATCGTCAAGCCGGAAAGTCCTTATATTGAAAAAGTGGAAAAGATATTCAAGCATGGCGATATTCGTGCCCAGAAAAAATGGTTTGGG
>Ga0207970_100263_pt1 | contig 15289 bp, 10 predicted proteins | sample LakWasMet50_LOW8_2_FD_183886 | JGI IMG/M metagenome (GOLD analysis project Ga0207970, IMG submission 183886) | Freshwater sediment methanotrophic microbial communities from Lake Washington under simulated oxygen tension - Sediment Metagenome... | ecosystem: Environmental > Aquatic > Freshwater >... | reverse complement strand
CTGAATACTGTCAAACCACCGCCGCCAGGAGCTGCGTTGTATTTAGTCAATTCTTTGTAACCACCAGCAGCACCAAGTGCGTCTGTGTCGTTAGTCATACCAAGGTTCATCGCTACACCAGCCCAGCCACCGATACCTGATAGCACGCCAACGTATTGTTTACCTTTAACACCGTATGTGAATGCATTACCAATCACGCCAGAACCCACTTGGAATTTCCAAAGTTCTTTACCTGATTTAGCATCAACAGCTTTGAACCAACGATCCAATGTACCGTAGAATACCAAGTCAGTAGCAGTTGTTAAAGCACCGCCCCATGCTGAGAATTTCTCTTTGTTGTACCAAACTTTTTTGTTGGTCATTGGATCATAAGCAGCAAAGCCACCCATTACGCCGTCAGGACCAGCAAACATAGTTAAAGTAGCACCAACCCATGGTTGACCTGCAACATATTTAGACTCAACTGGCTCGTATGTCATACATACGTGGTTCAGTGGTGAGTAGATCAAGCCAGTTTTTGGTGAGTAAGCAGCTGGTTGTTGGTCTTTTGTACCCAATGCAGCTGGGCAAACGCCTTTAGCATTGTAGTCTTGGTGAGTTGAAGCTGTAGCCAATTTGTTTGGTACACCAGTCTTCATGTCAACATCAGTTGCCCAGTTAACGAATGGGTGTACTTTTTCAGCAGCTTGCAATTTACCGTTGTGTGCATTCCATGTGTAAGCGAAGCCGTTACGGTCATGGTGCCATGCGTATGTTTTGCCACCTTTGTCGAACAAGATTACTTCGTTGATACCGTCGTAGTCCCACTCGTCATGTGGAGTCATTTGCATACCCCATTTTGCAACGCCAGTGTCCAAGTCACGTGCGAATACAGTCATAGACCATTTGTTGTCGCCTGGACGTACGTCTGGGTTCCAAACTGATGGGTTACCTGTACCGTAGTAAACCAGGTTTGTACGTGCATCATATGGCCACCAGCCCCATACAGAGCCACCACCATGTTGCCAACCATCTTTAACTGCTTGTGGTTTCAACCATGTACGTGTACCTAATTCTTTTTCGCCAATTTTCAATTGGTCGTTAGGGATCTTTTTGAAAGAACCACCCATTTTGTTGCCGCCGTTTACGTCTTGGTAAACTGACAATGCACTGTACTCTGGCACGTCTTTGTTGAAATCAGCACCAAGCATTACTTCAGCGTCAGGACCTGTTGAGTAAGCTTTCCATGCCAATGAACCGTCTTTCAGGTTGTATGCAGCGATAAAGCAACGTACGCCGAACTCAGCACCTGAACAACCAGTCAACACTTTGTCTTTGATTACGTGTGGAGCGTTAGTGTTTGTAGCGCCAACTTTTGGATCGTTTACCAATGTTGACCAAACTTTAGCACCTGTTTTTGCGTCCAAAGCAACTAAGTTACCGTCATTTTGTTGCAGGAAGATTTTGCCGTCGCCGAAGCCAAGACCACGTGAAACGTTGTCACAGCACAATACTGCTTGTACTGATGGGTCTTGTTTAGGGAAGTATGACCAAACGATTTTTTGATTGTCGTTCAGGTCAAGTGCGTATACGTTGTTTGGGAATGCTGTGTGAACGTACATCACGTTACCAACTACAACTGGTGAACCTTCGTGACCACGGTTTACACCGGTTGCGAATGTCCAAGCTGCTTTAAGGTTTTTAACGTTGCCTTTGTTCACTTGTGCCAGAGCACTGTAACCATTGTTTGAATGGTTGCCACGTGGGTGAGCCCAGTTGTTTGCGTCTTTAATTGCTGCTTCTTGATCTGCAGCTGCTGAGGCTACCAATGGCGCTGCCATTGTCATACCTGCAACTAAGCCAAGTGCTAACTTGATTTTGTTGATTTGCATATTAATCTCCAAATAATTTACTTCATCAGGATGTAAAAAATAACAATAAATAATTACTTATTTGCTCTGTTATTTGCACTCCACATTCGTGGAATGCACCCAATGTAGGGGTTATCAATATTAATAGCAACACTTATTTTTACAATTCATTTACATTTTTGTAAGGATTTTTACATTTTCTGGGCTGAAGGCTTGCGGTGATTGACTCTTAGAAGAAAATATTTAAAAAAACATTTATTTATCAGTTAGCCAGTAAAACCTCGTCACTCATGGTGGGGAGGGTGTCAAAATGGCGCGCTCTGGTAAAACAAATAAATAATGTCTTCATAGTCTATGTTTCAATGTTTGTTGAAAGTAACAATTCATTTACAAAGTTTAAAAATCCGTTAATACTAACTATCGTAACAATGCTTGCAATTAGTTTGAGATGTAAAAACAAAAACCGTGTAAGCAGTAGTGTTTTATGGCTGCAACACATCCCTGATTGCCACATTTTGTGTGAAGGATAATGCCCATGAGTCTATTAAACTTATTTTGGCTGTTTTTTGTACCTACCAAAGGCTGGCGTCATTTGATGCAAGCCAAGTATTCAATGCATAGGCTGTATTTGTTGCATGTAGTACCTCTTTCATTAATCCCGCCTTTGTTTATCTATTTTGCAGCTGGAAACTATGCCGGTGATCTGCTGCCGGTATTATCTAAAGCTCAATTATTTCTGGTTGCGGTGATTTTATTTATTGTTGAGTTGGTGGCTGTGCCGCTAATGGGGCTGATACTGCGTCAGCTTGCAGAAGTCGCTGATTCGCACCCCAATTACCATGATGCCTTTACGCTGGCGGCAGTTGCTCCTACGCCGTTGTGGCTTGTTCCAATTGTTTTTCTTATCCCTGATATGCTGGTAAATTTGGTTGCACTTACCATGGCGTTAATGGCCACAGTCGGGTTTATTTATTACGGCATTCCAGCTGTATTTCGTATCAAAGAGCGCGGCCATGCCATGTTGTTGTTTGGAGCTGTACTCACCGCCGGAGTCATCGCCTGGGTATTTCTCATGGTGGCAACGTTGGTGGTTTTGGGTAGTGTGCAAAATCTGAAAATATAGGTTTTTTCTAGTTTTTCTCACTTTTAAATATTGCTTACAAAGCCTATTCAATTAATATTAAAGTCGCCATTGTTGATACCCCAGAGTTAGAATGTAAGCTGACTTGTTAATTGGTTGTCACATGATAAAAGAGTACTTTGGTCGCATAGCACTTTTAATATGTTCATTAGTTATTATCGCTGCTGCGGTTTATTACTGGCAGTATCTGCATCGTGACAAAGGACCGGAAGCATTTGCGTCCGGTAATGGCCGCATAGAAGCTACCAGCGTCAATATCTCGACCAAGATGAGTGGTCGTCTTGCTGAAATATTAGTGCGCGAGGGAGATGACGTAGTGGTCGGGCAAGTGTTGGCGCGTATGGACACTGCAACCTTGCGGGCAGACCTGCACGAGGCCGAGGCACAGGTTAAGCGCGCTAGAAATGCTAAAAAAATTGCCCACGCCAATGTCGCCCAAAGGCAAAATGAGAAATCCTCAGTCAGCGCTTTGGTTGCCCAGCGTGAGAGCGAGCTGGCCTTAACCGATAAAGACCTACAAAGAACCCAACAGCTGATAGATAAAGGCTTTGTTTCACCGCAAAAGCTGGATGTTGATAAAACGAAAAAGAACACTGCCATAGCTACAACGCGTGCAGCACGCTCCCAGTACCGGGAAGCGCAATCAGCGATTGATGCCGCGCTGGCAGCAGTAAGTGAGGCACAGTCTGCAATTGAGGCAACAGAAGCCAAGGTTGAAAAGATCGAGGCTGATATTAATGATGCTACATTGACTGCGCCTATTGGCGGGCGTGTGTTATACCGACTGGCAGAACCGGGTGAGGTACTTGGCGCTGGCGGTAACGTTCTGACTTTGCTGGATATTGCCGATGTTTACATGACTATTTTCTTGCCAACCTCGCAAGCCGGGCGGGTAAGCATTGGTGCTGATGCGCGTATTGTGCTGGATGTGCGCCAGGACATTTCCATCCCGGCTAAGATAAGTTTCGTTTCGCCAGAAGCGCAGTTCACGCCAAAATCTGTAGAAACTCGTACCGAGCGTGAAAAATTGATGTTCCGCATCAAGGTTAAAATTCCGCAGGATTTGCTCAAAGCCCATGCAAAACGTGTGAAAACGGGGTTGCCCGGCGTAGCTTATATACGCCTGGATGCAAATGCAGCATGGCCTGATAGCTTACCACCCCTGGTTAATGACAAAAATATACGATAACAAACATGTCTGATAACAAGAATGCCCGATAACCAGAATACAAGATGAATGAACGCTGCGTTGCGAGTCTAGCCGGAATTAGTTTACGCTATGGCGATACCACGGCGCTGGATAATATTAATCTGGAAATCCCGTCCGGCTGCATGGTGGGGCTTATTGGCCCGGATGGCGTAGGTAAGTCTAGCCTGCTGGCCCTGACATCTGGCGTACGTAAAATTCAATCCGGTACGGTTCATGTGCTGGAAGGCGACATGGCTGACAAAGACCACCGTCTGGCCGTGTGTACCCGTATTGCCTACATGCCGCAGGGCCTGGGCAAAAACCTCTACATGACGCTTTCCGTGTATGAGAATGTGGAGTTCTTCGGTCGACTGTTTGGACAAGGTCGGGAAGAACGTGATGCGCGTATTGCCGAACTTCTGCAAAGCACCGGCCTAGCCGCGTTTCGGGATAGGCCTGCCGGTAAATTGTCAGGGGGAATGAAGCAGAAGCTGGGCTTATGCTGCGCGCTGATTCATGACCCGGATTTATTGATTCTGGATGAACCTACTACCGGTGTTGATCCGCTGTCGCGACGCCAGTTCTGGCGGCTTATTGATCATATTCGTGAACGACATCCCGGGATGAGCGTGGTTGTGGCTACCGCGTACATGCAGGAAGCCTCCAGTTTTGACTGGCTGGTGGCGATGGATGATGGCCATGTACTGGCTACCGGCAGCCCCGCTGAACTGCTTGCCAGAACCGGTACTGATGATCTCGATGCCGCTTTTATCAAGCTATTACCTGAAGAAAAGCGTCTGCATCATCAAAAACTAATGGTGCCGCCACGGCAGATGCAGGTCGATATCTCGCCTGCGATTCGTGCCGAGAACCTGACTATGCAATTCGGTAATTTTACTGCGGTCGACCATGTCGATTTCGAGATCAGCCGCGGTGAAATCTTTGGTTTTCTCGGGTCTAATGGCTGCGGTAAAACGACTACCATGAAAATGCTTACCGGCCTGTTGCAGCCAAGCGGGGGGCAGGCTTGGCTGTTTGGCAACCCCGCCAAGGCGCATGGTCTGGAAACCCGTAAGCGTGTTGGCTATATGACGCAAGGATTTTCACTATATGGTGAATTGACCGTGGTGCAGAATCTGGAGCTGCATGCGCAACTGTTTCATATGCCGGATGCGCAGATTGCGCCACGTGTACAGGAGATGATTGACCGTTTTGGCCTGGCTCCAGATAAAAATGAGACTGCAGCGACATTGCCATTGGGCATCCGTCAGCGTTTATCACTGGCCGTTGCGGTAATCCATAAGCCGGAAATGCTGATTCTTGATGAACCTACCTCTGGCGTTGATCCTATTGCGCGGGATGGTTTCTGGCGACTGCTGATTGATCTGTCGCGTAATGATGGGGTGACGATTTTCATTTCAACCCACTTTATGAATGAGGGGGAACGCTGCGATCGTATCTCACTCATGCACGCCGGGCGAGTGCTGGCATGTGATACACCGCAGAACTTGATTGAGCGGCGTGGCAGGACATCTCTGGAAGACACGTTCATTGATTATCTGCAAGACGCGACTGGTGAAGATGTAGATGCGCTTACTTATAAAACCGGCACTATTGTTACCCCTGAGCATCCTGTCGCATTACCCTCTAAATTTAGTTTGCGCCGTTTGTTTGGCTATGCGCATCGTGAGTTTCTGGAAGTGGTTCGCGACCCGGTGCGTTTGGTATTTTCTCTGTTAGGTTCAGTGCTGTTAATGTTTTTAATGGGCTACGGCATCAGCATGGACGTGGAAGACCTGCGATTTGCTGTCCTGGATCGCGATCAGACACCACAAAGCCGCGACTATATCCAGAACATAGCAGGGTCACGTTATTTCAGAATTCAACCGGCAATTAATAGTGGCCGTGAATTGGATCTGCGCATGTCGAGCGGAGAGGTGAGTGTGGCACTGGAGATTCCGCCTGATTTCGGCAAAGATATTTTGCGTGGGCGCGTGGCTGAAGTTGGCGTGTGGGTGGATGGTGCGATGCCATTTCGCGGTGAAACTATCGTGGGTTACATGCAGGGCATGCACTACAGTTATCTTACCCAGCTGGCAAAACAAAAAACGGGCAAAGTTGCCAGCATGGCGCCAGCCAATATCGAAATGCGTTATCGCTATAATCAGGATTTCAAGAGCCTGTATGCGATGGTGCCGGCGGTGATCCCATTATTGCTGGTGTTTATCCCGGCCATTCTGATGGCTGTAGGCGTGGTACGCGAAAAAGAGCTGGGTTCGATTACCAACCTCTATGCAACGCCGGTGACACGGCTGGAATTTCTGCTAGGCAAGCAATTGCCTTACATAGGCGTGAGCATGCTAAGTTTCTTTGGATTGGTGGCGCTATCTGTATTTATATTTCAAGTGCCGCTCAAAGGCAGCCTGCTGACCTTAAGTTTTGCCGCATTGATTTTTGTAACGGCCACTACCGGAATTGGCCTTTTGATGTCGTCGTTTGCTAAAACCCAGATTGCAGCGCTCGGTGCTACGGCAATTGCCACACTGCTTACTACAGTGAGTTTTTCCGGGTTAACTAATCCGGTGTCTTCATTGACCGGTATAGGAGCTGTGATAGGGCAGCTATTCCCTGCTACTTATTTTTTAAATATCAGCCGCGGCATATTTACTAAAGCGCTGGAATTCAAGGATATGTATATGGACTTTTTAGCACTCGTGGCCTTTATTCCGGTACTCACGGTGTTAAGCGTGATATTTCTCAGTAAGCAGGAAAAGTAAACAGGAGAAATAACCATGCGGCGTATCCTGAATATCTATCGATTAGGCATCAAGGAGCTGCGCAGCCTGGCGCATGACAGTATCTTGCTGATACTCATAGTATGGGCTTTTACCGGTGCTATCTATGCGAGTTCTACCGCCACCTCGCAGGAGCTGCATAACGCGCCGATAGCCTTTGTTGATGAGGATCGATCCAATCTTTCAATACGTATCATCAGCGCGTTTTATGGGCCGTATTTCAAAAAGCCGGTCATGATTACGGAGCGTGGTATAGACCCCGGGCTGGATGCCGGCATCTATACTTTTGTTGTGAATATCCCGCCAGATTTTGAACGTGATATTGTGGCTGGGCGCACCCCTGATATTCAGGTCAATATAGATGCCACTCGAATGTCGCAGGCTTTTATCGGTGCTGGCTATATCCAGAACATCATCAATGGTGAAATGACCGGGTTCTTACAGGGTTTCCGGCACAGTGCAGTTCAGGCTATCACCATCGTGCCGCATGTTAAATTCAACCCAAACTTAAGTAGTGCATGGTTCAGCAGCATTATGGAGATCATGAATAACATCACCATGCTGTCTATCATGCTTACCGGGGCTGCGCTGATACGTGAGCGTGAACATGGCACACTGGAACACTTGATGGTGATGCCTTTGAATGCGGCTGAGATCATATTGGCCAAGATATGGTCTATGGGGCTGGTGGTGTTGATTGCGGCGTGGCTGTCACTGCAATTTATGGTAAAGGGTGTTCTACACGTGCCGGTGCAGGGTTCAATAGCTTTGTTTATGTGCGGTGCTTTGCTGCATTTGCTGGCTACGACTTCAATCGGCGTTTTTATGGGGACAGTGGCGCGTAATATGCCCCAGCTTGGCCTACTGTTGATACTGACGGTGTTGCCGCTGCAAATGCTATCCGGTGGTGTTACGCCCAGGGAAAGCATGCCGGAGATTGTGCAGAACATTATGCAGGTTGCACCCACCACGCATTTTGTGAGTATGGCGCAGGCAATACTTTATCGCGGAGCTGGTTTTGATGTAGTGTGGCCGAGCTTTGTAGCGGTTTCGCTGATTGCGATTGTGTTTTTTGCCTTGTCGCTGATGCTGTTTCGCAGAAGTTTGGCTTCAGCGTAAGCTTTATGTGACTGAAAAGTATTTTATTGGGAATTTATTTATTCGGCATTGAAACTGCTGCGGTTGCCTTCAGTCGCAAACCTGATATTGAGTGACAGGTCGTTGCGCGAGTCTGCATTGGCCAGTGCGTTATCTTCGTCAATCTTGCCGTCGGTATATAGCTTGAACAGGGACTGGTCAAAAGTATGCATGCCAATATCAGCATTTACACTCATGATATCTTTGATTTCACTCATCTTTTGTTTCTGTATCAGTTCTGACATATAGGACGAATTGATCAGAATTTCCGTGGCAGCAACACGTTTGCCTTGTTTGTCAGGCACTAAACGCTGCGACGCGATCCCGATTAGATTTATCGACATGCCGAGCAAGAGTCCAGCCCTGTGATCTTCCGGAAAGAACGAAATAACGCGCTCAAGCGCTTGATTTGCGTTATTGGCATGCATGGTAGCCAGACATAAATGGCCTGTCTCGGCATAGGTAAGCGCGCTTTTCATGCCATCCATATCACGAATCTCACCAATTAGAATCACGTCTGGCGCCTGACGCATGGCATTTTTAAGGCCATTTTCAAGCGAAAGCGTATCAATACCAATTTCACGTTGATCAACCAGGGACTTTTTGTGAGGATGTATGAACTCTATCGGATCCTCAAGAGTGAGTATGTGGCCTGTCATGTTCTGGTTGCGATAATCTATCATGGATGCCAGTGTGGTGCTTTTTCCAGAGCCGGTTGCGCCAACTACCAACAGCAGGCCGCGTTTACGGCAGATTAATTCTTTCAGGATAGGTGGCAGGCCTAAGTTCTCGATGGAAGGGATCTCGGTTTTAATATGGCGTATCACCATGCTGACTTCGCCACGCTGTTTGAATACGTTAACGCGGAAGCGTCCGATGTCGTTTTTGCTGATAGCAAAATTGCATTCCAACGTAGATTCAAACTCCTTGATCTGCTCTGCGTTCATGAGTGCGTAGGCGATTTCCTTAATCATGCCTGTAGCCATAATCTGGTTGTTGATAGGGATGGTGTCGCCCTCGATCTCAATATGGATGCTGGCGCCGGTGCTGAAAAACAAGTCGGACCCTCCCTTGTCCAGCATGAATTTTAAAACTGGAGAAATATCAATGGCGGCCATAAAACTCTTCCTTAAGTATTATTATTTTTATCACAGCACCGGTCATAAATGTATTGTCTGTGCGCAAAAGTTAGCATGACTTTAGCATATATTTTATGAGCTACGCAGCACATGTTTGTAGTACATAAAGTCAGTTCATTCAGCAGGTTTTAGGTGGCGGCAGCTTAACCTAACTCGAACGTCGTAATGCCAAATATCTTTTCTAGTGGCAGATTGGGAAAGCTTTTTGTGTACATCCGTGCTGTCTCAAAAACAGGCGTCATCCCGAATTTTTGAGTAAGCGCAATCGCGGCTTTGTTTGGCTCAGGTACATCCAGAAATATCTCGGATTCTTCAGGTATTGTTGCAGTCAAGGCTAAAAACAATTCGACTGCTATATCACTGGTTTCTGCGTTTAGGGGCCCAATCTTGAACCCTCGATCGCAGGCACGAATAGACCCATAACCCAGAATTCTGGAATTTTCCACAATTGCCAGCGTTTGTGAGTTTTCTGGAGCAATCCAGTTTTTCAGAAAAGCGCTTCTTTCGTCCGGGAAGAATTGGCTATCGTAATTTGCGATGTCATTGAATTCAATGTGTTCTGATGCAATTGCACGTGTTGTTGATGTGCTTTTTGCTGATTTTCCGGCAAATCTTATATTCCTGTGCGCCAGCTTGAATCCGGATTTTTTGTAATTGTCCTGTTGTGCCAGAACGCCGTCTAAACCAATGTTTCTGCCTGACAAGCTGGCAATGGCGGCTTCCCAAAGTTTGAACCCGAACCCCTTGCCCCTGAATTCATCTTTTACAATATAGAGGCCGATAAACCCGAAGTCGCTGCCGTATTTCACAGCGGATATGGTGGCGATTATTTGATCGTTGTACTTGCCGGCCAGAAAGCCTGTTGGGTCAGCATGGTAAAACGCTACAGCATCATGAATGCCCGGGTTCCATCCTTCATTTCTTGCCCAGTTTATGGCTGTCGATATTTCATCCTGAGACATGACAGATATTTTGTAGTTTGAGGCTTTGATTGCATTCATGGTACGCGAAATTATAAAAGCATATATATTATTGAGGGTTTGCAGTTAACGTTTGACGTGAGGGACCGCCTTAGCCGCGAAGGGCACCCACAAGTGCAGCTTGTGGGCGGTCCCTCTCGACGAAATTGTTAGCGAATGGCGCCATGCTTTAGATAAATAGCAAGAACAATGACAGCATAGATCGCAACTAAGATTGGCAATATTGCGTCCCAAAGAAAGCGTGCACGCGCAATCAGAGTAACTACCTTGGGTGAAACGTGCAGTTGCTTTGACATGTTTGAGATTGCCGATTTGGCAGACCACCAAGCATTGGCCTGCTGTTTTCCCTCCCGTCCTTTCTCTACCGCCTCATTAACGATGCCAAGAAGTGCTTGCTCGATATTGCCTCGGCGTTCAAGACGCGCGGAAACGAAATCAGCACATGATGAAATCAAGAACGAGATAAGTAGAAAAACAAGAAGGATCAACAAGCACCAGATCATCGCTGTTTGCTGCTTAACACTAAAGCTGATTCCAAGACCCTCAATCTTTTCAGGAATCAACCCCGTATGAAAAATGACAATGGCGGTGCTGCCTGCTGCAAGGAGGCGCCCTCGGATTTTTTGAGAGGCTTCACACAGGAACGTGATGACTCTTTCGCTAGCTACGGAGTGACGATTCATATCGTTAACAGTGATTATAGAGACCCATGGATATCTATATTAATAATTGATATTTTAAGTTGCATGGCTGGAACACATTGTCTTTTCTTTGTTTTATTGTTTCTTGGTCTCTATATTGAAATATTAATATAGAGCCGTAGCTATCATGTTCAATAATTGTAAATTATTTTTAGTGCAGCCTAAAATTTATTCATGAAGACGTCAATCGAGTTGAGATTTTGCTTTCAGATGTTTCTGATTTGATTAAGATGATTCGCCTGAATATTTTTGTAAATAGCCTCGAGTGATCTGGTGAAGCTGGCGGTATCAAATAAAGCTGAAGTCATTTTTTCGCTTATTAATTTCTGCTTCATTGTATGGAGTGCCTGCGGGTTTTTAGTCAGAAACAGCGCTTTGTTTTCATAGTCTGCAAGCGTGTAGGTGATCAGTTCGTCCAGGCCTGCTGCTTTAAGCAAACTGCCCGCCACGCGTGAGGCAAAGGTGTCGCCCACGCAGGTCAGCACTGGCAAGCCCATCCATAATGCATCGCTGCAGGTGGTGTGGGCATTGTAGGGCAGGGTATCCAAAAACAAGTCTGCATGCACATGGCGCGCCAGATGCTCGGCAATGGAAACGCGCGGCGCAAAAATAAGGCGTTCGCTGGCAATGCCTTGTAACGCCGCCTGTTCAATCAGGTTGTGTTTTGCCCAGCGATTACATTCCAATAACCATAGAACACTATTGGGTGTGGCTTTGAGCAGGCGCATCCATATATTGAAAAAATCAGCCGTGATCTTGAATGTCTGGTTGAAACAGCAGAATACAAAGGCATTTTCCGGCAGGCCGCATTCGGCGCGGGATGGTGCTTTTGCTACCGGGCGTTTGCGGTCGTTCGGCTGATAGCTGGCTGGTAAAATTGCCAGCTGCTCTGCATAGTTGCTGCTAGCGTGTGGCGGCGTGATAAAGCTATCGCTTAGCAGATAATCATATAGTGGCGTGTCATTAAAGGTGCCTCCAATAAAACTACCCATGGTTCCGGGGAAGCCAAGCCAATTGATGCTGACAGGGGCAGGGCGCAGGGCGACTATGCCGCTGCGGCTGGTTTGTGTAAAGCCGGTTAAATCAACCAGAATATCAACACCACAGGCATGTATCTTTTTAGCGGCTTCAATTTCAGATAGCAGTCGTATGTCATAAAACTGGTCAAACGCCTGTTCTATGCGTTTTTTGGCATCTGATTTGTCATTCACGCCATAAGAAAAACCGATGATTTCAAATTGAGATCTGACGTGCAGCTCCAGTAGTTCACTCACCAGAAACGCCAGCGGATGCAGCCTGAAATCGGCAGACATATAGCCGATTCTGATTTTCTTGTGTGCAGGTGTTGCCTCATAGCTAAAATTCAGCTGTTTGCCGTATGCAAGCAGCGCGGCATAACGGTTACTGACCCAGTTATCGGCACATAACTTTTGCTCTGCTGCTGTGGTGGATGGCATCGCCAGAAACGCGAAAGGTGATATTTGTGCCTGCGGTATGGTTTTTACCCAGTTACGGATTGTGGCAATTTCGTCATCAAGATCGTGCCAATCGCAGATGTGCTGTTTTTGATGCACTAAATGTACCTTGGCGTGGTAGAGCTGCGGGTTCAGCGCCAGCGCTTTTTTGTAGTTTTCAATTGCAAGGTCAAGCTGGCCCAGTTCGCGCTGTACATTGCCCAAGTTGTTATAGGCATCGGCATCATCAGGAGCAAGCTCTATGGCTTGGGCGTAGTGTCTGGCGGCCTCAGCCGCCTTACCCAGTTCACGCTGCGCATTGCCCAGGTTGTAATGGATTGCAGCATCCTGCATATTGAATTGCAGCGCCTCCTGAAAGCAGGTTTCAGCCTGTGTGAAGTTGCCAAGTGCATGCGCCTGATTGCCAAGTGAAGTCAGGCAGTGGCACAAAGCCTCGCGTACATCGTCATTTTTTTGCATCACGCGTAGTATACGGCGGTAGTAGCTGGCAGCTTCTTCAAAGCGCTCTAGTGTGAGTAGCGTATTGGCCAGATTGAGTTGGAGATCCGGATCTTTAGGCTGTAGCAGAATCGCCTGCTGAAAACTCTTGATTGCGGCTTCTGGCTGTTTGGCTGCGCGTAGTGCCAGACCATAATGATTCAGGTAGTCAGTATCTTTGGGGTTGATCGCCAGTGCCTGAGCAATGGAATTTACAGCCAGTTCGCTGCGGCCGGCCTGATAATAAAGCACCCCCAGCATATGCAGCGCATCTGCATGTTTTGGATTAGCGGCAAGCGCCTGTTGGTAGAGTGCTTCTGCCTGTGCTAATTGTTCTGCACGGTGGTGGTTAACAGCGGATAAGTATTGAGTGTGTGACATGGCCTGATTTTAACCTGAAATTAAGGGCACTTTTATAAATACATTTTTTGGGCGCATTGCTGCGTTACGCGGTACTCGGAACCTCGCTGTATATCTCATACTATCTCGGTTCCTGTGTTCCGTGCGCCTTTGGCGTATGAACAATGCGCTTGAGCGCATATGTTCTACGGGCACGCCCTTTACGGGTGCACTGCATCCCAAACTCTGCATTTATAAAAGCGCCCTTAAGTCTCAGATTAAAGTTAGTATCATTTTTGCCAGACGTTTCAAGCCCATTTCTTTTAATAAAAACCGGTTTGGGTTAAGTAAGCCAGCCAGCTCAGCTGAAATTGGTAACGGTTCATTGCAAACCATGCAAGCGATCAGCTCTGCGCATAGCGGTGCAGTGGTAAAGCCTTTGCTGCCGTGCGCTACATTCATATACAAACCGCTCACCCACGGTAGCGAACCAATTGGAGCCCCTGCACGCGGTGGTTTGTTTTTTAATGACTCTGCTTCTAACAATAGCCCTGCTAGCGGCCAGTAGTCTGACGTAGCGCAGCGCAAGGATACGCGGCCACCTGCGATATTGTTTTTCAGGCTGGTATGTAGCAGTGGAGAGATGTTATGGAGTTTATCCAGATTGGCCTGATGGTCTTGTTCATTAATCACAAGGTCACTCTGCCGGTCCACGGATGCTGCTACATTGGAAAACGTTGCTCCCAGACAGTGTAAATCTTCTGCATTCTGCTGATAAGTAGCCGGGCTGAAATAGCCATCACTGCAAACTATGGTCTGTAATTTCCTGCTGTCTTGCGTAGCTTTAAGCAGGCTAACTTGTCCACGCACGGCTTGGGTACTGAGTGGTAGGTTAGGGTAAAGCTCTTGCGCAGCATTGGCATTTGCAATGATTACCATATCTGAGTTTAGAACAGTATGGTTATTGATGACTATGTGGAATACGTTATTTGTTTTAAAAACCTTCATCACTTTATTTAAAGTAATGGTTGATATATTTTCATGTGCAGTCAAACGGCGGCAAAGCTGCTGTGGTTTAACCCAGGCGGCATTCGGCAGATACAGTGCATTATGCTCGATGTTAATGCCCGCCAGATTGCCAGCTTTTGATTTATCTACATATTGAATAATGTCGTTGGCATGGTTTTGTAAGGCAACTTTTTGAATGCGGGCTAATTCTCTGGCATTAAAGCCCAGTTGCAGCATGCCGCAGGTGTTAAAGGCATCATCGGGCAAGTTCAATGTTTTGAATAAGGCGATACTATGAAGGTAGCCGGCCAAAGCAAATTGACTACTGGTATCATCCCCGCTTAGGCGCGGGTATAGCATGCCTAAAGGATTGCCGGAGGCTTCACTGGCAATGTCTGGGTTGCGTTCCAGCAGGGTGACTTTGATACCACGTTGCGCCAGTGCATAGGCAGTGCTGCAACCGGCTATGCCACCGCCGATAACAATCGCTGTTCTGTTGGATTTGGTTTTAGCTGACATCATCGTTTTTTGTGCCAGTGCCTGCAGCATGCCCGTAAATCATTTCACGTTTTTTACCGAAGCCCGGTTTCTTATTGACCTGAAATCCTGCAGCTGTGAGTCCACGCCGCACTATGCCAGCACTGGTGAAAGTGGCAAATGTTGTTGCCGGGTGCGAGAGCCTTGCCATCTGTGCGAATAGTGCCGGCTGCCACATTTCCGGATTTTTAGATGGGGCGAAGCCATCCAGAAACCATGCGTCGGTTTTATGCTGAATATGGCTTAACTGCTCGGTTGCATCGCCAATTAACAGGCTTAGCTGAACTTTATGGTTATAGAGGCTGATGGTTTGTGCGTCGGTCAGTGCTGCATATTGGTCCAGCAAGGCTGTACTCAATGCGCTTAATTCAGGCCATAACTGCAGCGCAGTTGAGATTTCTTGTAAGCTTAACGGGTATTTTTCTACACTGATGAAATTTAAAACGGCATGTTCCGGTGCGGTTTCCAGCCAAAGTTTTGCTGCGCACAAAAAATTCAAGCCAGTACCAAAACCGGTTTCA
>Ga0207970_100258_pt1 | contig 15359 bp, 14 predicted proteins | sample LakWasMet50_LOW8_2_FD_183886 | JGI IMG/M metagenome (GOLD analysis project Ga0207970, IMG submission 183886) | Freshwater sediment methanotrophic microbial communities from Lake Washington under simulated oxygen tension - Sediment Metagenome... | ecosystem: Environmental > Aquatic > Freshwater >... | reverse complement strand
AAAATTAAATAACTAAGCGGTACAGTTGTGCTAAATTTGCCGGGCAGACAACCCGCAGAGACCTAAAACCGATGAAACATCTTTATGAAACCGTGGCGGAAAATATCCTCGCCCATATCGAACAGGGTGTTTACCGTTCAGGCGAGCGCTTGCCGGGCATCCGTCGTTTAAGCCAGCAATTGAACGTGAGCGTGTCGACCGCACTTGAAGCCTACCGGCTGCTGGAGGATCAGGGGCGAATCCAGGCTCGCGCACGCTCCGGCTACTACGTCAGCACCGTTCACCGACTAGCCATCACCGAACCGGATATGTCCGATCCGTCAGCGATACCTTCCCGGGTGACGGGCCAGTCCCTGACGCGGCAGATTTTGCTGGCGGCTAAAGATCCTTACCAGATCAATCTGGGGTCTTCCGTACCTTCCCCGGCATTTTTACCGACACGGGTTCTGCAACAGGCCACCCAAAAAGTGGTGCGCCTGTTTGAAAAACGCTGTTTCGACACCGATGAATTGCTGGGCAATCAGGAGCTTCGCCGCCAGATCGCCAAGCGCATGGTCGAGTTGAATTGTGCTGTCAATCCCGATGATATAGTCATCACCCATGGCGCCAGGGATGCGGTCCGGCTCGCGTTGATGGCGGTCTGCAAGCCGGGCGATGTGATCGCTATCGAATCGCCGACATTTTACGGATTGTTGCAGGTCATCGAATCCTGCGGCATGGAAGCGCTGGAAATCCCGACTCATCCGCGCGAGGGCGTTTCCCTGGAAGCGCTGCAAATGGCTATCGAACAGTGGCCGATCAAAGCCTGCCTGTTTATTTCCAACTATAACAACCCGCTCGGTTCCAGCATGTCGGACGAGCGGAAGAAAACCCTGGTGGCATTGCTGGAAAAAAACGGCATTCCGCTGGTCGAGGACGATGTGTACGGCGATTTGGGCTTCGGACTGAAACGGCCTTCCGTTGCCAAGGCCTGGAGCCAACAGGGCGAGGTGCTGTATTGCTCGTCTTTTGCCAAAACCTTGTCGCCGGGCTTGCGCGTCGGCTGGCTGGTTCCCGGCCGTCACATGAAAAAAGTGGAAAATCTAAAATACATGCTGCATCAGGCCACGCCGACGCTAAATCAACTGATCGTTGCCCATTTGCTGGAGCAAGGCGGCTATGACCGTTACCTGCGACATGTCCGGCAGGAATATGCCCAGAGCGTGACGCGCATGGTCAAGGCTGTGAGCCTGTTTTTTCCTGCGGGCACTAAGGTGACCCAGCCGGAGGGTGGTTTCGCGTTGTGGGTCGAACTGCCGGAAAACGTCGATGCGATGGAGCTACATCGGCAAGCGAGTCTGGAAGGGATCATCATCGCTCCAGGGCCATTATTCTCCGCCACGCAAAAGAAATACGGCAACTTCATCCGGCTCAGTTGCGCCGTACCCTGGAATGACCGCTTGGAGCGGGCGCTGAAAAAACTGGGGGATATGGCTGGCGATTTAATGGAGGGATAAAGCACTTAGTCAAAATGTCGGGTAACGAAAAGAGGGTACTCAACCTATCGAGCTGATTTTATCGCGTATTTCATCTTAGGATTTCGCAAAAATAATTTTCACTTACGGGATGCGTGGTAACCCAGTCAGGGACGCTCCAGCGTCCCGAACCGCGAAGCGGTTCAAGCTGCGCTCGCCGTTATACGCAAGTCTCTATTCCGGCTGTACTGGATATGGCGTTGGCAGACCTTCCAGGTTTTTAAAACCTGGAAGGTCTAACTGGCCGCATTCTTAACAGGCGGGACAGGGTAATCCTATCCCAATCGTTTAATAACCTGCGTATACCGTTTTGTTCATACCGGTAAGACGACTCTGAAATACACTTGTGTATAACGACGAGCGAGGAGCGTGGGAACAATGAAAAAGATAATGGCTCATATTGAGTTTTGAGGACATATGTGCTTTAGGTCAGCACTTGACGATGCCTTCACGCAACAGTTTCGCGCTGCTATTCATAACCCTAAATCGCTCAAACCGGCGTGATCGTCGGGGCGGCGGCCTAGCGGCCAGTGGAACAGGCGTTGTTCCTGCTGGATCGGCAGATCGTTGATGCTGGCAAAGCGGCGTTGCATAAAGCCTTGTCCGTTAAATTCCCAATTTTCATTGCCGTAACTGCGGAACCATCGACCGGAGTCGTCATGCCATTCATAAGCAAAACGCACGGCGATGCGGTTGTCGGTAAAGGCCCATAATTCCTTGATTAAGCGATAGTCCAGTTCCTTGGCCCATTTGCGTTGCAAAAATTGCCGCACTTGCTCGCGGCCTTGGGGAAATTCGGCGCGGTTGCGCCAGAGGGTGTCTTCGGTATAGACCAGCGCGACGCGGTCCGGATCGCGCGAGTTCCAGGCGTCTTCGGCCATGCGAACTTTCTGCGCCGCGGTTTCAGCGGTAAAGGGCGGGACGGGGGCTTTGATTTCTTCGGTCATGATTTTTCTCCGTTATTGAATGGTAATGAATGTGCATGAAACAACTTGAACAACTCGCGCCGTAAGTTTTCAGCGGGAGTGCAAGCTTTGCTTGCGCTTGCAGGCGAAGCCTGCACTCCGGCTATGGGCACCATGCTCAAGTTATTTTGTGCATGTTCCTAAGTGAGTTAAGCCTGCCATATTCCCGGCATCGGAACATAACCGGGCAAGGCTCGAAGGCGCTGAAACCATGCGACGATATTCGGGTAAGCGCCGATATCGATGCCGCCTTCCGGCGCTAGCGCCAAATAGGGATAGATCGCCAAATCGGCAAGCGACACGCTGTCGCCGACAAGCCAATCCCGGTTTGCTAACTGGCGGTCGACAATGTCCAGCACCTTGGCGGTGATTTGCTGGGCTCTGGCGATGTCGATGTCGCGACCGAATTTATGGTGCACTCGCAACAAGGCCGGCCCATTGGTAATTTCATTGGCGGCGGTCGATAGCCAAGCGGCGATTTGCGCCAAGCGGTAGGCGTCGTCGGGCCACCATTGTTCGCCGCCGTAGCGTTTGGCCAGATAGACCAAAATGGCTTGGCTGTCGCGGATGATCAGGCCGTCGTCATCCAGCACCGGCACTTGGCCGAACGGGTTGATTTGCAAATAGTCCGAGCTGCGCTGTTCGCCGCCGAGCAAATCCACCGGGCGCGCTTGGTAGGGCAACGCCAAAAAACTTAGCAATAATCGGACTTTGTGGCAGTTGCCGGATAGCGTCATGTCGTATAGGGTTATCATGCTGTTCTCCTTCGGTTAAATAAAACTTTCAAATTGCACCCGTTGTTCGGCGATGCCGAGCCGGCGGGCGGTTTGGCGCACGCTGTCGATCAGACGGTTTGGACCGCAGACGTAAATGACGGTATCGGCAGATACGCTGTTCAACAACACCGACACGTCCAGCCGGGTTGGCGTTGGCGCCTGACTGAAATAAAACCGGCACCGATTAGGCAAATGCCGCCGCAAGTCTTCGACAAAGGCCATTTCTTGTGGCACACGGCCGCTGTAATGCAGTTGGAAATCCACGCCGCGCGTCGTCAACTCCTCCGCCATTGCTTTGATTGGCGTGATGCCGATGCCGCCGGCGATCAACAATGCCGGGCGGTCGTCGTCGTGCAGTTGGAAATAGTTGTCCGGCGCATCGACGTTGAGGCGGGTTCCCAGTTGCCAGCCGTCGTGCAATGCCGACGATCCGCCTTCGCCTGCGTCCACTCTTAGCACTGCAATGCGGTAGCAATCCGGATCGTCCGGCGCGTCGGTCAGCGAATAGGCGCGAGAGGTAACGCTACCGTCGGGCAGCGCGATTGGCACCCGCAGATGCGCGCCGGCCCGATACGCCGGCAGCAGTTCGCCGTCGGCATGGCGCAATTCATAGGCGCGAATGCGCGGCGTCAATTGGCGAATTCCGACAATCGTTAATGGCAATGCGCCGCTACCCAAAACGCCGGGCGCTTGCCGTGCCGCCGCCGCCGGTTGTTGTTGGCGAGCTTGAACTAGCAGCGCTTCGACTTCGTTCCAGCTGTAGCGTGGCGTGATGTACTTGGGGCAATTCCAGTCGAAGGCTTCGACTCGGATAACGATGCCGCGCTCGACCGGAGCGCGAAAGTCGGGCGATTCCAGTTTCGCCAGCAATGCCGGTTCGGAGCGTTCGTCCACCGCTCGCGCCCGGCCCCAGATTTTCAAGCGCCGCCGCTGCGGATAGTCCATCAGCAGCAAACTAACCCGGTCGTCGCCGCGTAAATTGCCTACCGAAATGTATTGGCGGTTGCCGCTGAAATCGGCGTAACCGATGGTACGGTCATCCAACACTTTCAAGAATCCCACCGGCCCGCCGCGATGTTGCACATAGGGCCAGCCGGTTTGACTCACCGTGGCTTGATAAAAGCTGTCGCGCTCGGCAATAAAAGCTTGTTCGGCAGCGCCCAGCGCCACCTCTTCGGCCTCGCCGAACTCGGCCGCCCGGTACGCCATGCGGCTGCCCATTTCGGTTTGTACTGCCTGCACGTCGGGAGTGAAACTGATTTTAGCAAAAGTTCGGGCCATGACCTTGCTCCTGATTGGGATTGAACCTGGAAAAATTGTTTTATCCGCGAAAGACACGAAAAACAAAAAAAACTCATAGACTTATCAATTTATAGCGCATCACCCAAAGGATGAAGGACTCACTTAACACAAGCTATTGATTTATTTCGCGCCTTTCGTGGACTAAGTGCGATTTTTAGGTTGAAACATTGTCGTTTACTGTGACACAGCCGCCAGCCGCGTTGAATAGCCATAATCTGCAATAGTTTATTCCATTCAGCGTAAGAATACGGGCGCAAGTCCGTCCTTGAACTTGGCCCGGTTCACTATTAGGCCGCCTGTTTTAGCCCCACTTTCGGGAAGTCGATACTGACCCGGCTGGCTTTACCCAGGATATTGGTCATTATGTTCATGCCGACGTGGGTGATCACCTCGACGATGTCGGCCTCGGTGAAACCGGCGTTACTCATGGCCTGCAACTCGGCGTTGGTGACTTCGCCCTTGTGCTCGACCAGGGCGCGGGCGAATTTAACCGCCACCGCCGCTTTGGCATCCTGGCTGGTGCCACCCCGGTTGGCTTCGATTTCCGCCCCGTTCAAACCGGCTTTGCGGCCGATGGCGGTATGTGCGGACAGGCAGTATTCGCATTCGTTCTGTTGTGCCAGCGCCAGCGCGATGCGTTCGCGGGTGGCGGCATCCAGCGAACCGTGGTTGGCGATGTGATGCAAGCCGAGGAAGGCTTTCAAGGCATCCGGCGAGTGGGCGAACACCCGCAAGAAATTAGGCACCATGCCCAACTGGCTTTGGATCGCATCCAACAGGCTGAGTTGTTCGGTGTTGGCGCTTTCGTTGCTAACGGTGGTAATACGGCTCATGATAGTTCTCCAAATAATGAAAGGGTTTGTTAGTCGCCTGTGTGAAATTCAGCAGACGGGTATAGTGTGTCTTATTGCAAAAAAATAAAGAATAGTTAGAATTATCAATTTACTATTCCGATAACTGGAACTATTAATGAGTCGTCTCCATTTAATGAGCGTGTATGTCGCGGTGGTCGATGCGGAAGGCTTTGCCGGCGGCGCTCGCAAGCTGCACATGTCGCCACCGGCCGTGACGCGTGCGGTTGCGGCGTTGGAAGAGCGCTTGGGCGTTAAATTGCTGAACCGCACCACCCGCTACGTGCGGATGACCGAGGCTGGCCAGAAATACTACGAGGACGCCAAACGCATCATCGCCTTGGCCGATGAAGCCGACGACGCGGCGCTGGGCATCAACGCCGAACCGCGTGGCCAGCTCACCGTCACCGCCTCGGTTTTGTTCGGCCGCATGTACGTGATGCCCGGCATCGTCGAGTATTTGCGCCGTTACCCGGCGGTGGAAGTCAACGCACTGTTCGTCGACCGGGTTGTCAACATGCTGGAGGAAGGCGTGGACATGGCGATCCGCATCGGCGACTTGCCGGATTCGTCGTATCGGGCGTTACGGGTCGGCGCGGTGCGGCGAGTGGTGTGCGCGTCGCCCGACTATTTGGCGGCACGCGGCATCCCGCAAACGCCGGAAGATTTACCGGCGCACGACATCATCCTGGCGCGGGGGGTAAATCCCGCCAACGAGATGCGCTTTCTGCGCGACGGCCAGCCGGTGACGGTAAAGCTGCAACCCCTGTTAAGCATCAGCGATAACAATTCGGCCGCCTACGCCGCGATGGCAGGCCTAGGCATCACCCGCTTGCTGTCCTACCAAATTGCCGAGCCGCTACAGACCGGCAAACTGAAAACCGTGCTCAGCGAGTTCGAAAGCCCGCCGGTGCCGATCCACATCCTGCACCGCGAAGGCCGCCACTCGTCGGCTAAAATCCGTTCGTTCGTCGATATGATGGCAGAGCGTTTGCGGGCGGAGTTATCGCTGAATTGATCGGTTTAGAAAGGATAGGGGGCATCCATTAGCCTGTCCTGTCAATAGGCCAAAAAAATCTTGTTCAGTACAGATTTAAGCAATGACCATGAAGCGCATGAAGGACATGAAGACTTCACGCCTTTCATGTTCTTCATGGTTTAAAAATAAAACTTGCACATCGTTCCGGGACCGCTGTTTTCGGCCACCCAAAAGAAATACGGCAATTTCATCTGGTTCAGTTGTGCCGTGCCGTGGAATGATAGGTTGGAACGGGCGTTGAAAAAGCTGGGGATATGGCTGGGGAATTGATGGCAGAAAAGGCGGGTTGATGCCGGTATTATGGCTTGTATAGACAGGCGAAGCATCACTGCCATTAAGTTAATAAGACAATGACAGCGTAGGAGCGGGCCGCGCCCGCGACATTTGGGCGACGATTGCAGGGTTGCAGCCCTTTCATCGCGGGCATGGCCCGCTCCTACAAGGCTTAAAGTAAGGTAAAGCGGGATCGAGGTATTTGCTTTTTGCGTTTTGAGCGGGATGGGAATTATTCGCTCAACTCCCCAAAAGCTTTATTAGTCTGTAGGGTACGCTATGCGTACCGTTTTTTTATTTCGCATAATAATTAAAGCACGCACAACGTACCTTACGAGGCTTGTATTTCGGTCTGCGTAATAGGAACAGTCCGGTGTCGGCTGAAGACGCCTACTAATTGGAAAAACTGCTATGATGACCGTGTTTCGTCCGCAAAAGACTGCGGAGATATGACGGGTTGCATTTTTTTAATGTGCGGATTTTTAGAATTGGCGAATTGCCCGAACACAACAAAGCGGTTTACGGGAGAGTTATGCGGTTAGATAAAGATGAAATTGAAGCGCAGTTAAAAAGAATGCCGAGGGATAAATGCGTGGCGTTTGCGGTGCGCTCGGCATTACGGGCGTTGCCGTTGCTCGTAATGCCTAAAAAAAAACCTCATTAAAATGGAATTGGGCCAACAGAATGAAGCTTTCTGGTACTGGAAGCCGGAAGATAGAAGCAAGTATTTATTGTCCGTGCTTCGAGTTTATGGCTTTAGTATCGGCTATGTTTTAATTAAGGATTACGCCAACGACCCCGCCCACGACATCGCCGTCGTCGACGTCGCCTCCGTCGCCCACGCCTCTGTCTCCCATGTCGACTACGTCGCCCACGCCGCCCCAGATATCATCATTCAAGAGATAAATCAGGACTTAGCCCGATTGCCGGAGTTATCCGCGGCAGAGTTATTAACACAGCCGCTGTGGTCTGAGCCTGCACCTAAAGATTGGTTGCAACTGCTAGACCAATTTAAGGAAGCCGCCAAAAGCCTGAATGCCGGTTTTGAGGTCTGGTTGGATTGGTACGACGACCGCTTGCAAGGCAAAGCATTTGACGCCGAATTATTACATCATTGGAATAACTTACCGTCTGAGTATTTGTCGCAAGGCCCGGCTACCGTCAATGCCTATCTTAAAGACTTGGTCGATAAAAAAGCCACCCGCCCCTTAAACCAGGTACGCGCCATTTTTATCGGCTACGGCGAAGCCGGAAAAACTTCATTAATCTGCGTGCTGAACAATGAGCCCGTGGTTGAAGGCGACGGCGACATGACGCCGGGCATAGACATTAGCGATTGGCCGGTACCCGGCAGCGATATCAAAGCCCATTTTTGGGATTTCGGCGGTCAAGTGATGGCGCACGCGACCCATCAATTCTTTTTACGCGAGCGTTGCTTGTATGTGCTGGTGCTCAATGCCCGCAGCGAAATCGATAGCACCGAGCAAGCCGAATATTGGTTGGAACATGTCAAAAGTTTCGGCGAGGATGCGCGGGTCATGATTGTCGGCAACAAAGCCGATAAAGCCGGACTTAACCTGGATATGAGTTACCAAAAGGCAAATATCCAAGCATTGTCGATTATTTCCCGCTGTCTTGCACCCAGGCACTAACAGAACGCAAAGACGAGTTTAACCGCTTCCACCGTGAGTTTTGCCAGCATCTGCAAGCCGTGGGGACACATCAAATACTGTTCACGCCTGAGCAGTTCGGCGTATTGGATGACTTGCGCGTAATGTCGTCGAAATCGGCTTTTTTAAAGCGCGGCGACTTTAATGCTCTGTGCGAAAAATACCATATCGCTACGGATGGACCTAAAAACAGGACCCAGTTGCTGGATCTGTTGGATAAATTAGGCGTGGTAATTCACTTTCCGCAATTGCCTTGCCTGGATGAGTATGTGCTCAATCCGCGCTGGCTGACTCATGGGGTTTATACCTTGATGTATGAGCGGAAAGCAATGTTGACCGAGCAGGACGTGATCGCCATTTTGCGGAGCAAGTCCATTAAGGACGAAAGCGGTAGGAAGCTTGATTATCCGCCTGAAAAATGCCGCTTTATTATGGATGCGATGCAGGAGTTTAAATTGTGCTATCCCTTGCCGTCCAACCGGAAAACGTTGGTCATTCCCGAGCTGTTAGCCACCGACCAACCGCAAGATATTCCTTTTAAAAAATCCGGCGCATTGGTGTTCGAGTTTGCGTTTCGCGGATTTATGCCGAGGAATATCATGCCGGAGTTAATCGTTAACCGTCATGAAGAAATAGTCGAGCAAATTGTCTGGCAGCGCGGGGCGTTGTTAAGCAGCAAACAGTATCAGGCCGAAGCCTTGGTGCAAGTCGATTATCACGAGCGGATATTATCGATCTGGGTGCAAGGCCGAGATGCGAAGGATTATCTGAGCTTGTTAAACGATGAAGTGTTGAAAATAATCGGGCGTTTGAATTTGGATTATGAGGAGCGGGTAGAGTTGCCGGTTTCCGCTTGTAAGGACTTGCAATCAGATCTCTTCAAGCTCGAAAAAGCCGATTATCGGCAATTGTTAAATAGCGTTAGAAACGGGATTTATATATTTTCCGGCAAACATAATATTTATGATTTGAACAAGGTTTTGGGGATCATCATGCCGGATTCGGATATTAAAAATCTGCATATCGGTACTTATGTAAAAGGTGACAGTTTTGCCATCGACACAATCGGAGATAAAAAAATGACGACAATTAAAGTAAGCAACAGCACAGTACACGGCTCAATCGTAGCTGCCGAAAAAATCGAAAACAGTTTCAACCAATTGCACGAATCAAAAGCCAAGCCGGAAGTTAAACAACTGCTCGAACGGTTACTAACGGAAATTAAAGACTTAAATGCCAAAGTGCCTGCATCGCCGGTAATTGACAGCTTGAGCGAAGAGGCCGCAACATTGGTTAGCGAAAGCAGCCGGGAAGCGCCGCGTAAAAGATGGAACGAAGCCAGTTTAAGCGGTATTGAAGAAGCGGCGAAAAGCCTGGGTGCGATTGCCAAGCCGGTACTGGCTATTGTTAAAGACCTTAGCCCGTTATTGTTGAGTTAAGCCTGTTGGGCGGTTTGCCGGCATGAAACCGCCCATCTTATTTTCTAATAACCAGTACACCATCAAGATAATCCTGAAACACCCCATCGTAAGTCACAATACATAGCTTCTCGTACTTGGCTTGGGCGATCAACAATCTATCGAACGGGTCTTTATGATGATCGTCCAGTTCGAGAATGGTTTGGGCATGGTAAGGCGTGATATTCAGCCATTGAAAACCTTGCGCTTCAATGTCTTCGGCGATATGTTCCGAGGGCAAGGGCATTTTACCCAAGCCGTTTTTGATCGCCATTTCCCAGACCGTAACCGAACTGACCAATGCGCCTTCGGCCTGAATCCGCTCGATGATCGGGCGGTCCTTGATTTCGCCCATCAGCCAGTCGTAAACAATGCAGGTATCAAGCAGCAGGCGCATTGTTGCTGTCGGTGAATAATTGTTCTACTTCGGCGTTGGTCTCGGCGGAATTCCAGTCCGCCGCATAAGCGGCACGGCCTTTCCAGGCACCAGGGGGAGCGACTTTGTTGGCCGTATATTTAACAAGTTTGGCGACGGGTACGCCATTACGGGCGATTACCACTTCTTCGTCTCTCTCGGCGGCAACGATGAGGCTGGACAAGTTGTTTTTGGCTTCGAGTATGTTAACTTGCATCTAGGATACCAGGGCTAAGTTGGCTAATGCTAGCCAACTTAATTGAGTCTGCCTTTATTGTCAAGAGAACGCTTCTTCTGTGGCGCTGTAGGCGCGGATAAATCCGCGCCTACAAACGCTCAAGTTATTCCGGATCAATTACCCTGATGCCTGACTCATCGCGCGTATCGCATCGGTGGTGACGGCTTGTCCGCCGACGCCCCATTGGCCCGAAGCGACATCCTCGATCAGAACCCAGGTGACCGGCCTTAAGCCTTCGCCTTCTACTGAAATGATCGCATCGGTGACCTTGCTGATGATTTCCTGTTTTTGTTGTAGCGATAAATAACCGCTGATCCCTTTGATTTGTACGAGTGGCATGGTGTTTCCCCTAATGGTTTAAGTTATGTATAAAGTTCAAGCGCACTGCTTGTTGCACAGAGCAGGCGCATCCCATGCCTCGGCTTGGAATTGACTATCCAGCGGTGCGTGAATAATGTGATTGGCGTAGTTGCTGAGGGTTTTCATCGTTACGCCCAGCACCACTTCCAGCACCTGCGCCCGGCTGTATCCTGCGGCGATAAAATTATCCAAGGCTATGCCGGTTACCTTGCCGCGCTGTTCGACCACTGCGCGGGTAAAGGTTGCCAAGGCATCCAGTTTTTTGTCCATCAACGGCTGCTGTTCACGCAGTGCATCGACAATAGCGGCATCGGCTTTGGCTTTATGTTTGGCAAGCATTGAATGGACGGCTACGCAGTAAATGCAATGGTTTTCGATACTGGCGGCAAGCAGTACGACCTGTTGCTCGACCGAGGTCAGCGAGGTTCTGTCGAACAATGCGCCAATATCGAGATAGGCCTGTAAAACCGTCGGCGATTCGGCGAGGCCACCCAGCAAATTCGGCACAAAGCCGAATTTTTGCTGTGCGCCTTCAAGTAGCGGTTGGGCAGCAAGAGGCGCATTTTGGATGGAATAAATATTAAATTGGGACATACTGTATCTCCTGTTTTTTGGTTAATCTCAATAGGTTTTGTTATGCAAGGGCTTGGGCTAAACGTTCATTTCACGATCTCCGCAATGAAAAAATTCGACGGGGATAGGTTAAGCAATTCGGCTTGCCGAACCCATGCCCGTAACGCCGGGATTGTTGTCCGATTGTCCGGGAGATTGCTGTGGATGCTTTAACTGCGCTGGTCAACGCGCTGAACTTGCGCGCCAAACTGGTCTATTCGGGCGGCGTTTGCGGACGTTGGCTGATGGATCACAATTCAGATACTTCGGTTTGGTTTCATTTGCTCAGCAAGGGCCAAGGCTGGGTGCATTCGCCGAGCCGGGAAACGCCGCTGGCGCTGGAAAGCGGTGACTTGATTTTGTTTCTGCCGCATGCGCCGAAGCACTTTTTGTCCTACAGCACCGAGCATTTGCCCTGCGACGCTGCCGACACCCGCTTGACCGGTTGGGCGGGCGGCGAATCGGGATTTGTCTGCGGCGAAATCGAGCTGGCTACGCCCCGATCATTGTTGTGGCAGGCGCTGCCCGCCGAGATTGTGATCAAGAAAAATCAAGCAGGCGACATACTGGCCAAGCTGATCGAGCTGGTTATCAGCGAGGCTTCCGGTCAGCGTTTCGGCAGCGACTCGGTGGTGGAACGGTTATGCGACAGTCTGTTCGTGCTGGTGATCCGTTACTGCATTGAAGAAAATTTGGTCGGGGAGGGTGTGTTTGCGGCCATGCAGGACAGGCGGCTGGCAACCGTGTTGGGCTTGATTCATCAACAGCCCTGGCAGCCCTGGACGGTTACCGAACTGTGTTCCAAAGCGGGATTGTCCAAGACCGTGCTGTCGGAGAAATTCGCCGCGCTGATCGGCAGTTCGCCGATTGAATACCTTAGCGCTTGGCGCTTGCAGATTGCGGCGGGCTGGCTGATGGAGCCGGGCATGAGCGTAGAGCGGGTGGCCGAGCGTTGCGGATACGATTCGGTACCGGCGTTCAGCAAGGCGTTCAAGCGTTATTTCGGCAACTCGCCGGGCGCGGTCCGGCGTGGGCGGAACGCAAACGAAACTGTAAGCGTGTTATCTAAAACAGTCTAAAAAACGATTAGCCACAGAGGCGACGAAGTTTCAATACATGGGATTAACTGGAATATTTTCTTCGTGTCTTTCGTGGTAAATTTTCTCAGTCATTGCCTAATAACGCTATGCCTGTACCCATTTGGGAAAACACCACGCCGCCACGCCGTACAAAATAACCGCCAGAAAGATCAATACGGTAAAGCCGAACTGCATCGCAATCAGGGTTGCGAGTATCGCGCTGATCACCGAAGCGCAGCCGTTAATGCCCCAGGCCCAGGGGATCAACGCCGGGGCGGTTTGGCTGATGTTAGCCAGCGCCATCGGAAACGGCATGCCCATGCAAAAACCCAGCGGCGCTATCAAAATTATCGAAAACAGGTAGCGGCTCAGGCTCCCTGTTTTCAGCAAAAAACCGGCGATGGCTTCAAATCCCAGGCTGTAACCGATGCTGAGCAATGCGATAGCCGCCATCGGCAGCATAAACGCCGATTTTTCAGTCCTATTCGTCAGCTTGGTCGAGAAATAACTGCCGGCACCGGCGGATAACAAAAAGGTACTCAGCACCACGGTAATGGCATAAAGCGGATGATGCAGAATCAGGATGAATTTCTGGATGAAGGCGATTTCAATGAACAAGAATGCCAAACCCAGGCAGAAAAAATACACGAGTATGCGCAGATGGCTTCCCGATCCCGGTTCGATGCCCAGCTTGCTCTTCCAAAGCCACAGCGGCAACGCTATCAATAATAGGCTGGCGAGCATCGCTTGGACCAAAGCCGCAATTAACAATAAATAGCCGCTTTCCAGCAAGAAGCTTCCGCCGGTACCCAATAAAGACAGGATTTCGGGCAGGGTGCGCCATTTAAAAAAATGAAACAGGTAGGGCCGTTCATCTGTCGCGGGCTCTATATTGAACTTATAAGCATCAATAAACGCCCGACTTTGGTCGCCCAATAAAGCCACAGCCGCCTCGTACAGGTAAGGCTGCTGCTGGATATTGAAGCGATTGACTTCCGACTCCGAGATGCCGGGATAATAAACCAAATCGAAGCTGCGCTCGTTGCAGAACTGTTTTAACCGGCTGATTTCCTCGGTGGATAGTGTGCCGTTTTTTACCAGTAAGGTACTGGTTTGCCAGCCGCGTATCATGATTATCTGTTGGCCGGGCTGCCTGACATTGGCGTCTTTAAGCGCGTCAATAACCGTAGCCAACAGTTTGGGTTCATCGCGCGGCGGAATTTTAATCCAGCGGGTAATGCTGAGGTAACCGTTTGCGCTGACATGGCGCAGATATTCCCGTACGGCCTGTTCGGTATAAAGGTAGTTTTCAGCCATCGAATAAAGGCCTGCGGTCGATGCGCCAAACGCATCCAGCAATGAAATATTGACCAAATCATAGGTTTTATCCGTTGCTGCAAGGTAGCCGCGAGCTTCATCAACGTGGACATTAACATGGGCGCTGGAATAAAGATAACCGGCAAAATCGGCATATTTTCTTTGAACCAGATCGATGACTTGAGGGTTCAGTTCAACGGCATCGACGTGCTTAATGGCGTGATAGCCGGCCTGTAAAATATCGCTGCCGGTACCGGCTCCGAGGATCAGGATGTCGGCGTGTTGTTTCAGGTGATAGGGCAATGCCGATGTGGTTTGATCCAGGTAGCCGAGTGTTTCCGGGTTGCCGTCATAACGGGTGATGGCGGTCATATTGTCGGCATCGGTAAACACGGCAAGCTGCTCGGGCGGCTCTGTCGTAGCATTAAGACTCAAGCCGGGCGCATGGCGTAGCGGGGTAATATCGCTCTTGACCACACTGATCAACCCCAGCGGGCTGGAATACCGGTCTATGATTTTTGTGCCCGGCACTTGCAGTAATTGGTTCAGGCTTTTATACGGCGAAACCTTCAGCGCCATCCAGCCGGTCGGGGCGAAAATAACCGCCAGCCCGATGATGACGGACGCAATGGTCCAGTGTTTTGGGGCGTTAAAGGTATAGCTCGATACCAGCAAGGTTGCGAGCAGTCCCGACAGCATCAACACGGTGAGTATTTTTTCGGGAAACATAATGGACAGCAGCAAAATAACCCCGGCACTGCCCAAGCCGGCGCCAGCCAGGTCGGCCGCGTAAATGGAAGATACCTGGCCCTTGTAGCGGTAAAGGGACAGGCCGACCACATTGGCCGCGAAAAAGAAGGGTAACGCCAGAATCAGGTAAATGCCGCACAAATACAATAACTGCACGGGCGTCCATAGCATTTCCGCCGGATTAAACGGGATTTGCTGGGCCAGCAAAAAACAGGCGGGTGCGAAAAGGCTGAACAGCAGCATATTGGCCATGATCGCAGCCGGGAAATGTTGCGCTAACCGGTCGCGGTTCAGCGCCAGGAACACGCCGCTAACGCCGTAGCCCAACAGCGCCAGACTGATCATCATGTAAGCGAAATGATGCCACTGGATAATCGAAAACAGGCGCATCAGTAAAATTTCATAGGCCAGGGCGGATGCCGAAATAATGGCGACAGCGGCCAATAGCGATAAGTGCGGTTTCATCGGCATTTTCCGGTCAGTGCTTGCCGGTGAGCGGGACGAAACTGACCGGCAGGATTTGGCGAGTGGTGACTTTTCCGTCATCATCTTTAGTCACCAAAACCAGGTACTGCGTCATAAACTGAGCGCCGACCGGGATGATCATGCGCCCACCGGGTTTAAGCTGTTTAATCAGCGGCGGCGGTATATGGCTGGCAACGGCGGTAACGACAATGCCGTCAAAAGGCGCGGCTTCTTCCCAGCCGTAATAACCGTCGCCGATGCGGGTATGAACGGCGT
>Ga0207970_100246_pt1 | contig 15719 bp, 16 predicted proteins | sample LakWasMet50_LOW8_2_FD_183886 | JGI IMG/M metagenome (GOLD analysis project Ga0207970, IMG submission 183886) | Freshwater sediment methanotrophic microbial communities from Lake Washington under simulated oxygen tension - Sediment Metagenome... | ecosystem: Environmental > Aquatic > Freshwater >... | reverse complement strand
GGCTTTCGGCGACAAGCTGTTATTCAACGGTTTGAGTTTTAAACTGCCGCCCGGCGGCATCGTCGGCATCATCGGCCCGAACGGCGCGGGTAAAACCACGCTGTTCCGCATGATGGCCGGTGTCGACCAGCCCGATTCGGGCACCTTAACCCTGGGGCAAACCGTTCAACTCGCCTATGTTGACCAGTTGCGCGATGACCTGGACCCGAAAAAAACCGTGTTCGATGAAATTTCCGACGGGCTGGATTTGATTACCGTCGGCAAATATGAAACACCATCGCGGGCTTATGTCGGTCGTTTTAACTTTAAAGGTGCAGACCAGGGAAAACGTATCGGCGATCTTTCCGGCGGCGAGCGCAACCGTGTGCATTTAGCCAAGCTGCTTAAAACCGGCGGCAACGTGCTGTTGCTCGATGAACCTACCAACGATCTGGACGTTGAAACCCTGCGCGCATTGGAAGAAGCGTTGCTGGCTTTCCCCGGTTGCGCGGTGGTTATTTCGCATGACCGCTGGTTCCTGGACAGAATCGCCACGCACATGTTGGCGTTTGAAGGTGACAGTAATGTGGTCTGGTTTGAGGGTAATTACGAAGATTACGAAGCCGACCGTCATCGCCGCTTGGGTAGCGATGCGGATAATCCGCATCGGTTGAAGTATAAGAAGCTGACTGGTTAAGAAGTTTAAAAAAATAACACCACGAAGACACGAAGAGCACGAAGTTTTTTATCTTAGCTTTTCTTCGTGTTCTTCGTGCCTTCGTGGTGAATTAAAATCTCCTACCCCGCAAACACCACATCAAATCGCTTCATCAATCCGGCTATGTCTTTCCGGTAAAACTCCTGCACCGGCAAACACAGATCGCCCGGCTTTAAGCCTCGTTCCTGCAACGACTCCACTTCGGTATAAATGTCGTTAACATCGTAGATTTCCAGCGCTTTAAAAATAGCCGCAGTATCTTTCATGCCCGCAATATCAGGGTTCTGGCCGTTTTTCAGCTGAAATATGCCGTCGTCCAACAACAAGATGCTGACGTGCTGATCAAACGCGGCGGTAGTCAGAATAATATCCAGCATTTCCTGAACCTGAGCCCCGCTGTGCGGCGGTTTGCGCAATACGAATAAATAACGCTTCATGGCCTCACCCGAATACGATAAAGCGGTCGGCTTCCAGCGTGGCCTCGACCAGCTGCCCCAAACCGGAAATGCGAAAACCCTCGGCCAGGTCGTTATCCTGCTTGCCCTGCCGCTTGGCCTCGTCGCTGCATAACAAACCGCGCCGTTGCGCGGCGGAAATGCACACTACCAAATCAATCTGATGCAGCCTCGCCAGCTCGCTCCATTGCGCGGTGAACTGGAGCTCGTCATCCGGCGGCGTGGCGTATTTGAACGCATGGTAAATGCCGTCGTGATAAAAAAACACCCGGAATACCTCATGCCCCGCTGCCAAGGCGGCATTGATGAATTGATACGCGGTATACCCGGCATTGGACTGGTAAGGGCTGGCGTTAACTTGAATGGCGAATTTCATTAGGGGTTTTACCTCGTTCCCACGCAACGCGTTACTGCCATCAAGTTAAGTAATACGCTGGTTCCCAAGCTCCAGCTTGGGAACCCAGGTAACGAAGCTCTAGCTTCGCGAGACGGGAAGCTAGAGCTTCCCTCACCGAATTCCCAAGCTGGAGCTTGGGAACTAGCACAAAACTCCCACTGCTCCTCATCTGCTGCTGGAAATAATTCCATGCCTGCAGGAATACAATCCATCTCCATTAGTGCTTGCATAACATGTTGCCTTTCTTCTTTTAGATCAGCATATGTTGAGCTCACAAATACTTGGTATCTTTTGTCCATATCAATCCCTACTTTTACACGCATCTAACTACAAATAGATACCTTTTTAGCCATGTAGGGTACGCTGTGCATACCCTACATGGCTACATGGCTTAAGCCGCCACGCGATGAACACCCAAGCTTTCACGTTTTGCTTCCAGTTGCCACAAATCATAAGCCGATTGGGCGGCAAGCCACGATTCGGCGCTTTTGCCGAATGCCAACTCCAGCCGCAAGGCCATTTCAGGGCTAACACCCGTTTTGCCATTAACCAACGCGGAAACGGTTTTTCGGGTGACATTCAGCTTTTGGGCTGTTTGGGTAATAGTCAAATTTAGAGGTTGCAGCCAGAGTTCATAAAGTATTTCGCCCGGATGCGGGGGATTGTACATTCGCATTAACATGCCTCGTTAGTGGTAGTCCAGATAATCGACAACATACGCATTGCCGTCCTCAAAACGAAATATAACCCGCCAATTCGCTTGCACTGTAAGAGACCAAAAGCCTTCAAGGTTGCCTTTCAAGCGGTGTAGTCATGTAGGGAAGCGCTGAACAAATCGCATTCCAGGCACAATTGCCAGACAAGCTGATTTTTTCAAAAATCGCCACTTGGCAACGCCCAATAAATGGCATTTTTAACCGTTTTTCCCTATTTTTTCTTCCTAATCTGCCGTTTTCGGGAAACGACAGACGCATTTTGCCCTCAGGCAGCCATCAGCTGCCGCCTGAGCATATAAATATTTGCCAGCCCCACCAACAAGTTGACCTGTGATGCATTTTTCTCCAGGCCACGATAGCGGGTCTTTTGAAAGCCAAATTGTTGTTTGATTACCCGAAAAACATGCTCCACGCGGGCTCGAACCGAGGACTGTTTCCGGTTACGCTTTTTCTGGCTGGCAGACAGGTTTTTGCCGGGCTTGCGTTTGTCATTGACACACCAGCGTATGCCCAGATGCCGGGCTCCACGCCTGTATTCATCGCTGGTATAACCGGCGTCCGCAAAGATAACTCGATCATTCTCTCGCAACAGTTTGGGCAATTCAGTAATGTCGGCGACATTGGCTGCCGTTGTCGTCACCGTGTGAACAGCGCCGGAATTCACATCGGCGCCGATATGGATTTTCATGCCGAAATACCACTGCTGGCCCTTTCGGGTTTGATGCATGTCCGGGTCGCGCGATTTATCCTTGTTTTTGGTCGAACTGGGCGCGTGAATAATCGTGGCATCGATCATCGTGCCTTGAGAGACTAAAAGCCCTTGTTCTTTCAGATAACCATTAATGGCCTCTAACAGTTTTTGGGTCAGTTGATGCTTCTCCAACAAATGACGGAAGTTGAGAATCGTGGTTTCATCCGGCAACGCTTCTGTGACACTACCGAAACCGGCAAAGCGGCGGACACTCTCAATTTCATAAAGGGCATCTTCCATCTGCCGGTCAGAAAAACTGAACCAGTTCTGCATGCAGTGAATACGCAGCATATTGGCCAACGGCATCGGCTGGCGACCGCGTCGCCCTGAGGTGGGATAAGTAGGCTCTATCAAAGCTATTAACTTCGACCAGGGAACTGTTTGCTCCATTTCGTTCAGAAAAGCTTCTCTTCTGGTAAGCCGTTTTTTATGGTTATAGTCGAGTTCAGCAAAACTGGTTTGATATGACATAGGGGCATTGGCATTGTTTTGAGTAATGGCAATATTATCCCATACCGGGGGATTTAATCAGCGCTTCCGTAGGGTACGCTATGCGTACCTTTCAACGTTCGACATTAATGGTACGCACAGCGTACCCTACATGGCTGTGGTAAAGAATTGCCTAAACTTGACGGACTTCTTTCTTATCATTCATATTTGCCACTTCAAGGAAATATTTTCCACCATCGCGCCAAATTGTTGCTTTTGGGCGATAACTATAAGAGTAGGAATAGGTATAAGATACTAGCTCCCATTTAGAACCATTATCCAATTCATATTCGGCGTCACCATCCCAACCTTCAAATTCATCTACAATATGTGATTCTATATATTTTTGCATATTATGTATTATTCCTTTGTAGTCCAACTATAAATAGACACCATTTTGGATGGATTAATTTCTAGCAAACACTTTACCATCTACCGTTCAATCCCGCTTAATCTCGTGGACGTAAAGCGTAGCGCCAATCACCGCAGCCGGAGCAACGATAATATTCAGCACCGGAATGGTCAGCCCCAGCACCGCCAGCCCGCCAAAGCTTAACGCGCCCAGCCTGACGCTTTTAACCAGCTCTTTCTGCTCGGAAAACAACACGCCCTGATTTTCCAGCGGATAAGCCATGTATTCCAGCGCCATGCCCCAGGCCCCGAACAGCGCCCATAAAAAAGGCGCAATGACATTGATGCCGGGGATAATCGACAAGACCAGCAACGGCAAGGCTCGAGTCCCCAGATAGCCCATACGCTTTGATTCCGCAAAAAGAACTTTAACTAAAGGCTGTTCGGCAGCTGACAGGGGCTTTCCGCTTACCATTGCCAGCGTTTTTGCCGATAACTTGCCGTAAAAAGGCGCGGCCAGCAGATTCGCCAATACCGTGAAGGTGAAAAAACCGGCAATAAAAAAGCTGATGAAAAACAGCGGCCATAACACCCAGCTCAACCAATGCAGCCAGCCGGGGATGAACTGATCGATCAAGTCCGAGATGTAAAAATATCCCAAGGTTAAGGCGGCGCTGTACAGCACCACGTTAATCAACATGGGGATGATGATGAATTTGCTCAATTCCGGACTGGTCAATAAGCTCAGGCCCTTAAACAAAAAGCCGATGGCTAATACCGGATTGTTGCCTTTCTTATCAAATTGCATTTTTTAAACCTCCCACGCCTTGCCCGGCTGGATTCAATACCACACCGCGCTCGGTCACAATCGCCGCAATCAGTTCCGCCGGGGTCACGTCAAAAACAGGATTCCAGGCGCTGACCAGGGAACCTTCGTTGTTATAACAGGCGGGCAATAATTCGTTTGGGTTGCGCTGTTCGATTTCTATCAGGTCGCCGCTAGGCATAGTCCAGTCGATAGTCGTGGTCGGTGCGACCACCATCAACTTTACGCCATGCTGTTTGGCTAATACGGCCAGGGAATAAGTGCCGATTTTGTTTGCGGCATCGCCATTGGCGGCAATGCGGTCTGCGCCGACCACGATCCAATCGATCGCGCCGGATTTCATCAGCCATGCCGCCGCCGAATCGGCGATCAAGGTCGAAGGAATCTCGTCTTGCGCCAACTCCCAAACCGTCAGCCTTGCGCCTTGCAGCCAAGGCCGGGTTTCGCCCGCATAGACGTTGATGCGTTCCCGTTGATAAGCGCTACGGATAACGCCCAGCGCCGTGCCGTAGCCGCCGGTTGCCAAGGCCCCGGCGTTGCAGTGCGTCATCACGCCTTTGGCACCGGCCAGAATATCCGCGCCCAGTTCGCCCATCTTGTGATTGGCGGCAATATCCTCGGCGTGGATTTTTTCCGCACATGCCAGAACCGCCGTAATCGGATTATCAAGCTGCTTGGCCAGTACGGCTTTCATCTGGTCCAGCGCCCAAAACAAATTAACCGCCGTGGGTCTTGACGTTGCCAACATGGCTATATCGGCCGCCACTTTTTGCCGCCAATGATTGGACTGGGCATAGTGTTTACGAACCGACAACGCCACACCGTAAGCCGCGGCTATACCGATAGCCGGTGCGCCGCGAACGCGCATGCTGGCAATGGCTTCGGTGACGCCGACGGCATCCTTGTATTCATCGTAGACAATTTTTTCCGGCAATTGCCGCTGATCCAGCACTTTTAAAGCATCGCCTGTCCATTGCAAGGCTTGTACAGTCAATTTATTTTGTATAGTCATTTTTATCAAAAACCAATGGTAAAAAGTTATAATTCGGCAACCCAATACAGGAATACCTTATGACAGTTGTCGATACCCTCATCCACGCTCGCTGGATTATACCCGTTGAACCGAAATCCGTAACCTATGAACACCATACGCTGGTAATCGATGGCGGCCGAATTATCGACCTGCTGCCTACCGAGCTTGCCAAGCAAAAATACCAGGGCACGACTACCGAGAACCTGGAAAATCACGCGCTGCTGCCCGGCCTGATCAACAGCCACACCCATGCCGCGATGACCTTGATGCGCGGTATTGCCGACGATTTGCAGTTGATGGACTGGCTGCAAAACCACATCTGGCCGCTGGAACAAAAATGGATGAGCGAAGCGTTTGTCAAAGACGGCACCGATCTGGCGATAGCCGAGATGATTCTAGGCGGAACGACCTGCTTCAACGACATGTATTTCTTCCCGGAAATCACCGCCGCTCAGGCGATACATCACGGCATCCGCGCCAGCGTCGGACTGATCGTCATCGATTTTCCGACTGTCTGGGCCGAAAACAGCGAGGCCTATATTGAAAAAGGCCTGGCTTTGCACGAGCAACTGCGCCACCACCCGCTGATTTCCACGCCGTTTGCGCCGCATGCGCCGTACACGGTGTCGGACGAACCGCTGCAAAAAATCAAAACCCTGGTCGATGAGCTGGAACTGCCGATCCATATCCATGTCCACGAAACACTGCACGAAATCGAGCAGGAACTGGAAAAAACCGGGCAGCGGCCTTTGCAAAGATTGCATGAATTGGGCCTGATCGATCCGTCGTTCATCGCGGTACACATGACCCAGATGACCGATGACGAAATCGCCCGCTATGCAGAATCCGGCGCTCATATCGTGCATTGCCCCGAGTCCAATCTAAAACTGGCCAGCGGCTTTTGCCCGGTTGCCAAATGTATCGCCGCAGGCATCAATGTGGCGTTGGGCACCGACGGCGCGGCCAGCAACAATGACTTGGATATGTTCGGCGAAATGCGCACCGCGGCACTGCTCGGCAAAGCCGTTGCCGGCGACGCCAGCGCCATTCCGGCCATGACCGCCCTGCGCATGGCGACCATCAACGGCGCCAAGGCCTTAGGCTTGGATAATGAAATCGGCTCGTTAACCATCGGCAAAGCCGCCGACGTGATCGCCATCGATTTATCGCATCTGGAAACCCAGCCGCTCTATTGCCCGATTTCGCAGATCGTTTACGCCGCCAGCCGTCAGCAAGTCACCGATGTCTGGGTGGCGGGGAAACGTTTGTTAAAGCAACGTCACCTGACCACGGTTAATATTGATGAGTTGAGGATTAAAATCGCCGAATGGCAGGGGCGGTTAGCGAATTGATTTTTCACCAAGAAGACACGAAGAAAAATATAAAGCTTCGTGCCTTCGTGGTGATATATTTAAGTCGATTATCTTCTTCTGCCCATCACATTATTGATGAATCCATACCTTTGATGTTGTAAGTTACATGGCTTCCACTTTGGAGAGCAAACAATGAGTACCGCAGAACAATTGCAACAAAAGTACACCTATGGCGATTATCTCAAATGGCCTGAAGATGGGCGCTGGGAGCTGATTGACGGCGCCCCCTATGCCATGACCGCCCCGCAACGGTTGCATCAGGATATTGTCTTTGAGTTGGGTAGACAAGTCGGCAATTACCTGCAAGGCAAGCCCTGTAAAGGCTATACCGCCCCTTTCGACGTGCGCCTGCCGCGCAAGGATGAAGCCGACGCCAGTGTCGAAACGGTAGTCCAGCCCGATCTAAGCGTCATTTGCGATCCGACCAAGCTGGACAAGCAAGGTTGCCGTGGCGCGCCGGATTGGATTGTCGAAGTGCTTTCGCCTTCCACCGCGCTCAAAGACATGAACACCAAACGCAGCCTTTACCAACTGCATGGGGTGCAGGAATATTGGATTATCCACCCGGAAGATCGTTGGCTTTTGGTGTATATGCTGGACGAACAAGGACGGTACGGCCAGCCCGGCGTGTTCGGCATGGATGAGGCTACCGCTGTGCAACGGTTCCCGGATTTGAGCATTGATTGGTCGTTTATGGCGGCCATATAAGACCGCAAGTAAGCTCGGCGCACCCTACATGAATTTAACGTTAGCCATCTAATTTACTCTGCACCCACTTATTTTGATGCCCCCCTTGCGGGACGGGGATTACAACTCCGCCCTTAACGCTCCAGCAATGTCCGAGCTAAATGGCTACGCCTTAACCCACGTAAAAGATTTCGAACAGGGCAACCTGCCCCGCCCAACTTTGACGATTAAATCAGTTTAGAGAACTCCCTTATGGTTACAAACCTCATCATTTTTTTCTTGTATTTGGTTGCAGTTATTTATTTCGCAGGCTTTGCTCTGATCAATAGTTCAACGCAGATAAGAATCAAAGAAGTCTACATGTATTCAGGAACACTCGCCCTGATAGGATGCATTAGTGAGGTGGCTATTAACAGCTTCTGCAGGACGGCTTTCGACTCGCCTCTTTGGATATATCAGGTGACACCCGTACACCACGGAGACACTTCGATTTTTGCGTTTTTTCAGTGGTCACTCTATGGTTATCATCTTTATTTCGTTCAGAACAAGATTCAGTCCCTTAACCTTAAACATGAAGCCTATATTTTTGCTGCAGTGATCTCTGTAGAGGCGTTGTTACTGGAAATATTCGTCAATATTTCCAGCAAATTTTTCCTTAACACCTTCATATTTTATTATCTGCCTGGAGATATGGGACATTTGACCACTGTTTATGTATTTCCTGTTTATCTTCTGGGCGGCGCCATACTGATTGAAATCTTTAAAAGATTTTTGCAAGACCCGGTGTTTTTCGGCAACCTGAGTTTTTCCATTGCTTTTATTTTTGTGTTTTTATCGTAACATCCTCATTGAAATAAATGTCCGATGTCCAAAGCTGTAAGTCTTGTTCCCTGTCCAGTAATATTCGCGGTAGGGCGTGCCGTGCGCGCCTTAGAAACCAAGGCGCGCACGGCACGCCCTACCCCTCATCGGTTACGGCCATTCAGTGACGGCAGGTTACCCGTTATCAAACCACCTTTTTTGCGGTTTTCGCGGCTCCTGCGTAACATCGGTTACTAATCCCACTTCATAACAGGCACGGATGAAATAGAGTTCTTCGGGGAGCCTTCAATCACCTTATCGCTGTATGCCAGATAGACCAGGACATTACGTTTTTTATCATAGAAACGCACCACTTGCAGGGTCTTAAAAACCAGCGACAGGCTTTCTTTAAACACCACATCGCCACTTTTTAATTTATCCAGTTTGCTCGGATCGATTGCGCCTATTTGCCGACAGGCAATTGACGCTTCTGTCGGATCTTCGGCCAGACCTACCGCGCCTTTCATTCCGCCTGTTTTAGCGCGCGATATATGACAGGCAACACCCGGAACATCAGGATCGTCGAAGGCTTCAACCACAATTTTATGATTGGCTCCCAGCAGCTTAAATGTCGTGGTTACATCGCCGATCTCTTCGGCTGACGCAGTAAAGGCTAAGGTGCCGAGCGCCATTGTTGCCGCAAGCAAGATTTGTCTTTTCATAAATTTATCCACAAAGTTAAGAAGTTATACTGTCTTTATTACCTGAACGCAGCTTTGAATGTTAAACCTTTGCCGCGAACCCGATCATGTTTTACTCTCAATGATCCATTTTCAAAACCGGCACTGCCGCCAGCAGCTTTTGGGTATAGGCGTGTTTGGGCTGGGTCAAAACCTCGGCCACGCCGCCTTGCTCTATGATCTTGCCTTGGTACATGACAGCAACGTCGTCGGCTATTTCCGCGACAACGGCAAGATCATGGGTGATGAACAAATAGCTGACGCCCTTTTCCTGCTGCAAGGTTTTCAGCAATTGGATAATCTGCGCCTGCACCGACACATCCAGCGCGCTGGTCGGCTCGTCGCAGACGATCAGTTTGGGGTCGACCGCCAGGGCGCGGGCAATGCAGATGCGCTGACGCTGGCCGCCGGAAAACTCATGCGGATAACGTAGCGCCGAATCTTCGGGCAAATCGACTTGCTGCAACAGTTGCCGGACTCTGGCCTTGCGCTGCTCTAAACTCACCTTGGGATGCAAGGCCCTGATGCCTTCTGCGATGATGTCGCCGACCAGCATGCGCGGGTTCATTGATGAAAACGGATCTTGGAATACGATCTGGATATTGGCGCGTTGCCGCCGTAGTGCTTCGCCGGTTAGGGCATTCAGCTCGACGCCGTTGATGACAACCCGACCGCTGCCGGGTATCAGGTTTAACAAACTCTTGCCCAGCGTGGTTTTGCCGCAGCCGGACTCGCCGACCAAGGCCAGCGTTTTGCCTTGCTGGATGTCGAAACTGACGCCGTCAACCGCCCGCACATAATCGACGATTCGCTTAAAAATGCCTTTACGGATCGGGTAATGACAATAAAAGTCGCTGACTTGCAACAGCGGCGGCTTTTCCTCTGTGCTGTGCGTTAAGCAGCTCTGCATTGACGGCAAGGCGCTCAGCAGCTTGCGGGTATAGGGGTGTTTGGGCTGATTAAAGAACTCGGCGGTCGCGCCGGTTTCGACGATTTTGCCCTGCTGCATGACCGCAACCCGGTCCGCGATGCTGGACACCAGCGCCAAGTCATGACTGATCAGCCACAACGCCATGCCGGTTTGCTGCTGGATGTTTTTCAGCAACGCCAGGATTTGCGCCTGGATGGTCACGTCCAGGGACGTGGTCGGCTCATCGGCGATGAGCAAATCCGGCTTACCCGCCAGTGCAATGGCGATCATCACCCGCTGCCGCTGGCCGCCTGACAGTTGATGCGGATAGTCATTAATGCGCTGCCGGGCTTGGGGCAGTTCGACTTGCTGTAATAGTTCCAGCGCCCGTTGTTTCAGCGCGTCCCTAGTCAGGTCGAAATGCAGCTTGATGACTTCCTCGATCTGGCTGCCGATGGTCATCACCGGGTTCAGCGAGGACATCGGGTCTTGAAAAATAAAGCCGATGCGTCGACCGCGAATTTTGCACAGCTCGAATTCGGAGCGACCCAATAAATCATCACCATGCAGGTTGATCGCTTCGGCATTAAGCCGTGCATTATTAGGCAACAATCTGAGCACCGACAAGGCTGTGATCGATTTGCCGGAACCGGATTCCCCGACCAATGCAAAGGTTTCGCCTGCATGGATTTCAAAACTGATATCGTCGACCACCGTCTGCCGGTGGTTGAAGGTGATGCTAAGACGCTCAACAGCCAGTATCGGATTATTCATTACCGCTCCGTCTCGGATCGAACGCATCCTGCACCACGTCAGCAAACAGATTGGCTGCCAGCACCAACGCGAACATAAACACAAAGGCGGCCGTCAGCGACCACCACACGATAGGCTCGCGCGCCATTTCCAGCCGCGCACCGTTAATCATATTGCCCCAACTGTAGCTGGTCGGATCGACGCCGATATTGATATAGGACAATACCGCTTCGGCCAGCACCAGCGAACTGAAATCCAGCACCACGGAGATCAGCACGATGTGCATCACATTGGGCAGGATGTGGCGCAGTAAAATCGCACCTTGCTTGACTCCCAAGGCCGACGCGGCCTGGACGTATTCCATTTCCCTGAGCTTGAGGGTTTCCGCCCGAAGCAACCGGCATAAGCCTGTCCAACTGGTCACACCGAGGATCATGCATAGGAACAGCAAGCGCATATCGGCCCTGACGATGACGCTGGTAAAAGCCGCTTCATGATTGGCCATGTACACTTGCACCATCAGGATGGAAGCGGCGATCAGCAACACGCCGGGAATGGAATTGAGCGTGGTGTAGACGTATTGGATGACGTCGTCCACCCAGCCGCGAAAAAACCCGGCCAGGATGCCGAAGATGATCGCCATTGGCAGCATGATTAGCGTGGTTAAGGTGCCGATGACCAAGCCGGTGCGGATGCTCTTTACAGCTTGATAAAAGACATCTTCGCCGACTTTGTCGGTGCCGAACACGTGATAGTAGGCGGACAGGTGGATCAGGGTCGTGGCGAGCGGCACGATAATAAACAGGACAAGCCAGACGGCTTTGGTGCTTGGGTTCACCACCGCTCGTGCCGCTGGAGCGACACGGACTGTATTCCCACGCCGGAGCATGGGAATACAGAGATAGAGCATCATAAATAATCCCGTCAAACCTACGCCTTGAGCCAAGCCATAAAATCCTTTTTGCAGAATGTCTCGAATACGCTGCGTTTCAGGATCATCCAAATGTCTGCCGCCGAACTCCAGGCGCGGATAACCCCATTGTATGGAGCCGTCTGCCAACATCATCATTTCCTTGCTGTACAGCGTGATCGCAAAAGGCGCGGAATAGGTTTTTTCGCCATGCTCCCGCAGCGGCGTCGCCCAATCGTCCAACAGGCTGACAATCTCGTTTTTCTTGTCATCGGCAGGCTTAAAATGCACGGAATCGAGCAAGCCGATCAGCACAAAAAACAGCAGCACCACCAGCGATATCATGCCGATTTTACTGCTGCCTATTTGTTGCAACGGGCGCTTGATGTGTTCTTTGCCGCGCAGGTACAAGCCCAGTGCCAGCATCACAACAATCAGCAAATAGATCAGCGCGTCTGTCCATAACACCACCATTACGATAACCTCACGCGTGGGTCAACCAGGGTGTAGGAAATATCGGTCAACAGCAGCCCGATCACATATAACACCGAACCCAGAAAAACCATCGCGCGAACAATAGCGAAATCCTGGCTGTTGATCGCGTCTATGGTGTAACTGCCTAAACCGGGAATGCTGAAAAACGATTCCATGATTAAGCTGCCCATGAATAACAGCGGCAACACCACCACAACGCCGGTCAAAATGGGAATCATCGCATTGGGCAACACATGCTGGAACAGAGTTTGTGTTTCTGACAGGCCCTTGGCTCTTGCGGTGCGCACATAGTCTTTTTCGACTTCTTCCAAAAACAAGGTCCGGTACCAGCGTGCGCCTGAACCTATGCCTGAAAACACGCCGATCAGCACCGGCAAGATCAGGAATTTGATCGCCGCAATGCCGTCGTCATAGCCGGAAATGGGCACCAGCCTTAATATCTTGCCGATGAAAAACTGCCCGCCAATGATGTAAAACAGCGAGGAAATCGACATCAAAATCACGCACAACACGATGCCTGCATGCTCCAGATAACTGTTGCGGAACAATACCATTAGCAGCGCAAAACAAATATTCACCAGCAGGCCGACAATCAACGTCGGCAACGCCACGGCAAGACTTGGCCAGGCGCGTTCTTTAATATCCGCACCGATATTCCGGCCGCTATCGGACACGCCGAAACGAAACAAAAACAAGCCGACCGATTTTTGATAAAAAATGGTGTCGGTTATTTTTTTCTCGCCTTGCGCGTCAGAATTCCAGAGCAGCGGCACATCGTAGCCGTGTTGCTGTTTCCAGTTGGCGATGGATTGCTCGGTAACGTGCTTTTGCCCCAGCTGCATCCGCGCCATATCGCCCGGGCTGTTGACGACGAAGAACAGGACGAACGTTAAGATATTGACGCCCATCAACAATGGCAGGCTGTATAAAAGTCGCCGGATAATATATTGGGTCATAGCTTGGTTTCCTTAACGCGCCGACGATAGGCATTAACCGCCGGAATCAACATCAGCACAAACACCGCGCCGCCGAGCACCAAAGGCCAAAACACAGGCTCGTTCCATTGCTGCCTTTTTTCGGCTCGGGCGGCCGTATCGATGCGGGTATATTTAAGCTGGTTATTCGCCATCAGATTCGGCTTAAGGTTTTTGTACCAGCTGTGAAACAACGCAAAATTCTTCGGATGAAAACCGAAAATCCACGGCGCGTCATGACGCGCTATTTCCTGGAGTTGTTGAATAATCCGGTAGCGTTGCTCGCTGTTATCCATGTTGCGCATTTGCTCGAATAAACGGTCGAATTCCGGGTTATGGTAATTGGCGGCATTTTCGCCGCCGTATTGCACCTTGGAATTTGCACCGTACAGCAGGAAAAAGAAGTTTTCGGGGTCGGGATAATCGGCATTCCAGCCCCACACAAAGAGCTGGGCGTTACCGGTGCGCATTTTTTCCTGGAAACGGTTGTAGTCGGTGGTGCGTATCACCAGTTTTATGCCCAGCTTTTCAAATTGCTTGCGATACCAGTTCATTCTGGGGCGGTCGTCAACACTGGTGGCGGTGGTATCGAAATACAAAATTAGGGCTGCTTTGGTTTTGGGGTCTATGCCGCCGGCATAACCGGCTTCGGCCATCAGTTGCCGCGCGGCATCGATTTTTTTGCGCTGCGCCTTGCCTACAGGACGTAGGTAAGGGGCGTGAGCAGGAGCGGAAGCTTTGCCATCCAGCCAATCGTAAATATAAGGATTGATACCTTCTTTAGACTCCGCAAACCCGTAGATGCCGGGCGGTAAAACGCCTTGCGCCGCGACGCCGCGGCCATTCATGAAAATAGAGATAAACTCTTCATAATCAACCGCGATAGCAATAGCCTGCCGCAACTTTCTGGCCTGTTCGGTCGCACCGCCAACGGTGGAATCAAGCATATTAAAGCCCATGTAAAAACTGGAAGTAGTCACCGAGGTTTGCAACTGGATGCCTTTTTCCAGCAGGGTCGGCGTCAGCGCCACGCCACCGCTCCCGGTAAATTGTATGGCCTGATCGAAACTGTCCGAGGCAATACCCGACGCATCGTAATAGCCTTGCAAAAATTTGGTCCAGTAGGGAATGGTTTCTTTTTCCAGCATGAAAACCACTTTATCGATAAACGGCAGTTGTTTTCCGGCATCAGTCAGCAGGCCTTTTTGTTTGTCTTCCGGCTCGCCTTCGGTCGGATAGGTTTCGAGATGAAACAACGGGTTTTTTAAAAGGATCATGCGCCGGTTCGGGTTATTCTCCGCCATCAGGTAAGGTCCGGTGCCTATCGGAAACCAGTCCAGCGTAATGTTTTTGTCGGCAAGTCCCGGCTGGTCGTAAAACACATCGGCTTCCCACGGCATCGGCGAGAAAAACGGCATGGCCAGCCAGTAGATGAATTGCGGATATTTGCCTTTAATCCGAATACGGTATTGATAACGGCTGAGCGCTGTTGCACCGGCTATCGGGAAGTTTCTGATCGCCGTCTTGGACTTATCTTTGACCTGTTTGGAAAAATCGTCAAAGCCGACAATATAGTTTTTCATGATTTCGGCGATCGGCGACTGAATTTTGGGATGCGCCAGACGCTTGATCTGGTAAACATAATCCTCTGCGGTGAGTTCGCGTGACCCGGTGGCTTTAAAGTCATTCAACGACGTCGCGGCACCGATTTGCTCCTTGGTTAACTGGTGATATTGATAATCGCCCTGAGTGTCTTTAGCCAGCGCGGGGTGCGGCTGGTAACGAATATCGGGCTGGATTTCAATCATATAATCAGTAAATGCAATGTCGTTGTCATTTGCGCCCTGCTCCAGTTTGTCACCTTTCTGGTTCAGATAAATAACTTCAGGCATGCGGGTAGCGGTTAGCGGTACCACTTGATAAGGCCTTTTCAGGTAATGATATTGAAACGGCGGCTCGTAAATCTGCGCGATAAAGGCATATTCGTTGGAACTGTAAGCTACAGCCGGATCCATATGCTTGGGCCGCTCTGAAAATGATTCATACAAAATCGCCTGTTTGTCCTCATCTTCCGGATAAGGGTTATTAGGTTGTGCTGATGCCCACGCCGCGCACGAATACGAGGCCGCCCAAAATATGACCGACAACATCAGAACTAATACGCGAGCTTTGCAGGTTTGCATCTTCATAGACAAAAGACTGGACATCAATAAAAGGGTCATAGATACTTGAAACTCTATTGTAACAACAAAAACATTGGGAGATGATAATGGGTTTTATGCAGGGCAAACGAGTCTTGATTGTGGGTTTAGCCAGTAACCGTTCAATTGCATGGGGCATTGCTCAAGCCATGCACCGCGA
>Ga0207970_100204_pt1 | contig 17809 bp, 18 predicted proteins | sample LakWasMet50_LOW8_2_FD_183886 | JGI IMG/M metagenome (GOLD analysis project Ga0207970, IMG submission 183886) | Freshwater sediment methanotrophic microbial communities from Lake Washington under simulated oxygen tension - Sediment Metagenome... | ecosystem: Environmental > Aquatic > Freshwater >... | reverse complement strand
TTCGTGTCATCCAGCCTGGTACGTGAAGTGGCTAAGCTGGGCGGTGAGGTGGATCAGTTTGTTTCACCTACGGTAGAAGCTGCTATTAAGAATATATTGGGTTAAGTGCGAGTTTTAGGAAGTATTTAGTCACCCTAAACTGTCATTGCTCCTCGTAATGAGGAAAAAACTTTATAACCCGAGATTAAGCGAGCACTGCGCAACGCAGCAATGTGCTCGAAGAATGGATTTTTAAATATGGCGTTAATGATTACTGATGAATGTATCAACTGTGATGTCTGTGAACCTGCTTGTCCGAACGAGGCTATTTTTCAGGGTGAAGAAATTTACGAGATTGATTCTGATAAATGTACCGAATGTGTAGGCCATTACGATAAACCGCAATGTCAGCAGGTATGCCCGATTGATTGCATTCCATTCAACCCGGAAGTGGTTGAAACCAAAGATCAGTTGATGGAAAAGTACTATCGCTTAACAGCAGTCAAATAAAACTTAAGGAAAATCAAAATGCGCATGCTACACACCATGCTCCGTGTTGGAAACCTGGAGCGCTCAATCAAGTTTTATACCGAAATTCTGGGCATGAAATTATTACGTCAGCATGATTTTCCAGATGGCAAGTTTACGTTGGCATTTGTCGGCTATGGCGATGAAAAAAATCATACCGTACTGGAGCTGACTTATAACTATGGGGTAGAAAGCTACGATATGGGTAAGGCTTATGGACATATCGCGATTGAGGTAGATGATGCATATAAAGCTTGTGATGCCGTACGTAATGCTGGCGGTAAAGTATTGCGCGAAGCTGGTCCCATGATGCATGGCACAACAGTGATTGCGTTTATTGAAGACCCGGATGGTTATAAAGTAGAGTTCATTCAGGCTGGCACCTACTGATTGTATTGTTTGCTTGCAGGCATCGCGTTCACACTTGATCTTGTAACGGAATGATTACTGTGGATTGGGTCTTATACCTGCTGGAATGTAAAAACGGTGCTTTCTACGCAGGTATTACCAACAATCTCGAGCAACGCTATGCTGCGCATGTCTCCGGCAAGGGCGCACGTTATACCCGCGCCAACCCGCCGCTAAAGATTCTGGCTTCAAAGTTCTATGCAGACCGTTCAACTGCCAGCATCGCTGAGGCACAGCTAAAGCGCTTACCCCGCCATAAAAAGCTAAAATTTTTTGATGACGCAATTGCCGAGAAATAAATCATGAATAAAGACGCTTTGTTAATTGCCGTGAATCTGGCATTGGATGGCGACTGGGATGCCTCACATAAGATCGCGCAGGACTACAGCGATACTACCGCCAACTGGCTGCACGCTGTGTTACATAAAATTGAAGGCGATGAGTGGAACAGCAAGTATTGGTACGCACGCACAGCGGGAAGGGTTTATGAGGATTTTGCCGATGCAAGGGATGAGCTGGTGCAAATCCAGAAGTTGCTAAGCTAAAATGGCCCTTACATGTGTGCTAACGTGTAAGGGCTGTTGTGAAATAGCTCAGTGAGTATTGAGCCATTTCAGCTTAACGCATTACTTCTACTCAAGATGATTGTAGTACTTTTCTTCATTCGTATTGGTAGCGCCTATTTTTCAACTACCCATAGATAGACCGATGGCAATATCTGTCAAATCGTAGCTAGCACATGATATTATGCCGTGCAAATTCAGGAGAATATTTCTATATGAATAACCCGATGAGTCAAATTCTTGTTCCATTCGCGTCAGATGGTTCTTGCTTTAATCCGACACTACGTTGCCCTGAGTCTGAGGTATATACTGTTGGCGAAGAAGGTAAGGAATTAACATTTGATAATTTTGACGCTGCGCTGGAGCATATCAAGATGATGTATACGCCCAGGTGGCGGCGCCCTAATGAAGCCGGCGATTGGGAGATTGTTTCAACCGTTAAGTGGGAATTGATGCCTAAGAAATACTTGGAGTAGGCACGCTGTAGTTGATTACTATTGGTCGATATAGCGGGATGTTTATCACGGTGTTTATTAAATTAAAAAGCCTGCGAACTGCAGGCTTTTTAATTTAGCTTTAAAAGCTTTGGTCAGGTATATTTAACCAAAAAAGTTTTTGGCTTTGTCTAACCAACTTTTGTTTTTTGGGCTGTGCTTGCCGGCGTCAGCCTGCGTACTTTCTTCAAACTCACGTAGCAGCTCTTTTTGGCGTGTAGTCAGTTTCACCGGAGTTTCTACCACTACATGTACCATTAGGTCACCATGTTCGCTTGAGCGTAAAGGCTTGATACCTTTGCCACGTAATCTGAACACACCGCCGGTTTGTGTCTCGGCCGGGATCTTCATCTTGGCTGAGCCACCCAATGTAGGCACTTCAATTTCGCCGCCTAGTGCAGCGGTGCTGAAACTGATAGGCATCTCGCAGTGCAGGTTACCGCCGTCACGCTGGAAAATCTCATGTGATTTTAAATGCACAACTACATACAAATCACCGGTTGGACCGCCATTGACACCAGCTTCACCTTCTCCCGTCAACCGTATGCGATCACCTTCATCCACACCAGCGGGGATTTTGACTGACAGAGTTTTGTTCTGTTTAGTGCGTCCGGCACCATGGCAGCTTGGGCATTTGTCTTCATCTTTGATGATCTTGCCAGAGCCGTGACATTTCGGACATGTCTGCTGCACAGAGAAGAAGCCTTGCTGCATACGTACCTGACCATGGCCGCCGCAAGTGGTACAGGTAACTGGTGATTTTCCCGATTTTGCACCGGTGCCGTTGCATGGGTCACATTTGGCTTGTACCGGAATGCGGATCTTGGTTTCAGTACCCTTGGCAGCGTCTTCCAGTGATATTTCCATGTTGTAGCGCAAATCTGCACCGCGATACACATTGCTGCGCTGGCCGCGCGCGCCGCCGCCGCCACCGAAAATGTCACCAAAAATGTCGCCAAATGCGTCGCTGAAATTGCCTCCACCAAAGCCAGCGCCACCGCCGCCCATGCTTGGGTCTACGCCGGCATGGCCGTATTGGTCATAGGCTGCACGTTTCTGGCTATCTGACAGCATTTCATAAGCTTCTTTCGCTTCTTTGAACTGCTCTTCAGCTTTCGGGTTGTCCGGGTTACGGTCAGGGTGATGCTTCATCGCCAGTTTGCGATAAGCTTTTTTAATTTCTTCTTCTGAGGCGTCTCTACCAACGCCCAGAACTTCGTAGTAATCTTTTTTGCTTGTTGCCATATTTATTTAAGTCTAACAGCTTGAGTTTTAAGGGGCAGTTTAAAGACTAAAGGCTGAGTGCAGGTTTTGTCCTGTGCTCAGCCTTTAGTCTAATGCGTTAATTAGTCCTTCTTCACTTCTTCAAACTCGGCATCCACCACATCACCATCTACAGTTTTCTCACCTTGTGGCTGCGCGCTTTCAGTGTTAGCTTCAGCTTGCTGTGCCGCGTACACTTTTTCGCCCAGTTTTTGTGAGGCTGTGGTTAAGGCTTCTGTTTTTGCTTCAATGGTTGCTTTGTCGTCAGATTTCAGCGCTTCTTCTACGTCTTTGATTGCAGCTTCAATCGCTTCTTTCTCAGCCGCATCCAGCTTATCACCGTGTTCGGTCAGTGATTTTTTCACTGAGTGCACCATGCCATCGGCAGCGTTACGTGCATCCACCAGTTCACGCAGTTTGCGGTCTTCATCTGCATACTTGATAGCGTCTTCTTCCATCTTTTTGATCTCTTCTTCAGAAAGACCTGAGTTTGCCTTGATGGTGATCTTGTTTTCTTTGCCAGTGGCTTTGTCTTTTGCAGACACATGCAAGATACCGTTAGCATCGATGTCAAAAGTCACTTCAATTTGTGGCATGCCGCGTGGTGCCGGTGGAATGTCGCTCAAGTTGAACTGGCCGAGTGATTTGTTGGCAGAAGCCATTTCACGCTCACCTTGCAGCACTTGAATGGTCACTGCATTCTGGTTGTCGTCAGCAGTTGAGAACACTTGTGATGCCTTGGTAGGAATCGTGGTGTTTTTCTTGATAAGTTTAGTCATCACGCCGCCTAGTGTTTCAATACCCAGTGACAATGGTGTCACATCCAGCAGCAATACGTCTTTAACGTCGCCTTGCAACACGCCGCCTTGAATTGCCGCACCAACCGCAACTGCTTCATCAGGGTTCACGTCTTTACGTGGCTCTTTGCCAAAAATTTCTTTTACTTTTTCCTGCACTTTTGGCATACGGCTTTGACCGCCAACCAAAATCACATCAGATATATCTGAAGCTGAAACACCAGCATCTTTCAATGCAGTGCGGCAAGGTGCAATGGTGCGCTCAATCAAGTCATCAACTAATGATTCCAATTTGGCACGGGTGATTTTAACCACCAAGTGTTTAGGACCTGTTGCATCAGCAGTGATGTATGGCAGGTTCACTTCAGTTTGTTGTGCGCCTGAAAGTTCGATTTTTGCTTTTTCAGCCGCTTCTTTCAGACGTTGTTTAGCCAGCAAGTCGTTACGTAGATCTAAGCCATTTTCTTTCTTGAATTCGTCAGCCAAGAAGTCGATCAAACGGTTGTCGAAGTCTTCACCACCAAGGAACGTGTCGCCGTTGGTTGAAAGCACTTCAAACTGGTGTTCGCCATCAATGCTTGAAATCTCGATGATAGACACGTCGAAGGTACCGCCGCCCAAGTCATACACGGCAATCTTGCGGTCGCCTTCTTGCTTATCCAAGCCAAAAGCCAATGCCGCAGCAGTAGGTTCGTTGATGATACGTTTTACTTCCAAGCCAGCGATACGGCCAGCATCTTTAGTTGCCTGACGTTGGCTGTCGTTAAAGTAAGCAGGCACGGTAATCACGGCTTCTGTCACTTCTTCGCCAAGGTAGTCTTCAGCGGTTTTTTTCATTTTGCGCAGCACTTCAGCCGAGATTTGCGGCGGCGCCATTTTCTGGCCGCGCACTTCAACCCATGCGTCGCCATTGTCAGCTTTGGCAATGGTGTAAGGCATCAGGTTAATGTCTTTCTGTACTTCTTTTTCTTCAAAACGGCGGCCAATCAAACGTTTAACCGCGTATAGCGTGTTTTTAGGGTTGGTCACAGCCTGGCGTTTTGCCGGTGCACCAGCCAGAATCTCGCCATCTTCCTGATAAGCGATGATAGAAGGTGTCGTACGTGCGCCTTCAGCATTCTCAATCACGCGCGGTTTGCCGCCTTCCATTACAGCAACGCAAGAGTTTGTTGTACCTAAGTCAATACCAATAATTTTACCCATATGTATATTCCTTTAACTTTAATTTTGTTTAACTGCCCGAGACTGATGCTGAGGCAGTTTAATGATTAACCTTAGTTGCTAGATGGTGATTGTTTTTTTAAATTCAAGTACCTGAATCGTCAGTTTTGAAATTTAAATCATTCGGTGCTTATTTAGCCACCATCACCAAAGCCGGGCGTAACACGCGCTCATTCAGGGTGTAGCCTTTTTGTAATACGTTAATGACCGTGTTTGGTTCGCCGCTGTTTTCCAGCATTGAAATTGCCTGATGTTTGTTCGGGTCGAACTTTTCACCTGCCGGATTGATTTCAGCGATGTTGAATTTATCAAACACGCTGCTCAATTGTTTTGCGGTCAGTTCAACACCGTCTTTGTAGCTTTGTACGTCCGTAGCTTCGATTAACAATGCCGCATCTAAACTATCTTTTACCGCTAACAATTCGCCAGAAAATTTTTCCAGTGCAAATTTACGCGCCTTGTCGATATCATCCATCGCACGGCGGCGAATGTTTTCACCTTCTGCTTTGGTATAAAGAACACTCGCTTTTGCTTCTTCTAAAGCCGCTTCAAGTTCAGCGATTCTGGTTTCAGGTGTTTGCGCGTTTTCAGCTGTGATTTCCTGTTCGGTTTGCGGCGTAGATTGATCTTCTTGCATGTAATTCCCCGGTTTATTATTAACACTAAAGTGAACGTGGGGATGATGGTTTTTATTTCAAGTGTGCGTGGCTATATTTTTAAATTATTTTTTTGAGCGCTTCTAGAACCTCTGGCGGTGACGGGGTGTTGTTGATGTTGCCAAGATTGATGGCCGGTGCATAGGCCCCCGCATAAACGCCGGTAAGGGCAGGGTTGGTGTCGGTATATATCGCGATGGTGGGGATGTTTAGCGCAACGCTCAGGTGAGAGAGTCCGGTATCTACGCCGATGGCTGCCTGTGCCTGGCTGGTAATAGCCGCCAGCTGGCCAATGCTTTGCTTGGGCAATACCGTTGCGTTGGAGAGTACGCTGGCAATGTGCTGCGCACGCTGCAACTCTGCGCTGCTGGCCCAGGGTAGTACCAGATTTATTTTTTGCCTGGCTAATTCCTGCCCTAGGCTTACCCAGTACTCTGTTGGCCATAGTTTGCTGTCGCGGCTGGTACCATGCAAGCCGATAATATAGGGCGTTTTTAGTGATAAATTCGTAGCTGTTGACGCTCGAATGCCGTAATCCGGCAACTTGTCTGGAACAGGGTAATTCAGGGCGAGTGCCGCCAGCATGCGGTTGCGGACTACAGCATGCCGGTTACGTGCAACCTGATGCTTGCTATCGTAGAAAAAGCTGGCCAGAGGTTCACGCGCTGAATCTTTAGCGTAGCCATGTTTCTCGCCCTGGCTAAAGCTGGTTAGCACGGCGCTTTTTAACAGGCCTTGTGTGTCTAAAACAATGTCATAGCTTTGCGCTGCAAGTTGTCGTTTCAGGTTTTTAATTTCTAACCAGGTCTTTTTGCTGAATAAAGTTTTGCGCCAGCGGCGGATTGCTACCGGGATAACACGATTTACTGCCGGATGTAGTTTGGGGATATCGGCAAAACTTTCTTCTACTACCCAGTCAATTTCAACATCGGGAAAATGGCTACGGATGTCGTTGATGATAGGCAGATTGTGAACGACGTCACCTAGAGATGAAGTTTTAACGATAAGCAGTTTCAGCATAAATAGCATTTTCGCATACAATTGAATATTAGATATTAAATACAATCCCATTTTGAGATTTGCATTCCTGATTTTTAAGGTGTTTCCATACGGCGGTGTGCAGCGCGATATGCTGCGCATAGCGCATGATTGCGCGGCTGCCGGTCATGAAGTTACTATTTATACAGGGGAGTGGCGCGGTGATATGCCGGGCGCCGGTATCCGTGTCGAGATACTACCCAGCCGTGGCTGGCTCAATCATCAGCGGCGCCAGTCGTTGATTAACGCCATGCTGGCGGCTGTAAAAAATGCCCCTGTAGATCTGGTGGTGGGTTTTAACCGGATGGCCGGGCTTGATGTATATTTTGCGGCCGACCCCTGTTACGTGCAGCGGGCGCATGAGGAACGGTCATGGCTATATCGCCTGAGCGGGCGTTACCGCTTTTTTGCCGGCGTTGAAAAAGCGGTAATGGATCCGCAGGGCAACTGTCATATCCTGTTGCTCACCGAACGCGAAAAACATAACTTCCAGCGCTACTACAACACCCCGGATGCCAGGTTTCATTTGCTGCCGCCGTTTATTTCTGCGGATAGAATGCAGTTGCAGGATAAAGCGCAATTACGCGAGAAAGTGCGCCGGGAGTTTGATTTTGGTAAGCATGACCATGTGTTGCTAATGGTGGGGTCCGGGTTCCGGACCAAGGGGCTTGATCGTGCAATCGAGGGCTTGGCTGCCTTGCCTCTGCCATTACGCAATACAACATCTTTACTGGCTGTAGGCCAGGATAACCCAAAATCGTTTCAGCGGCTTGCGAAGTCGCTGGGGATGGAATCCAGAGTGCGTATCTGTGCCGGGCGCAGTGATGTTCCGCAGTTGATGCAGGGGGCTGATCTACTGGTTCATCCCGCCCGCCGTGAACTGGCCGGCCATGTGCTGCTGGAAGCGATGTTAAGCGAGTTGCCGGTGCTGGTAACAGATGTCTGCGGTTATGCCGGGCATGTTAAAAACGCCGGTGCCGGTGTTGTACTTGCTGCACCGTTTTGTCAGTCTACATTCAATGAAACGCTGCAAGCCATGCTGGTTGCACCTGATTTGAAATGGGGGCAGGCTGGACGCCAGTATATGCAGGCGCTATTGAGCAAGTCTTCACCAACGGCAGAGGCTAATTTGCTGGTTGAGCTGGCATTAAATAAAAAGCAGGGGCGTATCTGAATATGTGGACAGAACAAGTTTTATCGCTGCCAGTTGCGTTGCAGAAAGATGGTGTCGATATGTTTGCGTACATCATGCAATTGCAAGGCAAGGCTTACCGTGATGTGGGTGTGCGCAAAACCATCAAGGTTGAGATTGATGGCAAGAGCTATTTTATCAAACAGCATTTTGGTGTTGGCTGGCCAGAGATTTTTAAAAACCTCCTAAGTTTTAAAGCACCCATTCTAGGTGCGATGACCGAAGTGATTGCGATTAAAAAACTGGACGAGGTCGGCATTGCTACAACTCCGCTTGTGGCTTTCGGGGTGCGAGGCCTTAACCCTGCGACGCAACAGTCTTTTGTGATGACAAAGGATCTGGGTGATATTACTTCGCTGGAAGATGTATGCTTGGATTGGAAAAACAACCCGCCTGAGTCCGATTTTAAGCGCAAGGTGGTTATTGCCATGGCACAGCTTGCAGCACGTCTGCATAAAGCCGGTTTGTGCCATCGTGATTTTTACCTATGTCATTTGGCGCTTCAAAAAGAAAAACTGGCGCAGGGTGATATTGAGTTGATCCTGGTAGACCTGCATCGCATGCTGATTGGGCAGGCCAGCAATGGCAGCGCAGTGATGAAAGACATTGCCGGTTTGTATTTCTCTACGATGGATTGTGGTTTTACGGCTGAGGATTGGGAATTGTTTAAACAGCATTATCTGCCGCAGTCTGCTGATTTCTGGCGCAAGGCTGAAGTTCGTGCTAATCAGCTTTATGCCAAGTTCCATAGTGATAGATTCCAAAAAAGAATGGGGCAGCAGAAAGTTCCTATGCTTTGATTGAAGCGCCGTTAGCCCGGGGCTTCAGCTTTCTGCGTCACTTGTTTTTTCATTGCTTGTTTTTTGCATTATTTGGCGCCTGATCTTGTAGCGGTTATAACTCCATAAGTATTGCTCGGGTTTTTGAGCGATTTGCTGCTCAATCGCTTGATTCAGCATAGCCGGAGTATTGATTGCATCATCATTTAATTTGCTCAGGTGAATAATGTAACCCTTGCCGTTTTCAAGTCTTTCGCCAAACGCCATGATGACGGCTGCACCTGTTTTTTTGGCGAGTTTACTGGCCAGGGTCATTGTGTATGCCGGTTTGCCAAAGAAATCTGCCCGCTCGCCTTCTCCCTGTGCCGGAACCTGATCGGGCAGGATGCCAATTGCCTCACCCTTTTTAAGGGCTTGCATCAAGGCGCGTACACCCTGGACATTCGCAGGCGCGAGCCTGACCAGCCCTTTGCTGCGGCCGGAGTCTATGAGCGGGGCGACCCATGATTTTTTTGGCGGGCGAAATAGTACTGTAATCGGATGTTGGGCTGCATAGTAGATGGACGTGATTTCAAAACAGCCTAGATGCGGGGTGATGAAAATGAGCCCTTTACCTTTATTTAAAGCTTCTTCTACCAGATGCCAGTTCTGGCAGGATTTTACTAATGACAGCGCTTTTTGCTGAGGCCATTCCCAGATAGCCAAGGTTTCAATGATGGCTTTGCCGGTTTCGCCAATGTTGGCGTGTATGACTTGCTCAAGTTCAGTTTTGCTATTGCACAACCTGCTTTGTAAAAGATTTGCGCGCTGCATGCGTGCGGAACTTGGCGAGCATAGATGCAATAGCCAGCCCAGTGCCTTCCCCATAGCATGTATAGTGGAAAGTGGCAGGCAGGCGATAAGTTTAGACAGTAAAGTGAGCATGTGGATTGGTAAAAAGACCTCAAAGCGATTGCGGCATTTTAGGTTAAAATGCGAAACAATAAGTGCTACATTCTAATACATTGAGGTGTTTTTGACTTTATATTGCAACTCAAGCTGGCAAACTGCATTACAAAATCAGCAACTTGCAACTTTCGAGCAGATTTGGGATTTTCCTGTTCACTGGATTGATGCGCCTAATCAGAATCGAGGTGGCTGGAGTGGTGTTGGCTGTGTGGAAGTGTTGTTTGAAGGTAGGCCGATTACCTTGTTTGTAAAAAAGCAGCTCAACCATACTACGCGCACTTTACGGCATCCGATTCAGGGGGAGCCAACTTTCTCCACAGAGTTCCACGCGATACGTTTTTTACAGGCACGTGGTATAGCAGCCCCGAATGTGGTTTTCTTCGGACAGCGCTCGGTAAGTGAAGGGCAGCAGGCCATATTGATCACAGAGAGGCTGGCAGGTTATAGCCCTTTGGATGTAATTAAAAAAGATGAACTGTCTTTGGTGCAGCAGCGTGAGTTGCTGCGCAGCGTTGCACAAGCTATCAGCAAGATGCACAGGCTGGGCTTGCAGCACCGGGCCCTGTATGCCAAGCACATTTTTGTTAAACCGCATGAGCAGTCATTTGATGTTGCGCTGATAGACCTGGAAAAATCTAGGCGCATGGTGTTGCCGTGGGTACAGTCCATGTCAGATCTGATCACGCTCAACTATCGTACAAAAGGTTGGAATAAAGCTGCGCGCCTGTATTTTTACAAACACTATCTATGCCGGCAGCAGCTAAATCTTTGGCATATAATGACGTGCCGCTATATAAAAGCCAAATCAGCAAAAAAATCTTAATTACAGGACAGTAGGAGAAGTTTGTAAATGAGCATAATCAGTAAAACAATTCCGATTACAGTTAACGATGGAATTTTTCTGGATCCGGCAGCAGCTGTTAGTTACGGTGCTGAGCTAAATTCGATTTATACCGCAAACACACCTTTTCCACATATCGTAATTGATGATTTTCTACCCAAGGAACTGATAGAAGGCGTTCTCGCACACTTTCCGGCAAGCCCTACCAGCAAAGAAGTGAATTATGAAAAAGGCTACAAAGGCCTGCATAAAAGGCAGATTGACCCGAATGAGTGCGATGCTTATCTGCGGAGTGTGTTCGCTTTTTTAAATTCGGCACCGATGCTGCAGCTTTTTGAGAAGCTGACTTCAATTGACGGCCTTATTCCTGATCCATATTTTACCGGTGGCGGCTTGCATGAAACTAAAGCTGGCGGGATGCTGGGTATTCATGCGGATTTCAGAATCAACCGCAAGCTACATGTTGAAAGACGTATCAATGCGATCATTTATTTGAATAAAGACTGGCAAAGCAGTTACGGCGGCAATTTGGAGCTTTGGGATAAAGGCATGACAACTTGTTTGAAGCAGGTGGAGCCAATCTTTAACCGCTGTGTCATTTTTAATACCGATCACGATAGCAACCATGGTCACCCGGAGCCGCTGAATACGCCGGAAGGTATCTCGCGTAAATCCATAGCGCTTTATTACTACACCGCTTCAATGAAGGTTTACGACGGTTACGATGAGTTTCGTACCGATTACAAACCCAGGCCAAAAGATGGCTTGCTGAAAAGATTGGTTTACAAGTTAAGGAAGCTGTAAGTATGCAATCTGGAAATACCTTTGACGACTTCAGTTTTAGTATTGCACTTGTTAATTACAAGACACCGGAAGTCACCAAGCTGTGTCTTGAACTGCTGCATAAAGCGCTGGATGTTAATAAAGTTCCGGTTTGGGTGGTTGATAACGATTCTAAAGACGACAGTCTGGCATATCTGAAATCGCTGGATTGGATTAAGCTTATTGAGAGAACCCCCGTGGCAAATGAACATGGCTTTATGGCGCATGGACGTGCTCTGGATATGATTCTGGAACGGGTAGATACGGATTACCTGCTGCTGTTGCATACGGATACGCTGATTTATGACGTTACCGTTATCAAACGAATGCTGGAGCAGTTATCAAAAAATCAAAAAGCTGCAGCAATAGGTTGTTTTGAGCAGGTGAATCGTACCCGCTTGCAAACCATGTGGCGGGTGGCGATTCGTGCGGTTAAGTATTATTTCAGAAGATTAAAAGTCGCCTTGGGCATTAGTACCAGAGACCCTAGGTTGTTTTATGAGGTTTATCTCAAAAGCTTCTGTACGCTTTGGAATGTAGGTGTTATCCGGCAGCATCAAATGAGTTTTGCAATGGTGGAGCGTATTCCCGGGTATGAAATGCAGGACCGACTGCGTGAACTGGGTTATGACTTTTTATCCATCCCGCCGCGGCAGATGTTTAAATATCTGGATCACATCGAGGCCGGAACCGTAGCTCATGTAAGAGGTTTGGCAAAAAATCACAAGCGCGTGAAAAACTACCAAGCCATTATGAATAAAACAAAAAAACTGTAACGCATAATTTGTATGCTTAATTTAAATGGCCTGCCAGTAAATATCCAAAAGGCTGTACAAGAGTTGTCTCTTGCAGTTCATCAGGTTATACGCACCATTCCTGATAGACGTTATGTGTGCTTCGGCACGTTTAATCATCAGGCTGTTTATGCCAAGATATTTGTTGGAAAATCAGCAACCTATTATGCGTTAAGAGATAAGGCAGGTGTGGAGGCGCTGCAGCAGGCGCAGCTGCTAACGCCTGAGCTATTGCTGGCACGTGAGTTGGATTGTGGTGCTTACATACTTATCTATGCGGCAATTGAAGATTCACAGAATGCTGAGCAGGTATGGCTGCAACTGAAAGCGCCGCAACGCTTTTCCTTGATGCAAAAATTGCTGCAAACCGTGGCGTTGCATCATCAGGCCGGCTTATTGCAAACAGATCTGCATCTCAAGAACTTTTTGGTACAAACCCATCCCGGTCAAGCTGATTTGATTTATACGCTGGATGGTGATGGTATTCGTCATTTATCATTGTTGTTTCATAAACGTCAGAAGCTGCATAACTTGGCTACCTTGTTTTCTAAAATGGATGTGCTGGATGACGTCCGGATTGCGGAGCTTTATCAATTATATTGCTCACAGCTCGGTATTGTAGGTTCGCTTGATGGCGAGGTGGAGGTCTGGTTTCAGACGCAGAAAATACGCCATCAGGTAGCAACAGGGTATGCCGATAAAAAAGTATTCAGAAACTGCACTGATATAAAAGTAACGCAGAACTTCAGGCAGTTTGTGGCGATAACAGCAGGTTTTAATGTTGAGAAATCCGCCCTTGCATCGTTAGATCAGCACCTAGCAGATGCCCAGCGCAATATCAAGAATGGCAATACCTGCACTATTGCTAAAGCAGCGCTTGCAGGCAGGCAGGTTGTTATCAAGCGCTACAATATTAAAAATTTCTGGCATGGTTTGAATCGTGCTGTCCGCGTCAGCCGTGCAGCAAAGTCATGGGCGAATGCACATCGGCTAATCATTTCAAATGTTGCTACAGCCGCACCGCTTGCCTTGGTTGAACAGCGTTTAGGTTGCTTGCGTCGTCGCGCTTATTTCTTGGCAGAGTATATTGATGCGCCTGATGCGATGCAGTTTTTTTCACAATCTACACAATTGGCAGATAAAGAAACCGTGGCGCGGAATCTTGCGACCTTGTTCTATAAGCTGTACTTACTCAAGTATTCGCATGGCGATTGCAAGGCTACCAATATCAAAATCGTTAATTCAGCGCCGGTTTTGATTGATCTGGATGCTATGAAAGTACATTTTGGCGGCATTTTAGGTGATTGGTATTTTGGGAGAAAACATATCAAAGACCTGCAGCGTTTTATGAAAAACTGGGAAAATGATATGGAAACCACGAACTTGTTAAAGCAGGCTCTACATTTTGCATATACATCTTCAGATGTATATGCAGGTGACAATATCTTAATTCGCGCAGGCATCGACTAAACCGCGCAAGCCACGCCCAAACAAAGTAAAATAATGAAAAATGAATTCACGAGAGTATTAGCATGATAGTTTTAGGTTTATCTGGCGCATTAGGTCACGATGCTTCGGCCGCAATTCTGGTTGATGGCAAAATTATTGCGGCAGCAGAAGAAGAACGTTTTATCCGTGATAAACACGCTAAAAATCAGTTTCCCTATGAGGCGGCAAAATTCTGCATGAAACAGGCTGGGGTTAAGCCGGAAGATGTTGATATTGTCGCGTTTCCGTATGCTGAAATTCCATTAAGCACTAATGCGCGCTGGCATTATGCCAAGCGCCACTGGTACGCACCGGACCGTGCGCTGGATGCAATATTCAATGGTAACCGCCGTTTCCGCCGCAATCGTGATAAATCATTAAAACTGATGGCAGATTTAGGTTTAACCAAGGCCAAGTTCGTGCCGGTAGAGCATCATCTGGCACATGCCTCTAGTGCCTATCATCTGAGTGGATTCACGGAAAAAACCGCGATTGTCGGTATTGACGGCAAGGGTGAGTATGCGACTACCTTCTTCGGCTATGGCGAAAATGGCAAGATACATAAAATCAAAGAGTTTTATGATCCTGATTCACTAGGCGGCATGTACGGTGCAATTACCGAATACCTCGGTTTTGAGATGCTGGATGGCGAATTTAAGGTGATGGGCATGGCGCCGTATGGCGATGCCAGCAAGTATGACTTATCCAGACTGGTCACGTTTGAAGATGGCGAACTGCGCGTTAATACCAAGCTGGTCAATGTGGTTGGTTTGCGCCGCTACAAAGAGAACGGTAAAGGTTATTACTTTACGCCGGAGCTGATCGAGTGGCTGGGACCTAAGCGTCATGGTGATGAGATCGATGACCCGTACATTCATTACGCAGCATCAGTACAGCAGTTGCTGGAAGACGTTGCATTGAAGATGATTGATTACTATCTGGGTGACATCATCAAGGAAACCGGGCGTATTGCCATGGCGGGTGGTGTAGCATTAAACGTAAAATTGAATCAGCGCATTATCGCTATGCCGCATGTTAAAGAGCTGTTTGTACAGCCGGCTTCCGGTGATAACGGCACCTCTCTCGGCGCTGCCACCTATGCTGCACATCTGGCAGGTGACAATATCCAAAAGATGGAGCATGCCTATTTAGGCCCAGCTTTCACAACGGAAGAATGTATTGCTGCCTGTGAAGCGCATCCGGCCAAGCCGATTTTTACCCGCGTGGAAAATGCTGCGCAAAAAGGCGCCGAGTTGCTGGCGAGCGGTAATCCGCTGGCATGGTTGCAAGGTCGTATGGAATTCGGCCCGCGCTCACTGGGCTGCCGCAGTATTTTAGGTGACCCAAGTTACCCGGGTGTAGCTGACCGCATTAATGCGCAGATTAAATATCGCGAGCGCTGGCGTCCGTTTTGCCCAAGTATGTTGGACAGTGTTGCAGTGGATATTTTGCAAACCGAGCATCCTGCGCCCTACATGACATTTACCTTTGATGTGGCCGAGCACTGGAAATCACGTATTCCTGAAGTGGTGCATGAAGACGGTACAGCGCGTGCGCAGGTAGTAACGCGTGAGACTAACCCGCGTTACTACGCGCTGATTGAGCATCTGGAACAGTTGCGCGGTGTGCCTGTTGTGTTGAACACCTCACTGAATCGTCGCGGTGAGCCTATGATCTGCTCACCTAAAGATGCGCTTGATATGTTCTACGGCTGCGATCTGGAATATCTGATGATGGAAGATATTCTGGTGACTAAAAAATAAATCAATCCAGATTGATTTCTATTGGTTTTTCGTAAACAAAGGCCGCTATATCAGCGGCTTTTGTTTGACGATATGCCTCAGTTTAGCGATAATTGAGGTTAGTGTTTTTTCTTAATCAAGTAAGAAACATCATGTGATAAAACATTGTCTGATGACATATTACTTGGTTCCGCTATTGAGTCAGTTATCTGAGTAGAGTATCTAATTATGAAACAATCCCATATAGAAGTTACTGAACGCATCATTGAGAAGAGCCGCCCGACGCGTACAGCTTATTTACAGCGTGTTGATGAGATTGTAAATCGCCCTAGAGGCGCTGATCGCCTCGGCTGTGCTAACGTGGCGCATGCGTTTGCTGCCATGCCATCTAACGACAAATTGCGTGTCGTAGTAGAAAAAGCGCCTAATATCGGGATTATTACCGCATACAACGATATGCTTTCAGCACATCAGCCTTATGTAAATTACCCAGAAATTATCCGTGATGAAGCGCACAAACATGGTGCTACCGTGCAGGTTGCCGGTGGTGTGCCGGCGATGTGTGATGGCATTACGCAGGGCGAGCCCGGCATGGAGCTGTCATTGTTCAGCCGTGACACCATTGCCATGGGTACTGCCATTGGCTTATCTCATGATGTGTTTGATGCTGCGCTGTTATTAGGGGTATGCGACAAGATCGTACCGGGTTTACTGATCGGTGCTTTGAAGTTCGGCCATCTGCCATGTGTATTCGTGCCGTCAGGCCCGATGAGCACCGGTATCGACAATACAACCAAATCCAAAGTGCGTGAGCAATACGCGCAAGGTAAGGTTGGTCGTCAGGAATTGCTGGATTCAGAGTCAGCTGCCTATCACGGTGCAGGTACCTGTACTTTTTACGGCACTGCCAATAGTAACCAGATGCTGATGGAAGCAATGGGCTTGCATGTGCCAGGCGCAGCATTCGTTCATCCGCAAGATGGTCTGCGCGAGCTACTCACACGTGAGGCGGTGAAAATGGTGCTGGCTAATGTGAAGAGTAAAAACTTTACGCCGATTGGCCGCATGGTGGATGAGCATGTCATCGTGAATGCAATGGTCGCTTTATTGGCAACCGGTGGTTCAACTAACCACTTGATCCACTGGGTGGCGATTGCGCGTGCTGCCGGCATTATTATCGATTGGACAGACTTCTATCACCTGGCTAAAACCACGCCGTTACTGGCTAGTGTTTATCCTAACGGCAAGGCTGACGTAAACGAGTTCCAGTCTGCGGGTGGCCCTGCATTTGTGATTCGCGAATTAATCGAAGCAGGCTATATGTTCCCGGATGTGCTGACCGTGGCGCATGGCGGCTTACGTGAATACGGTAAATTACCGGTTAAGGAAGACGGTAAACTTGTTTGGAAAGATCTGCCAAAGGAAAGCAGTGATGAAACTATCGTGCGTACAGCACAGTTCCCATTCAATGAATCTGGTGGTTTGCGTCTGTTGAAAGGTAATCTGGGCCGTAGCGTGATTAAAATTTCAGCGGTGCCGGAAGATCGCCATATTATTGAGGCGCCGGCTATTGTATTTGATGCGCAGGAAGAATTGCTGGCTGCATTTGACCGCGGTGAGCTGGAAAAAGACTTTGTTGCGGTAGTTCGCTTCCAGGGCCCTAAAGCCAATGGTATGCCGGAACTGCACAAGTTAACACCGCCGATGGCTGTGCTGCAAAATAAAGGCTTTAGAGTCGCTATTGTTACCGATGGCCGCATGAGTGGCGCGTCAGGCAAAATTCCTGCTGCAATCCATTTAAGCCCGGAAGCTTCTGCGGGCGGCCCGTTAGCCAAAGTGCGTGATGGCGATATTATTCGCCTGAATGCCACGGTTGGTATGGTTAACGTGCTGGTTGACGAAGATGAATGGGCAGAACGTGAAGTTGCCGAGTTGCCGGATAGTAAACGTCATAACAATGCACATGGTTTTGGCCGGGAGTTGTTTGGCGGCATGCGGAAGAATGTACTATCTGCCGAAGAAGGCGCCGTAACCTGGTTGTAAACTTTGCAAATCAAACGATAACCGCGTTGCGTTCGCTTGCCGTACTAATTTTACTGTCTGCACTCACGCGCCTTGTTCTCGTTTGATTATCAAAGTTTTTGTAGGAAGTTTTGAAATATATTTATGCTGCGTTATTTAACTTCGCCGTACTAAACGTACTGTCTTCGGTTAAATGCCTTGCCTAAATGTGTTTTGAAACCGAATAGGTTCGAT
>Ga0207970_100144_pt1 | contig 21719 bp, 19 predicted proteins | sample LakWasMet50_LOW8_2_FD_183886 | JGI IMG/M metagenome (GOLD analysis project Ga0207970, IMG submission 183886) | Freshwater sediment methanotrophic microbial communities from Lake Washington under simulated oxygen tension - Sediment Metagenome... | ecosystem: Environmental > Aquatic > Freshwater >... | reverse complement strand
ACGAAAATTACATTGAAAAAGTAAAGTAAAGACCTCGCATAATGCGGCCTATGCAAAAAAGCCCCGGTGGGATTTGATTATCCACCGGGGCTTTTCTACATAAGCCGCGTCACATTATGCGAAGTCTCGGAAGTAGCTGTTATCCCCAGATTTTGTGGATAAAGCTGTGAACGGCACCCAGCAACACCACGCATAATAATGTCTCAAGTCAGATTGAGCAAAATCTAAACGCTGGCTGCTTCGCTGCCGACTATTGCGCGTTGGCAATCTTTAAAGCGGCTGTATAGGGTGTGGAATGGCGCAGCCGATTGACGGTATTGCGCGATATTGTGAAAATGCCGGATTGAGCCATTACCCACGCGCAGCATGGGCGCGAAGCGCCGCTATTGGACAAGTTAAATGACGCAAGCGCCAGTTGCTTACGCCGCGACGGCTAACGCCTGTCTGCAAAGGTACATCATCCAGAGTGCAAATTAAATAAATGAAGAAAAACGTATCGTATCGTATTGATTCATACTGTATCGTAATAATATCAATACGATACTATATGGAATAACCAATGATAATTATCGTAATTACATAATTATCATAACTTAATGAAAAATATGAAATTTCAGATTAAACATCATCTAAATCTCCTTCTTGTAGAATTGGAGCAAAGGCAAGAATTAGAGAAAAGGGACATTTACAACGGTGAAAATCCGTTTTTACCAACTGAAGCAGCGGGAATAGGACAATTTATAAGAAAAATTGCGCTTGAAATTAAGGATTACGAATTAGTTGGTATGGCAGAAGCTATCTGCCAGAAAGCCCAAGAAATAGATGATGAAAATGTAACGATATATGAAGAATATCAAGACTCACTGATACACATACACGAGCTCTGGAAATCTAAAACTTGGTTTAGCGCAACAGACATAGGCAAAAAATTAAACCCTAGATTAACTGCAATCAAAACCAACAAACTTCTAGAAAAATTTGGATTCCAACAACGTAAAAAAAAGGGATGGGTTATGACTGACAAAGCTATAGATTTATGTCAGCAAAAAGATGCGGAAAAAAGTGAAACTCCATACATACAATGGAAACTAGCTATAGTAGAGAGACTTATTACTGAGATAGAAAATACTTGAATACACGAAATGCTCAATCGAAATTTTCGCGGGCGCGAAAACTATTATTTGGTCATGACCAATTTCTCAGAAAAATACTTAGCATAACTCCACGCCCCGAAACCTGTCAAAAAGCGTGCAAAACTTTCCAGGGTCCTGGAAAGTTTTGCACGCTTTTTACCACACCTGACTTTCAAAATGGTCAAACAGCGGTCTCGATCCAAAGCCTTCCCGATGACTCGAAAAATCAAACGAGAGTGGGCCTCTATCATTGTTCAACTATATCTTCGGGCACAGGGCAAGGGATTATCTGGCGCAGACCGGCTTTTTGAAGTCAGCTCAGCGGGGGAAACGGCGGCAGCGATAAGGAAACTTGCGACTGAAATTGTGGGCGTAGTAGTTAGTGCCACCTATCTGCGCCATACGGCGGCTCAACGGTTGGTGGATGCCGGGGCCAACCAGGAGGAATTGGCGGAATTTTTGGGGCATTCGGATATCACCACCGGCCTAGTTTATTACCAGACCTCCGCCAATCAGGCTGAACGGGTCAACAAGGCATTGGGCATCTCCGAGGTGTATCGGCGTGTTGCCAAAATTGCTCATGACCGCTTCATCAGTCCGGAAGAATTGGCGAAACTGAAAGGTGAGCAGCAGATTGCGGGCGTCCCCCATGGCATTCCCAACGCGGGAATCGGTGGATGCGGCAGCGGCCAGCCCACCTGTCCCTACAATCCCGTGACCTCCTGTTATGGCTGTCCTAAGTTCATGCCGGTTACCGATCTCGCCCTTCACTGGCGAGTGTTGGAGGACATGCGCGGCGTGGTCACTTTCTTCGCTGAAGCCTCCCGAGGAGACAGTCACTCCCAGCCTACCTTCAACTAAGCAGAACCATCGCCAGTATTCAACAGGTCATCGCTGAACTGGAGGAATCGCCAAATGCTTGAAGCTTTCACGGCCTTTATCCGACATGGGAACACATTGGCTGAAGCAAAGGGCCTAGCCTGGGAGTTCCCCTTGGATACGGCGGGAACGTCAAAGACCGGTTGGAATTTGACCGAACTCGTAGGAGGCACCCCTCCCCCTACTTTTTACCTGCGGGACTTGGGTTCGGAAGATAGCACATTGACGATTTTGAACTTACACCGTGCTCAGTTGGGCCAACCCCCATTATCCAAGGTCCCACTGGGAATGGAGTGGTGCGAACTGATTAAGGCAGCGACTTGCGACCAGCTTATTTTCCGGCGCAACACCCCTGCAAACGCCCAACAGAACATCATCCGCCCGCTCAAGGTATTGGCCACCTGTGCGGGTACTTTGAAGCCCTGGCAACTGAATAGCGATGTGGTCAAGGAAGCAGTCCTCCTAGTCAGGGAAAGTCAGCCATCCGGGAAACTCGCTGACCTAGTGGTTGGCGTGGTGAAAAATATCATCGACACAAACCATCTCGCTGAAGCGAGCCCCCTCTACCCGACTCTCCGTATTCACCGATTGCCCATCCAGCAAAATCGCAAGTCGCGGGCCATCAAAACATCGGAGCAGTTATTGACGGATTTGGAGCAGAGAAAAATCTCGGAGCGGCTGCCGGAACGCAAAGCCTTCTGGGAACTGATGCGCATTGTTTTTACCGAGCGGCCCAAGACCTTGGTGGACGCCCTGCGGTTCGCCGCGATCAAGGTCATGGTTGTTGGCGAATTGCGCATTGGCAAAGCCGTTAGGCTGCCCGCCGATTGGAAGCGGACACGCGAATACTTTGACCCTTCGGGCAGACCCGCCGGAGAACTCGGCGGCTGTTCCAGGGCGTTGATGCTTCGTTACTTCGCCGAGAAGCAGCAAGACTCCCGCAGCGATAGCGTGGTGTTATTCGAATCGGCCCAATATGTTCCGGCGATCTTCGAAGAGTTACTAACGGAGGCTCTGGACGAGTCGGTACGGCTGGCTCAACCGCTGCGCCAGACCCTCAAGCTTCAGATGGAAACTCAGCGTCTTCTGCCCTGGTATCAGCCTAATGAATTGATTACCGCCTTTGAAGCCTACACGCGACTTACCGGGAATCCGTTCTGGCTCGATCTTCCTGACACCCAAGCGGATGAGTACGTTTGCCGCTATCAACAAGATTTTAACCCTGATATTTTCAATGAGCTGAGCTGCCATCAAGCGGAACAGTACCAAAGGCCCGGCGGCCAACGGAAACTTGATTTCGCAATGTATGTATATTTTAACCGGCTGATGAAAGGGCCGTCTCGTGGTGCGAGACCTATCATCTTCCGCAAATCAACTGGAGATATCTACGCAGGGAAGCGCATGGCCTGGAACGAGGTGTATTTTCGAGTCGATGAGTTAGAAGCCTTTATTACCGACGCTGCGCCAACCAAATTATCCGACCGACAGCCGCTCCGTCTTGCCGAAGGTGACCTACAACCCTGGGAGTTTCTATTTCTGACTCCGAAACGCTCTTTGGCAGAGGAACGGAATGGTGGTCTGTGCGATGTCACCCGCTATTTCGCGATCGGCATTCCAGACACTACATTCCTTATGCTGGCGTTGGGGGAATTTAAGGACCGAACCTCGCTCTTCCAACGCTATGGCCTTACCGATGCAGATCGGAGCCTGATCCTGACATCCCATTCCCTGCGCCATTTACAGAACACGGAACTATTCCGGATGGGATTGGCGGATACGATCATCACCAAGCGATTTAATCGGCGAAACGTGGCTCAAAGCTATGAATACGATCATCGTAGCTTGGCGGAGGAGCTGGAGCAGATTGAGATACCTCCTGAGATTGAAGTGGCTTTGGGTGATAATGCCTCCACGGTAGCTCGGCTGATCCAATCAGGAAAAGCGACGGGGCCGCTCGTCGACTGCTTTAAGCGAATCCAGTCAGAACAAGGCGATCAAGCGGCCTTTGAGTTTCTAAAGGTGGAGGCCGATGGTTTTCATGCCACCCCCTATGGGTATTGCATCAATAGTTTTACCGTGGACCCCTGCCCCAAAAATCTGGAGTGTTTTGCCGGATGCAGCCACCTTACGGCCACTAACCTACCGGAAAACCATCATCTGGAAACCCTTCGCTACAAATTTGAAGCGGCATTGGCCGAAACTCAAGCTCGTCCCGTCAGCACGGTCGGTCGTGAGAACCAAATTGCACATGCAACTATTCGGTTAGAAAGCATAAAAAGATTGCTTCAAACACCGACTGGACAATTGGTATTTCCTGATGGACAAGATCTTTCAAAACAAAATATTGCTAAGAGCGTGTTAGATGGCTGATGTAACAACAAATCTTCCCTCCCCTATTGATTCTGAAATGGTTGCAATTCTTGAGCGAATGGTCGAACAAAATCAGGATATTACTGCGCGTGCTGTAATTCGAGAACATTCTTCATTAAAGGCGGCATCGTCCATTACACGCAGCAAAGAACGATCGGAACTCATACTACAATATCAAAACAAGCTAAATGAGCAAAGAGCTTGGCAAAAGCGGTTAGGAAAAACATCAAAAGAAAATGCAGCCAAGGAATTAGCCGAAAAAGATATGCGTATTGCCGCACTTACACAGCAAGTGGAAATACTTACGGCATCGCATGTGGCAATGATACGCGTAGTAGGCGAATTAGGTGGTTTTAGTAAATGGGCAAAGTTCTTTCAAGATTATCAGTCAATACGAGATACGTTAAATACGATTGGCGCTATGCCAAGTACAAACGCTCTTTATATCATTGATAATGATAAAGAAAAATAACTTTTTTAAGGTTTTAATATAATAACCCAAAGTTAAAAATAGAGATTGCAACCACGACTACCGATACACGGAGATGATGGATCCAGAACTGGCGAGATCAGCCAGTCACCAATTTCCAGTGAATGGCTGGTTAACCTTGAAAACCGGCCATACAAAGACTGCCAATAAATGGTAGTCACCTACCCATAAGAAAGGTTCAAATAACGAGAGGGTATGTTAAATGTGCACCGCCACCTTGAGGGCTTCCTGTTTGTATTCGGCGCTAGGCCGGGTATAGCGGGCTTACACGTACCTCTCGTTCTCTAAGAATACTCGCTTTTTAATGTGTTCACTATTCGCGGTGGGGATCAGTTGCCGAACGCTTTGTTAAAACGAACGCCCCAATATAATTAATAAACCTAACGCCACTTGCAATAAAGAAAAAATACTTTGAGATTTAAAAATCAACATATTTAATTTTTTCTTACCTAGCAAAAGGGCGGGAGCTAGGAAAACAATAAACCAAAGAATAATGCTAAATATATACATTTCATAACTTGGTTCCATCTTGCTGATTATCGTAAAGATAGAAAGCGTTCCACCAACAAAGAAAAATACAACATCATTTGAACCAGCCAAATACCAAAATAATGTCATGGTAGAAAATATCGGCCAGAGCCCCATAGCTATAAAGGACGTCAACAGATTCCGCAGGTGTGGATCTTTCAATTCCAGCTTATCGCCAAACTTGTCCCCCAAAAGGTACTGTTTATATATTATGGACACATTGATATCCTCAGTTACTGATTAATGAGTGAGTTTCCACCTCGCCCCATCCAATAAAAAATACTTGTACCAAGCGCTGGTCCACCTTGCCTAACAATTCCACCAGAATCAATTAGCGTGTGAAGGAACGGCTGGTTTTTACCATATTGATCTGGAGTACCGCCGCAGCTAGCATAAGAATGATTAACGTCAACAAGATTCTTAAAATCATCATAAAAACATTCACCAATCGGATCATCTGGCGTTGGCGATCTGTTTTCCAGGTAACCTTCAAATCCACAATGAAACACTGCTGGATTTCCGTAATACGGTACCCAATTTGGATCACATTTTGGAGGACTTGTGGGACATTTTGATGTTAGGCCAAAGAAATCAGTCCATCTAAGTGGGTTACTTAGGGCATAGGCATAAGTATTCAAGCCGCCTGCCAAGCCAATCGGATCGCTTTCGCCATACCGTCCCGTAGCCGGATCATAATCCCTGAAGCCATTATAGAACAGCCCGGTTTCCTGGTCATAGTATTGGCCGGGGAAACGGAGGTTGAACACGAAGCTGCCCAAGCCCGAGGGATTCGGGTCCGGCAGGCTGGCGCCGAACGCCTCACTCTCCCAGGTCCAGACGACCTGGTTGTCCTCAGGCCGGGTGATTTTCCGTGGCGTACCCAGGTGGTCGGCGTGGATGTAATAAATGTTCGGTGTCGCGTTTGAATTGGCTGCGGGTTTTATCGTTGCAACCGGCCAATCGCCGAGCCAAATGAGCTCATGGATCGGCCGGCCTGCACTGTCGTATTCGCCGGTCAGGTGGCCTTGTTCGTCATAGAAAAACTGAGTGGCAATGCCGTTCACGGTTTGGCTCACACGCTGGCCGAGGGCGTTATACGTGTAGCCGGCAGTGAGGTTCGTTGCGGTGGCACTGAGGCGCCGTCCAGCGGCGTTGTACGTATAACTGATGGTGCCATCCGTGGTCAGATTACCGGCCGCATCGTATTGGTAGTTCACGGCCTGGGCGCCGCTCTGGCTGTGCAGCCTATTGCTGCTCGGATCGGTACTGTAGTGGTATTGGGTCGTGTGATCCTGGCTTTTCTCGGTGCGGTTGCCGCCGAGATCGTAAGCGTAATCGGTGCGGCTGAGCTGGAATTCGCCGCGTTCGCTGGCGGTCAAGCGGTCGAGCCCGTCATAGCCATGGCGCTGGTTGAGCTGCGGATTGCTGTCGTCGAGGACGTCGGTCAGCCGCCCGGCCGCATCATAGCCCAACGTGCGGCTAGTCGGTTGCTGGGTGTTCGCATCAAACCCCAAACTGACGATGACGGGTTTCCCTGAGAGGTCGTAAAAGCGCTCATGGGGCTGGTTATTGCCCCAGATCCAGCCGTTGATGTTCTCGTCCGGGTCGTAGCCGATCTGGCTCAGCAGCGGCTGGCCGTTGACGGTGATCGCGGTGAGATGGCCTCCGCTCCACTGGTAGTCGAAGGTCTGGCCGCCGGGCGTGACGGTCTGGATGCGCTGCCCGACGGCATTGTAGCTGTCGGGCTGACGGCTAGCGAAGTCCCACCTGAAGTCTGGGTTTGTTGGGTGATCCGGCCGTGACGGTCGTAGCGATAGCTGAGACTGCTGGCAGCATTGCTGACGCGGCACAGGCGCCCGATGCCGTTGGTGCAAGTATCCCAGGTGTAGGTGACGGTGTCGTCGTCATACGCGATCTCGCTGAGGCGGTTCAGGCTGTCATAACGGTACTGCGCCACTTTGCCCCGGACGTCGGTGCGGGTCAGGAGGTTCCCGGCGGCATCGTGATCGCTCAGCGTCGTGCCGGTGTCGGGGCTGCTTTGTTGCTGCAAATTGCCGAGAGCGTCTTTGCGGTAATGCGTGGTCAGGTTGCGGGGGTCGGTGATGCTGATGACCTGCCCGAGGCTGTCATAGGCGGTGTCGATCGAGCCCCAGGTGCTGCCGAGCATCGTCGGGTGCGGCTCGAGCTGGCGCACCGGCTGGTCCAGGGCGTCGTACTGAACCTGGCGGATGCGGCCCAAAGGATCGGTGATCTGAGTCAGGTTGCCGTTGGCATCATATTCATAAGTGGTGATCGCCGGCGCCGAGAACGTGGCGTTGACCGCTCTGGCTTGGTCCAGCGTGCACGTGCACGTGGCAGCCGTGCCGGTGCAAGCGCCGCTCCAGCCGCCAAACGTCGAGCCGGCGGCGGGGCTTGCAGTCAAGGTGACAACAGTGCTGGGCGCAAAGTCGGCACGACAGCTATTTCCGCAGTCGATGCCGGAAGGTTGGCTGGTGACCGTGCCGGCGCCCGAGCCCAGGATGTCCACGCTGAGCGGCTTGAACGCCGGGACGAAGTCGGCCGTGACGTTCTGCGCCTGGTCCAGCGTGACCGTGCAGGTGGCGGCGGTCCCTGTGCAGGCCCCGGTCCAGCCTTGGAACAGGGAGTCCGCAGACGGCACCGCGGTCAGGGTAACTTGTGTGCCCCAGTCAAAGCTACTGCTGCAACTGGCGCCGCAGTCGATCCCCTCCGGCGAACTGGTCAGCGTGCCGGTGCCGCTGCCGGTTTTAGTTACGGTCAGGGGCAGCTTTAGCAAGGTAAAGTCGGCCTGGACGGCCTGCAATTGGTCCATCATCACGGTGCAGGTCGTGTCCGTGCCGGTGCAGGCCCCGGACCAGCCTGTGAACGTCGAGCCCGTGGCCGGAGTGGCCGCCAAAGTCACGGCCGTGCCCCAGTCATAGAGAGCGCTGCAGGTAATGCCGCAGTCGATGCCGGTCTGCAGGCTGGCAATCGTTCCGGACCCGTTGCCGGTCTTGGTGGTCGTCAGGGTTTCCGGGATCAGCGTAAACCGGGCGGTCACGTTCTGGCTCTGGTCCATCGTGACCGTGCAGGTGGGTGCGGTGCCGGTGCCGGTGCAGGCGCCCGTCCAGCCGTCAAAGGTCGAGCCGGTGGCCGGGGTCGCGGTCAGGGTCACTAACACGGCAGGTTTATGAGCAGGGCCGTCCTCGTCATCGTCGTCATCTTTCTGTTGAGGGTCGTCCTCGCCCTTTTTGCCCTCTTTCCTGAATTCATGGTTCTGATGCGCGGCCAATTTTTGAGGAAAGCTGGCGCTGCAGACTGCACCGCAGTCGATGCCGGAAGGTTGGCTGGTCACGGTGCCGCTGCCGGTTCCGGCTTTGGCAACATTCAGCGTGATCGGCAATAGGTCGCTAATCGCGGTGACGTTCTGCGATTCTTTTAGGGTCACGGTGCAGGTGGAAGCGCTGCCGTGGCAGGCCCCGCCCCAGCGTTTGAATACCGACCCGGCCTCGGCGGTTGCGGTCAGCGTGACCGTGCTGTGAGCCGTGAACTCGGCGCGGCAAGTGGCGCCGCAAGCGATGCCGGCTGGAAAGCTGGTGATCGTGGCCTCACCGGTTCCGGCTTGAGTGACTTTCAGTACGGCGGTTTTGTGGGGTTCTTTGGGGCTGCGTTTGTTGTTGTCCGCTTGGGCGAGTCCGGTGGCGAACAGGGTTGCCAGCCACAATGCGATCAACACGAAAGCTGTTTTTATGGTCGATTTCATGAGGCGTTCCTTATTGCGGCAGGATCAGGTTCTGCAAACGCGACAAGGCGTCATAGACCCGGCTCTGGCTGCGGGCCAGCTGACCGCTGGGGTCGTGCGCCTCTTCCTGAATCCGGTTGCCCAGCGCATCCAGCGTATAACTCACGGTGTTGCCGAGGTTATCTTGGATCTGGGTCAGACGATGGGCCGCATCATAGCCATAAACCAGGTAGGATCCATCGGGACGGGCGACCTTGGTGACCTGCCCTGCCGGATCATAAGTGTAGGTCGTGGTTTCGCCGCCGGCATCGATTGACGTGAGCCGCTGGCGGGCGTCGTACGCCAGCGTGGTTGTCAGACCGTTGGCATCGATCAGCTCCTCGACCTGGCCGTGGGCGTTGTAGCGGGTCAGCCGGGTCACATGGCCCAGGGCGTCGGTGACTTGCTGGAGCTGGCCGCGGCAGCCCAAATGGCCGCCAATGCAGCTGGCATCGGCCGGGTAATAGTCATAGGTAGTGACATCGGCCACATCGGTGCGCGAGCCGTCCTCGACTTTTTGCACTAACACGCCGGGAACGGCGCCATAAGTATAAGTGGTCGTCCAGGTGCGCGTAGCGTGGGTGGATGTGTCGGTGACGGTCTGGTCGGTAATATCGCCTTGGGAATTGTAACTGTACGTGGTCTGTTGGTTGCCGCTCGTGACCTGCACCGGCAGCCGGAACGTCGGGTGCCAGGCCGTTGTGACGGTACGGGTGGCCGGGGTCGCAGCGCCGCTCGCGGTCAGCCCTTCGGTGCGGTTCGTTTCCAGGTTGCGGCTTAAGTCATAGGTATAATTAGTCCGGTTGCCGTTGAAGTCAGTGCGGCTCGCGACATTGCCGTTGGCATCGTAAGTCAGCGCCGATGCGGACGCATTGCAGCCGGAACCCCCGGGTTGGGACTGGCCTTTGGGCTTGACCACGCCAAGGATAGTCTGGAACTGATAGGTGCGCGCGGTGCCCAGCGCATCGGTCACGGTGGTACTGCCGTCGGCGTTGAACTCCAAACTTGCCCGGTCGACCCCGCTGGCGTGTTCGGTGGATATGCCCCGGCCCTGGGCGTCGTACGTGTAAGTGGCATAGCGGTTGCCGTTCTCATCGGTGATCCCGGTCAAGACATGCGGGAAAGCAGTGTTTTCGTAATGGTAAGTTTTAGAGGTGCCGTCCGGATAAGTGACGGCAACGAGGTTGCTGTTGGCATCATAACCGTAGCGGTACAAGCCACCGGCCGGGTCGGTCAGTGTGCTGAGTCGGCTATTGGCATCGTACGTGAAATTGAGCTGATGGCCGAAGCTGTCGGTGACGCGAAGCAGCAGCCCCGCTGCGGGGGCAGTGGTAGTAGGCGTTGAGGCGTCGCTATAAGCCAGGGTTTGCGTCAGGCCGGAACGGTCGGCAATGGCCGTGAGCTGGCCTAAGGCGGTGTAGGTTTCCACTGAGTGGTCGGCCGTGGTGTAGCGCCAGCCGGTGCGGACGCCTGCGCTGTCTTTGAGCTCTTCGAGACGGTCCGGCACGTCGGCATCGGCAACCCAGAGCCCGGCGCTTAGCTTAAAGTTATATTCCTTGCCGTCATTCCGGCGGATCGTCACTAAAGCGCCGGACGACTGAATCGTGCCGGAGCGGGTATAGGCATGACTCCAACCGGCGCCGAGGGGGGAAGCGTTGGCCGTGGTGCTGGCGTTGTAATAGCGGTCGAAGCCCAGGCCAAAGACGCTGCTCGGAACATCGGTCTCGTGCTGCCACTTGTTGCCGGTAGCGGCGTTGATGGGATTTTCAACATCTACGCCACAGGTCGGGCCATTGCTTTTGGGCGGTAGTTCACAAGCGCCGGTTATGGCATTACGAACTTGACCGGTAGGACACGCTGGAGCATTTGCACATACGCTACCATTCCAAGAACCGCCAGCCGGACATGTGTTGTACCAGTGCCAAGAAACAGCGGACTGATAATAAGTAAAATTAGCGCATTTATAAGTAACCGTATAGTTTGCATTCTCAGATACAAATGTACCCGTACCACCGCCGCCAAAGTAAGAACACTGCTTGTCAATCGCAGTCTGACGACTCAAATCAGGCCCCCAATTAATATCTTGACTGATTGTATATTTCTTGACCTGGACAGCCGGATAGGAATTCGCAAAAGTGCCCCCCGAAAACATTAACAAAATGAAAGCACCGATAATTGAAAATGGATTTATTTTACGCATTGTCAAATCCCGATATAACGGCAGACGCACAAACAAATGCCGCTTATGAAAAACAAGGCTAAAAAAATCATATTCTTGGTCTCTTTTTTGCCTTATAGAAAGAGGGGGCCTTCCGATACCATAAAAAGTCATCAAACGCTTAATTTTGAGCACAGAAAAAACACCGAGCGCTGTATAAATACACGATATGTCATGCTTATAAATTGTCCATTGGTGTTTTCGCCAGACAGACTCACACTTTCCTGTACTCATTCTCCGCCCCATGTGCACGACTGCTCCGAGTGCCTGCGCCTGTCTTTGCTTAGAATGTCGGTCAAGAAATTCGGTATGCTCGAGAAAGGTTAAACGACAGCGGCATTGTGCCCTAAAAGCCTGCCACCGTATGTCAGCCAAAGCTGAATTTTTTGTAAGCCTGAGGCTGATATCAGGTTATGTGCTCGCCATCACGGATTTCTGACTGTTGTAACCATCCTTCACCTGGGGGCGATCCAGCAACGGGCTCGTATCTAAAGATGCTTCGAGCTGAATTGCAATGACTGATGTTGATTGAGGATGAATATCGGCGGATGACCAACAAAGGGATGTTTTCTGGCAGGCTTGACAGGCCGTTTTTGCATTCCTTTGTGGGTAGTGGGTTAAATCTGTAATTTTGTATGAATATCCAAGCCAAATTCGACCTTATTAATCAGTAATCCGATGACCGTATCATGCATTGTTTCCAACTTCTAAAAGCAGATTGTTTTTCGTGTGAGTCGCTTAATCCAGGTTCTAAAATTCAAATTTTTACGTTCAATTTTTTGTGTGTTGCGTTTACCCACCTCATGCTTATTGCTTTCAAGTTGACGCTCATAAGCGCCCCAATCATCGGTGTAATAATCTGAGTTCGGGATAAGCCATTAAACTGAATGCAAGAGATTGACCTTGGTCAGAGACAACGTGGGCTTGTTGTCGGACAGGCAATAGGCTGCAATGCCCGCCATCAGGTTGACCACAAAATTAAAGTGAGAGCGGTGACGCGTGTGCTCAATCTGGCAGAGATTCTTTAATTCATCAAAAACGGTTTCGATCAACGAGCGACGGCGCAGGATGGCTTTCTCAAAGTCGGTACGGGGTACCGGTTTCATGTTCTTCTTGAGGGTCGTGATCAGTTGCAGCCCTTGCTCGGCGAGTATTTCGGTCAGCCAGCGGGCGATATAGCCTTTGTCGGTAAAGAGTTGCCCGAACAGCCCTTGGCACAACTCAGGCATCGGCTTGCGGTCATCGACATTGCTAGGCGTTAGCTTGAGCCGGATGAGTTCGCCTTTCGAATTGATGATGGCGTGCAGCTTAAAGCCGTAAAACCAGCCCATCGACGTCTTACCCTGCTCGGCACGTCCTTTGAAGACCTTGTGACGCGGAATACGCTGGTTATCACAAACCGCTAAAGCCGTGGCATCGGCGATGGCAATGCCGTCGCATTGGCCCTTGAGGCAATCGAACAAAGCCGCCAGCGGTGCCGCACAGCGGGGCAGCAGCTCCACGCAGCGTTGGTAACTCGGCAGTTTGGGAAATTCGGCGCGCAGATGGCGGCAGACATAGCCAGGTAAAAGCTCTTGAACTGGCGGAAGCGCAACTGATGGAACAGGATGGCGAGCGTCATCAACTCCGCTAGACTCAACAGGCTGGGTCGCTGGCGCCGTTTCGCCCCCGTCGCCAGCAAATGCCGTTCCCATGCCGGCTCAAACGCACGACAAAAGTCGTCGATCAGACAATAAAGCTCGGTTAAACTGTCCATGAGCGCCTCCCGGTTCGGTTGAGATTGGTTTACCAAAACAAAATCTTACACGAAAAGGGCGTCGCTCATTCTCGGTTTTCTTATCCCGAACTCAGGTTATTATAGGAGCCAATGTATTTCTATTAGTTGATATTGTTGGGGCAAAATATGGTAATCGTAACGCCAGAGAAAATAGCAGCCATCATGGCTCTATTTCCCGTTCCTCATTCATTTTCCGAACTTGACGCCTTGGTATCTCATTGCTTACCCAAGAACGCTCTAAAGGCCAGTGTGGACTATGTTTGCTTAAACCACGAAGATCGTAAGCGCCTTTTATATCGAATTATTCCTGAAGCCACTTATAAGCGTCGCCGTGATAAGCTGAGCGCCGAGGAGTCCAGACGCACTGAGCGGCTGGTCAGAATCTATGCGACCGCACAATATGTCTGGAATTCAGATGATGACGCGAGAGCGTTTTTGCACACGCCACATCCCCTGTTAAAAGGGCGCACTCCACTGGATGATTCCATGACCGAACTGGGAGCTCGCCATGTCGAAGAGCTGCTTTGGCAATTGTTTTATGGTATCGCAGTTTAAATACGGATTTTCAGGATCAGGGATAAACGCCATCCAATCTGAGATGGAACCGGATCGACATTCATTGGAGGAAGATGGAATATACCTCATCCTCAGGCTCCTGTTCGCATAGCTCTACGGGCTGCTGAACGCATTGATGCCAGAGGCTTTCAACGTGCCGGCTTGTTTGAATGCGCATGCGATCTGCTACCGCGGACGCCTGCTTTACTTCAGCTTCGTGACTCTCACCAGCACCGGGTATAGGGAGATGGTGCCGCTGCATCCGATTAGAAATTAGTCGAAGTTGACCGCAACACATGAAATATACGGGCTACAATTTCACGACAAAAGCACCTTTTATCTGTTGCATCTCAAAATCCAACTAGCGCAACAAAGCTGTCGAAAAAATATAAGCAACATAAAAACGCATGATTCGCTGTAAATAACTTGTATTTAAGCCATATAGAAGAAGTCGCAACACTACCTTAACTACTAAGAATGCGAAGTATTGGAGTGGGATCAATCCAGGCCGATCTGGACGGTTCCGGCGAGTTTGGTAACGCTAAGGACAATATGTGCAGTATAAACGCTGGCTGCTTAGCCGCCGACCATGACGTGATGTGATTGTTTACAGCGGTTGATTAAGTGATGAATGCCAATGCCTTAAATGCAACGGGTTTGTTAGGCGGTTGAGCAGTACGCTTATAGCCTCAGCGATTACTTTACCCTCTACCTGGGTGTTCGGCGCTTTTGGCGAGTCCGTATTCAATCCAGAGTAAGGCTAGAGTCGTAGAAACCCCATGGTCTTATTTATGGGGTCAAGAACGAAAGATGGATTTCACTGCCGTATCGGCGAATGATATCCTGTTTAGCAGCACGATACGCCCCAACATTACCTTTATGACCCGACTTTTCTACAGAACGCCGAGCCAACTCATCTGAAATTACATCCATGAAAAGCTCGGCCAGCAGCAACCTGGCTGCATCACGAAAATGTCCCCGGCCATCCACATAAAGTTGCACTGTCGGCGCACCGGTATTGATGATGATTTTACGTTCCTCAGCGCTATATACCGCTCGGTCCAGCTCGTTATTCAGGTTACGGAACTCATAGCCCACGAACATATCGGCACCATGATCCCGAGGCCGTCCTCTTCTTGCAATATGACTGGAATAGCCATGGCTGTGCCCGGAAGCATGCTCCGCCACAGCAATCTCACACCAGGCCCAATACGTCCCGGTCCGTGCATTGATCTCTCCATGCTCCCCAGTTGTATCGCCCACAATTGTCCATTCGATCCGCTGGGTTTCACCAAGATCACGAACCGCTATCGCCGTCGGCGCGGGTTCGATGTGCATGGAATCGGGTAGCGTATAGCTGAAGGTTAATATCTCTTCATCCGAAAACTGGCTAGGATCAAGCAGCAAGGCAACGTGGAAGGCATGATTGATCTTGCGATAATAAAAAGGCGTGGTAAAACGCAGCGCCGCCGGAAGTTCGTCCTCATTAAAAGCACCCGCTTCCAGGTCAGAGGTCGGCGGCAGAATGATGCCCAAGTCTTGAATCGCCGCCTGGCTCATGCGCTGTAGCAGGTGTTCGATCATATGACCGGTTCGGCCAGACGTTGTAGCGCGCTCCAGATGCTTCAGCTTTTCTTGCTCCGCCAACACATAGGGCGCGATCATTCTGCTGACGGCCTGGGAAAAAGCCTGCACAAAGGCATTCTTATGATTCAAACCCTCCCTTTCGTCGCTAATAATTGCCATGCCTTGGCCTAATTTTTCGAGCAAGGCTGCACAACGCACCGTGCCAAAAAGGTACTCCGTCCCCACCTGGTTTTCATAGTCAAACAGCTGACAGTCCAGCACTGCCATGTCAGACAGGATAATCAGCCCATTCGTCCGTTCGTCGCCCTTTAGGGTTAATTCCACATTCTGCGCGCGCTTCAGGGTCAGGGTAAAAGAGTACTCCTGCTGCTGATAAACAAAGCTCCCATCCTGTTCTGGACCCAGCAGCAAAATTGCAGGTAGCTCCTCATGGCGCACCGGTCCTAGGCGCTCTATTTCTTTCCCATGCTGTAGGTGTAATAGTTCCACATTTCTCCGTGTCAGCAAATCGCGCAGATAGATATTATTGGCCACCGCCTGCACAACGGAGCGATAGTGGGATATGTTCACATGCGAGTTCTCAATGACGATTGTCACTTGTGTGCCGCTGTCAGATAGGCCTAAGCGGCTATAATCTATCGCCTTTGCCGGCCGGTCACCGTCATAATCTTCAAATAAATAGTCGTCATCTTCACTGCGGAATAATTCAATGCGGGAAAATCGTCCGGCATGAATTGTTTCGATCCAGCCGTGACCGAGTCCATAAATAGCCTGCTTCAATCCACGTCCGAAATAACCGCGCCCGCCGCCTTCGCCGCGCGCCAAGGGGCTATGGGGAGCGCCATAGGCCAAAATAGAACAGACCCGTTCAAAGGACATCCCTTCCGCATGGTCGGCGACCAGCAGCAGCGCGCCGGCCTGATGCCGTTCATACTTGATACGAATGTGGCCAGACACTTGAGTCCCAGTCTTTTCCAGACGGGCATAGCTGTCATCGGAGTTGGTAATCAGCTCGATCAATGCCTTTTCTACAGAAGCAAAGCGGCGCGAATCGATATCGATTACCCGTTGGTCAACGGGCACTGCTGCAATTGCCATACAATCTACCTCCTTTAGCCGATTGTTTTCCTTCCCATCGCATCACCCGGTTAAAGGGGGCATGCTCGCATTCTTTAATATTAATTAGGAGCTTGACCATGGTTATTCTGCCTCTTGAAAGTGGACGAATAAAAAATCGAGGTCTGTCTCCCAATCCTCGCTCGATTGCTTCCCGCAGGGAATATTTGTTATCGTCTGCGGAGAAACGAAACAGGAAAGTATGATTGATAATCAGGTATTTAGATTTTCTTATCGGGATAACTCCCAAAATTTTTATGCGATCCTGATATTGGATAGTATTAAATGTCCATACATTATCAGATGATCTATCTTCCCAACCATGGATCGACAGTACATATTTTGAGCTAAATGCACAATATGTAGGAAAACTTATATGAATTAACTCGAAAATTCAGCCGCATCTATATTCTAAAGTCGATTCACATTTTTAAACAGGGAAGCAACTTGTAAAGTTTACCGAACTCCCAATGACTTATTTTGGCCGATACTCGCTATTCGTGGCTTTATAAAACGCAGTCGCAGCAAATCCTACAAAACAGACATTCGAAACTACCCTGCCCTAGGATGATTTACAGGCGCAACCCGAACTAGACCTTTCATGAAGTAAACACTCAAAGGTTGACTTAAGCGGCATACGAGAACAAAAGGCTGAGAAATACCACTAATCGTAGTTTTTTGGTCCGGCGGTACTGTTAAGCACAACTGGGCAATTTGCTCTGTTTATTTGTTAATACACGGCATGATTTTTTCTTTATGTATCAATAGCCTCCTAGTGACGACTCTTACCATGCGATTCCTCTCCGCCGCGCCGACGTCCCATGCTTTTATTTCATCTGGCTGAAGAATCTTGCTAATCAGGAAGTGCGGTGATAATGTCCTTAGCTCTGATTCACCTACCCCCAGACAAGACGATGATTGCCTATACCTTGGTCCTCCGAAATGTCCTTCGTCGCTTGCAGTTAGGCTGATGGGCTCGATTGTCGGCATCTTGCTGGCCGCTGGAGCCAGCCGACGCTTCGGCGCAGACAAACTGACCCATATTTTGCCCGATGGCAACTTGGTGGCGGTGCACGCCTGTCGCAACCTATTAGCCGGAACCGATGGGGTGCTGGCGGTGGTAAGACCCGGCAGCGAGGAGCTGACCGCTTTATTGCAGGCCGAAGGAGTGGAAGTCCGGGTCTGTGCCGATGCAGAACGAGGCATGGGCGCGAGTCTTGTTTTCGGTATTCATGCGCGTCCCGACGCCGCCGGCTGGCTGATCACTCTGGCAGATATGCCGTGGATTGAACCCGCCACCATCCGCAAGGTGGCGGATACGCTTCGCTCGGGTGTAGCGATCGCCGCACCCTGCTGGCAAGGCCGACGCAGACACCCGGTAGGCTTTTCACGAAATTTAGGCCCGGAGCTGGCCGCGTTGAGCGGCGATGAAGGTGCGAAAACGGTGATCCAGGCGCATCTTGATCAACTTCGACTCGTTGATTGCGATGATGCAGGCGTGCTTCGGGACATCGATAAACCGGAAGATTTGCAATTTCTGACAAAATTTAAAAAAACATCGTGATCCGCGACATTCTCGACCTCCAATTTGAACTGCGCAAAGCGCGCCGTCCTTATGCTCTAGCCACCGTAGTAGAAATACTGGGCTCATCCTCGGCCAAACCGGCGGCTAAGGCGCTGATAGACCTCTCCGGCAAGGTCATAGCCGGCTGGGTCGGCGGCGGTTGTGCGCAATCCATGGTGTCCAATGCGGCACTTGAATGTCTTGAAACAGGAGAACCTCGCGTGATTGAAATCGACCTGAACGACGAAATTTTCGGCGCGGGCATGCCGTGCGGCGGCAGCATGCGGGTGTATGTGGAACCGGTCTTGCCCAAACCGCTACTCTGGCTCATGGGGCATGGGCGCATCGTCGAAAGTCTTTGCGAATTCGCCTGCCGATTAGGATTCGAGGTGGTTGTCAATGACCCGCAGGCCACGGCGGAGCGCTTTCCCGCCGCCCACCGTATCATTAGCGACGATTGCCGTTATCAACAATTGCAGCCGCAGCCCGGCGATTTCGTGGTGATAGCCACTCATCACAAGGGCGACTATGACTCCCTCGCCCATGCACTGCAATCCGAAGCCCTGTATATCGCGCTGGTTTCCAGCCGTAAGCGAGCGAATCTGGTTTTGGCGCGATTGGCACAGGAAGGTTTCCCGGAATCAGGCCTTACCAAGGTGCGCGCTCCCGCCGGCCTGGATCTGGGCGCGAAATTGCCGGAGGAAATCGCTTTGTCCATCGTCAGCGAAATGGTGCTAGTGAGGCGGGGTGGCCACGGCGAATCCTTGAGTAAGGTAAATATAAGTGCCGATTAAAACCCCGTCACGAACCTCTGTCTAGGCGCCTTTACTGGCCCATGGAACCCGTGTAAGATTTCGTTCAATGCACTTGCGTCCAGTTACACGATGCGACGCGGGCACCTCGCACTTCTGATGACTGGAAGGAGAAATACCCAATGACTACGTTCAATATCAACGGCAAGCCCCGTCAGATCGACTTACCGACGGATACTCCCCTCCTCTGGGCATTGCGCGACCACTTGGGCTTGACCGGAACCAAATTTGGCTGCGGCATGGCTTTATGCGGAGCCTGCACGGTGCATCTCGACGGAGAACCTACTCGCGCTTGCGTGACTCCCATCTCAGCCGCCGTCGGCAAGAAAATCGTGACGATCGAAGCCATCGACCAGGACACAACAGGACGAAAGGTCCAGGAAGCCTGGTTAACGCTAGGCGTACCGCAATGCGGTTATTGCCAACCCGGCCAGATAATGGCTGCCACTGCGCTGCTCAAACAAAAACCCAAACCCACCGATGCCGATATCGACAAGGCCATGAGCGGCAATATCTGCCGGTGCGGCACCTATTGCCGAATACGCACAGCAATCAAGCAGGTCGCTGGGTTAACGGAGGTCAAGCCATGAAAAAGCCATTGGATCGCTCCGAATTGAATGCTGACATCTCGACCGCAGATGACATCCTGCATATCGCCAACATCAGCCGACGCGCTTTTCTCAAGGATCTGGCCCTCACCGGATTTGTGCTGGCCGCCGGCTTTCCCTCGCTGATTAGGGCCGATGAAACTGCCCTGCCCTCACAAAAGGATAAGTATGGCGCCGATGCCATGCCGCACGGCTGGGTAGATAACCCGCTGGTGTTCGTCGCCATAGCGGACGACGGCACGGTGACCATCATTTGCCACCGTTCGGAAATGGGACAAGGCGTACGCACCAGTCTGCCGATGGTGGTGGCCGACGAACTCGAAGCCGACTGGCAGCGTGTACGGGTCGAGCAGGCGCCCGGCGACGAACCGCGTTACGGCAACCAGGACACCGATGGCTCCCGTAGCATGCGTCATTTCTTTATGCCCATGCGCCGGGTCGGCGCGGCTGCCCGCACCATGCTGGAATCGGCGGCGGCAGCGCAATGGCAAGTGCCGATCCAGGAAGTCCGTGCCGAGCAGCATCAAGTCCTTCATCCTGCCACCGGCAGGACACTCGGCTACGGTCAGCTGGCCAAGGCTGCAGCCAAATTGCCGGTGCCTGCTCGGGAAGCCTTACGTCTGAAGAAGCCTGCGGATTTCCGCTATATCAGCAAGGGGCAGCTCGGGATTTATGACGGACAGGACATAGTCACAGGCCGAGCCCAGTACGGCATCGACACCCGTCTCGAAGACATGCTTTACGCCGTGGTCGCACGCCCACCCGTATTCGGCGGCAAGGTTTTAAGTTACGATGCCAAGGATGCCCTCAAGGTGCCCGGCGTGGTTAAGGTGGTCGAACTGCCGAGCAGCCCTCCCCCCGCCGACTTCAACCCGCTCGGGGGCATCGCCGTGATTGCCCGCAATACTTGGGCGGCCATCCAGGGGCGCAAAGCGCTCAAGATCGAATGGAACAACGGGCCGCACGGTACTTACGATTCCGTGGCGTACAAGGCCGAGCTCGAAGCAGCCGCGCGCCAGCCAGGCAAAGTGGTCCGCAACGACGGTGACGTTGATACTGCGTTAAAAAGCGCGGCCAAACGGGTGGAAGCTGAATATTATGCTCCGCATCTCGCCCACGCCACCATGGAACCGCCCGCGGCGGCAGCCCGTATCGTCAAGGGAAAATGCGAAATATGGGCCTGCACGCAGTCCCCACAGGCATCTCGCGAGCGCGTAGCCAAATGGCTCAAGCTGTCGGAGGACAATGTTACAGTGCATGTCACCCTATTGGGCGGCGGTTTCGGACGCAAATCCATACCCGACTACGTCATCGAAGCTGCGCTATTATCGCAGGCCATGAACGGCAAGCCGGTCAAGCTGACTTGGACCCGCGAGGACGATCTGCATCACTCGTATTTCCATACGGTTTCCGTCGAGCGGCTGGAGGCGGGACTGGATACTCAGGGCAAACCGGTAGCTTGGCTGCACAGAACGGTGGCGCCGACCATTTCGTCCACTTTCGCCCCCGACAGCAAGCACCAGATGCCGGCCGAACTTGGAATGGGGGTCATCAATGTGCCCTTTGCCATCGCCAATCTACGCATCGAAAATCCGGAGGCAGAAGCACATACCCGCATTGGCTGGTTTCGTTCGGTGTCCAATATCCCACATGCCTTCGCCATCCAGTCCTTCGTAGCCGAATTGGCCGCTGCTGCGGGACGCGATCCTAAGGATTTCCTGCTTGACCTGATCGGCCCGCCACGCCGTATTGATCCGCGTACCCTTGGCGATACCTGGAATCAGGGTGAATCCCCCGAGGTGTACCCGGTCGACACTGGACGCCTGCGAAGGGTGATCGAAACCGTTGCGCGCGAGACGGGCTGGGGACGCACGCTACCCAAGGGCGGGGGATTGGGTCTGGCGGCCCATTACAGCTTCGTCACTTACATTGCGGTTGTGGTGGAAGTATCCGTCAACGAAGACGGTAAATTGAACATACCCCGCATTGATGTGGCCGTGGATTGCGGTCCGCAGGTCAATCCCGAGCGCATCCGTTCCCAGATCGAGGGAGCCTGCATTATGGGGATCAGCCTAGCCACGCTGGGCGAAATCAGCTTCAAGGAGGGTGCTGTAATGCAGGATAACTTCCATACCTACCAACTCACCCGCATGGATGAGGCGCCCCGCGAAATCCGTGTTCATCTGATGCCCACGACCGAGTTCGACACGCCGCTCGGCGGGGTGGGTGAACCGGGCGTCCCGCCCATTGCGCCGGCATTGTGCAACGCGATTTTTGCCGCTACCGGTCAACGCATCCGCCAAC